>CAJDUM010000046.1_pt1 | contig 29976 bp, 29 predicted proteins | sample 7390781 | NCBI WGS metagenome assembly CAJDUM01 (sample SAMEA7055661, study PRJEB34461) | soil metagenome | biome: terrestrial ecosystem; feature: Peninsula; material: soil | place: Antarctica | collected 2016 | reverse complement strand
CACGCGGTTGTGGAGCACGCGGTTGTGGAGCACGCGGTTGTGGAGCACGCGGTTGTGGAGCACGCGGTTGTGGAGCACGCGGTTGTGGAGCACGGCGTGCTCGCTCTGGCAGGATCCGGCGAGTGACGATCATCGCGGCGGCAGACGGGTCTGCTCTTGGCAATCCGGGCCCGGCCGGTTGGGCCTGGTACATCGATGACGACCGCTGGGCGGCGGGCGGCTGGCCGCACGGCACCAACAACATGGGCGAGCTGACCGCCGTGCTCGACCTGCTGCTACAGACCGCACATCTGGATGACGATCTGCTGGTCTACTGCGACAGCCGGTACGTCATCAACTCGATCACCCAATGGATGCCCGGCTGGAAGCGCATGGGTTGGCGAAAGAAGGACGGGAAGCCCGTCCTGAACCTGGAACTGATGCAGTCGCTCGATGCCGCGATGTCAGGGCGCCGGGTCCGCTTCGAGTGGGTGAAGGGTCATGCCGGGCATCCGCTGAACGAGGCCGCCGACCGGTTGGCGAACGCCGCCGCGGTGGCTTGGCAGAACGGCACGACGCCCGCCACCGGTCCGGGCGTTGCCGGATCGGCGACGACGGCATCAGGGGCATCCGCACCGGAACCGGCACCGTCAGCAGCGCCTGGGTGGGTCGATGCGGATACCGAGCCGGACCTGTTCTCGGGGCTACCGGCAACGGAGCGCGCGCATCTCCCGCCTGATGGTTCAGGAAGCGACGACGAGCAGAAGGTGCTGGCCCTGGAGCGGTCGCTGCTCACCGACCAGGTGCGGAGTGATCCGGCGGAGGTGGCCGCGCTGCTGCACCCCGACTGGCAGGAAGTCGGCGCCTCGGGCCGGTTGTGGAGCCGCGCCGAGATGCTGGCGGAGATCGGGCCGCTGCCGCCGACCTCGCTGGAGGTGGTCAGCCTCGCTCGGGTCGACGCAGACAGCGTGCTGCTGGTGTGGCGCAGCGCTACTGATCGCGGCACAGCGCTGCGCAGTTCGCTGTGGGTCCGCTCTGGCGGGCATTGGCGGCAGCGCTTCCACCACGGCACCACCGAGTGAGGATGGCACCGGACGGCATGGTTGCCGGGCGAGCGCGGCGGGGGTTGGGCCGACCGTCGGCAGTGGCCCGTGGCAAGGTGGGCGCATGCTGATCTCGCTCGGTGACCACACTCCCCGTACCAGCGAAGCCACCTTCGTGGCCCCCAGCGCCGACCTGATCGGCGACGTCGAGCTTCAGGCCGGTTCCAGCGTCTGGTACACCGCAGTGCTGCGCGCCGACATGGACACCATCGTCCTGGGGCCGGGCAGTAACCTGCAGGACGGCGTGGTGGTGCACACCGACGAGGGCAAGCCGACCACGATCGGTGCCGGTGTCTCGGTCGGGCACCGTGCCGTGGTGCACGGATGCACCATCGAGGACGACTGCCTGATCGGCATGGGCTCCGTGGTGCTGAACGGGGCGGTGATCGGCGCCGGAAGCCTGGTCGCCGCCGGCGCCGTGGTGTCCGAGGGTGCGGTGATCCCACCGCGGTCGCTGGTCGCCGGAGTGCCTGCCAAGGTCAAACGCGAGCTGACCGACAGTGACGTCCAGCGGATCCGGGACAACGCGGAGGTCTACCGCGGCCTGGCCCGCAGGCATGCGGAGGCCAACCGCCAGTCGTGACGATCGCGGCGCTGCCGGAACCGGGCATCGCGCGCCGCTCAGCCCTGGCCAACCGGCGGAGGCACCGCCGGTTCGACGTGCCCCTCGGCAGTGTGGCGCGGACCTGGTGACCTCAGGAGATAGAACAGCCCCATCGCCACGCAGATTGCCAACGTGAGATAAGGCGTGAGCATCCCGGCTGCTGCAGCAACTGCATACACCGGGATGGCAATGGCTCCCCGTACCAGGACGGACCGCCGTTCCGACTCGGTGAACTGCTTGCGCAGCAGATGCATGCGCCGCAACAGCAGGTGGGACTGAAGCGCGAAGAACACCAGGGAGGTGACCAGGAACGATCCGGCGTAGATCACCGCGGCCAGGTGGCCGCCCTCGGGCGCGTCGAGATAAGTAGCGATCAGCGCAGTGGTAAATGGCAGCATCACGATGCACAGCAACAACAGCAGGTTCAGCACCAGAATCGAGTGATCCACTCCGACCAGCCGGCGCAGCATCGTGTGGTGGTTGATCCAGATGATGCCGATGGCCACGAACGAGATGGCATAGGCCAGGTAACTGGGCCACTGTTCGCCGAGCCGGTGGGCCAGACTCGCCCCTGCCTCGGGCTCGGGCACTCGAAGGTCCAGCACGAGAAGCGTGATGGCGACCGCAATCACGCCGTCGGAGAACGCCTCGATCCTGCTCTTGGAGACGAGCTCAGCATTGGGTTCAGCTGTCGATGTCCGGTTGCGCATGCACCATTCAGGCACGACCGCGAGGTTGGACGCGGGCGCCACGCCCAGGTCGTCGGCGCTGTGCGGCCCCAGACCGGGACACCGCCCGGCCGAGCGCTCCCGGTCCCCATCTCGGCGATGGTCAGAATGGCCAGCGCTCGCCGAAGCGCTCGACCAGGCGCCGGTCCAGCCCGCGGTACCGGCCGGCCGGCGCGATCGCGAGCAGCACCAGTGGGAACAGGTCCTCGGCCGGGTACTCCCACAGGTACAGGTTGGTGTGCCACAGCATGACCCAGATCGGAACGAGCAGCAGCAGTCCTCCCACGGCGGCCAGCCGGGTGGCGATGCCGAGGATCAGCCCCACGCCAATCGCGAGTTCGGCCAACATCAGGAAAATGCTCCACACGCCCCAGTGCGGAAGTACCACATTCTCGTAGAACCCACCGAGCGGGCGGATCCCGGTCCGGCCAGCGGCATTGGCCAGCAGATTCCGAGCAGAATCTTTGCTGATCAGGCTGAAAGAGAAGAATCCGAGGTCGTAGTTGGCCTTCTCGAACACCTTGGCCAGTCCGTTGGTCAGGAAGACCAGTCCGGTGAACACTCGCAACACGGTGAACAGGCGCACGAAGATTGTGACAGGTGCGCTTTCGCCCACCGACGATGGCGTCCGAATCTGATTCACTGCCCGCACCTCACCTGACCGCATTGGGATGATCCCGCACCGTCACGAGACCGCAGTCCCATTAGACAGCCGTGACGGTATGAATGCGCATCCACAGACCTTACGGTTCGCGAACGGTCGGACAGGTTCACTGTTCACCGCGGACTTGGGGAATCGATGGCAAGCCGTCGGTGGCCCGGAGTTCGGCCTGCCAACGAGATCCGGCACACCAGATGTCACAGGCGGTCAGCCCGGCCTGGGCAGCCACGGCCGACACAGCATCGGCCCCGAGCCAGGCCCACCGGAACCAGTCGCTGGTTCGCCTGTCGACCTGCAGGCGGACCCGCCGGACTTGCAACCCAGTGCCGGGCGGCGCCAAGTCGATCAGCACCGATCCGCCCATCGTGAGAAGCTCCGCGCAGCGGGCCAGCAACCCGACGGGATCCCCGCCGATGCCGATGTTCCCGTCAGCCAGCAGCACATGCCTCCACCGGCCGTCGCCCGGAACCGCGCCGAAGATATTGCGCTGGACCGCGAGCGCGCCTGCGGCGATAGTTGTCGCGACCGCGGTCGGCGAGACGTCAACGCCCAGGACGGGAACGCCACGAGCGGCGAGCCCGGCAGCCATCCGGCCCACCCCGCAGCCAACGTCCAGCGTCGGTCCGGTGCAGCGGTCCAGCAGCGCACTGTCGGCCTCGCTCGGCGAACGGGTCGGCATCTCGAACCGAGGGTTCTCCGCAGCGTTGTCGTCGATGATCAGCCGTGCGAGTCCAGCCGGCCGAGCTCTCGCATACCTGCCCGCCGTGGGTGCCGTATCGACGGTGGCACCAGCAGTCATACGCGCACGCCCGATCTGAGCGAGCCCGCTGCGTCTGATCCTACGGCGGCAGATCCCCGCACCGCGTTCACCAACGAGAGCAACTCCGAAGCGCACCGGGCAAATCTCGTGTCCGGCGCGCACGCTGCAACCGAACTGACGTCGGCGATAATGTCGACGTCAACCAGTACCGGCAGTCGTGCCACCCGCAGCCCGAGACCGGCCAATGCCCAGACGGTATCCCGGCCGGTGTGCGGCGTTGACATGGCAACGCGCCGAAGGCATTGGGCATCCTTGGCCCGCTGCAAACCCAACGCCCACCAGCCCCCATCGGCGGCAAGACCGATGGCCGCCGATCCGCCCGCGCTACTGGCCTCTCGCGGCTGACGCGCACGATCGGTCGACTCACCGGGCGCGCTGCCGGCAATCGCCGCCAGTCCGGTTCTGAGCAATGCCGGAGTGATCTGCGGTGTGTCCATGCCGATCTGCAGGATCGGTCCGAGCGACCCGGCAGCGTCCAGATGCGCGTTGGTCAGCCGGTCGGCGAAGGTCGCGCCCCGCTGCCGGACAACCGTGCACCGGCGCAGGGTGTCGGCGATCTCCCAGCCCGCAATCGCGGCGTCCAGGCTGCCGGCCAGCGCCACCACGGGCCTGGCCTCGGCGACGGCGAGGACCGCGTCCAGCGTGTCCAGCAGCGCGGCGGCCGCGAGCGTCGCGGCCTGAAGCGGCGTCATATCGGGGCATAGCCGTGTCTTCACCGCCCCGGGCACGGGTGCCTTGGCAACCACCAGCAGGGTGATCATCGAGACACCCGGCGCTCCAACGGCGCACCGTCTGCCGGGTTGCGGCGTTGCAGCGCCGGTCCTATCACGCCGCGCCGGCGGCGAACCAGAACATGAATGAAATCCCATACGACGGTGGCAGTTCCGCGGACCGTGCCGCTGATCTTGGACCGGGTGCCGTTGGCTCTGGGGCGCAGGCTGACGTCCATCTCGATGATGCGCCAACCTCTCTGCGCTGCGTTCTGCAGGGTCTCCAGCGGGTACCCGCAGCGCCGGTCGGCAACCTGCAGGTCGATCAGATCGGCACGCCGGGCAATCCGAACCGGGGCGATGTCGTGCAGCCTGACCTTTGCCCCGCGGGAAACTAGGCTCGCCAGGACCCGATTGCCGCAGCGCGCGTGCCACGCCCACACTCCACGGCGGACCGGTCGCCGTCGCCCACAGACCAGGTCGGCCCGCCCGCTTCGGACCTCCTGCAACAACGCCGGCAACTCCGCAGGGTCCAACGAACCGTCGCAGTCCATCACGGCAACGTATTCGGACCGCGCCGCCATCAGGCCGGCATGTACCGCCGCCCCGTAGCCACGCCGAGGTTCGAACACCACGCGCGCGCCCAGGTCGGCCGCGATTCGCGCAGATTCATCGCGAGATCCATTGTCCACCACGATGATCCGCCACCCGACCGGGATCGCGGCAAGGACTGTCGGAATGGCGCCCGCCTCGTCCAGGCATGGCAGCACCACATCCACGCTGGGCGCGTCCGAACAGGACCAGGTCGTCACGCTGCCGACGCTAGCAACGGGTGGTGACCCTTCCGGCTGATATTGCCTTTCCGGAGCATGACGTCTGACGTGCGCTTCTTACGAATGTGTGACGCCATGCGTCAGGCGGACTCGGGAGCAGGGGCCAGCGACTACGGTCACCAGGGTGGACGGCCCGCGCCTGCTCGGTGATGAGCACGCTCGCCGGGTCGGGGGCAACTGTGCGCCGGGCAGCGTTGGCCCGCGGATCCGGCGGCTCCGGTTGTTCCCAGACCTGGTGCCGATCGCGGCGGTGGTGGTGCTCGTCGGGTGTTCTGCTGTGGTCGGTCGCCGGCTGCTGTCCTCCGGTGTCAAGCTCTACCTCGACGCGCCGCCGCTGATTGCCCAATGGCTGCCTCATGTCGGGGTCGGCACGCCGTTCGCGATCGGCATAGCGATTGTCGCGGTCACCTGCTCCGGACGCCTGGCTCACCGGATGCAGTGGCGGTCGCTGCTACTTCTGGGCTGGTTGGCGTCCGTCGGATGGATCGCGAGTCTGGCGCTGGTGGATGGGTGGCAGCGCGGCTGGGTGCAGCGTCTCACCGATTCGAATGAGTACCTTGCCGACCTGCCGAAGATCGGCGGTATCGGCGATTTTCTGCGGGGGTTCGCCGGTCACATTCTGGATTTCCAGCCGGGCAGTTGGACCACCCACGTGTCCAGTCACCCTCCGGCGGCGACGTTGGTGTTTCTGCTGGCCGACCGGATCGGTTTGGGCGGCGGCGCCTGGGCGGGAGCTCTTGTCATCGTGGTAGGGGCAACCGCCGCTATCTCGGTGCCGGTGACCATCCGAGCATTGGGCGCGCCCCTGGCCGCCAGGTCGGTGCTGCCCTTCGCCGTCTACTTTCCGGGCGCAGTCTGGATCGGCGTGTCGGCCGACGGACTGTTCGCCGGGGTGGTCGCCGGTGCGATCGCGATCACCGCGATCGGAGTGACCGGCCGACGGCGCTTCTCCGCACTGCTTGCGCTGACCGGTGGGCTGATGCTCGGCCTGACCCTGTACTTGTCTTACGGCCTGGCACTGATGGGCGTGGTAGTTGTCGTTGTCGCCTTGTGCTCGGTTCGGTTGGTGCCGGCCAGGAGGAGGTGGCTGGCACGATGGCTGCTGGTGTCCCTGGGTGTCGCGGTGATCGTCGCCCTGTTCTCCGCGGCCGGCTTCTCCTGGTTCCGCGGCCTGTCGCTGCTGCACACCCGCTACTACCAGGGCATCGCATCGGTTCGCCCCTACAGCTACTTCGTGTGGGCGAACCTGGCCGCGTTGGCGGTGTCCGTCGGCGCCGTCACCGCCGCCGGGCTCACCAGATCGGTCGCCGTCGTCGCACTGGACACTCGCCGCCGGATCGTCGCGCTCGCCACCCGCAAGACCACCGCGGTGAGCCCGACGACTGGTGGCCTCGCACCGTCCGCGGCAAGCGAGGTGGCCGAAGCGACTGAACCTATCGGGACGATCGAGCACACCGGGACAATCAAGCACACCGGGACAATCAAGCTCACCGGGACAATCAAGCCGCCCACGGTCACCGAACGACCCGCGACGGTGTGGTCCGCGGTGAACTGGCACCCCGAAGCCCTGGTTCCGGCAGCGCTGGCGGTGGCCGCGCTGATCGCCGTCCTGGCAGCGGACCTCACCGGCCTGTCAAAGGCCGAGACGGAGCGGATCTGGTTGCCGTTCGGCATCTGGTTGATCGCCGGGCTCGCATTGCTACCTCGTCGCACGGCACGATGGGCATTGGCATCCCAGGTACTGACCGCGCTGCTTGTCAATCACCTGCTGCTGACCCATTGGTAGGACTGGTCCATTGGTAAACCTGTGCAGCCGGCGAAGGGAGCGATGATGGCGGAGGCTTCTGCGGCCTGCGTGTTGGTCGTCGACGACGACGACACGGTCCGGGAGGTGGTGCGTCGCTATCTGACCCGCGACGGCCACCGGGTGATCGAGGCCGCCGACGGGCCGTCCGGCCTGGCCGCAGTCCACCGTGAGCGCCCCGATCTGATCGTGCTGGACCTGATGCTGCCGGGCATCGACGGACTCGAGGTTTGCCGTCAGATCCGCTCCACCTCTGCCGTTCCGGTGATCATGCTGACCGCGCTCGGCGAGGAATCGGACCGGGTGGTCGGGCTGGAGTACGGCGCGGACGACTATGTTGTCAAGCCCTTCAGCCCGCGCGAGCTGGCCCTGCGGGTCGGCCGCGTGCTTGATCGGGTCACTCGCGCGACACCGGCCGACGCGCCGCCGGAACCGCTCATCGACGGCGACCTGAAGCTGGACGTGCGGGCGCACACCGCACTGCGTGGCGGGCAGCCACTGTCGTTGACCACCAGGGAGTTCGACCTGCTGTCCTTCCTGTTGCGTCATCCCGGACAGGTCTTTGACCGCAGCACTCTGATGGCGCAAGTGTGGAACTGGTCCTTCGGCGACGAGTCCACCGTCACCGTGCACATTCGGCGGCTGCGGGCCAAGATCGAACTCGATCCGGCATCGCCCCGGCGAATCGTCACTGTCTGGGGCGCTGGCTACCGGTTCGATCGCACCCAGGGGCCGCTCTCGTGACCGCGTTCTGGCACATCCTGCCCTGGGCTGTGGTGGCCGGCGCCGGCACCGCCGCCGTTGAGATTGCGCTGATCTGGTGGATTCGCCATCGTCCTGCGGCGGTGAGTATCGGCGTGATGGTGACGGTGCCGTTGCTGGCCGCGCTGGCCTTTGTCGTTGCGATCAGCGGGTTCATGTTCACCCCCCAGCTCGGCGGGACCGTGATCGCCTGCGTGCTGATCGCGGCCGCGATCATCCCGGTGTCGGTGGTACTTGCCCGGCGAATCACCATGCGCAACCTGGCCATGGAGCGCTCGCGCGCCACCGAACGGTCCGCCGAGGCATCGCGTCGGCAGTTGGTTGCATGGATCAGCCACGACCTGCGGACGCCGCTGGCCGGGATCCGGGCGATGAGCGAGGCGCTGGAGGACGCGGTGATCACCGAGCCGGCCGAGATCGCCAGCTACGCCACCCGGATCAGCGCAGAGACCAGTCGGCTGTCGACCATGGTCGACGACCTGTTCGAGCTGTCCCGGATCAACGCCGGCGCGGTGGCCATCAGCCGGGAGCGGGTGTCCACCGAGGAGCTGGTTGCCCAGGCGATGGAAGCCACCGCGCCCGCCGCCCGCCAGCGCGGGGTCCACCTGGTCGCGGAGGCCACCGACAGCTGGCCCGTCGTGCTCGGGTCGGACCCGGACCTGACCAGAGTGCTGCGCAATCTGCTGGTCAACGCCATTCGGCACACCCCCCACGAACAGACGGTGGCGGTGCACTCCGGCCGGGTCGGCGCCTTCGCCTGCCTGACCGTCCAGGACGCCTGCGGCGGGATCGCCGAGGAAGACCTGGACCGGGTATTCCAGACCGCATTCCGCGGTCCGCCCGCTCGGTCCCCGGAGCCGCCCGGGTCAGCGATCTCGCCGGGAGCCGGTCTCGGCCTAGCCATCGCCCGCGGTCTGGTAGAAGCCCACGGCGGGCAGATCCGCGTCGAGAACCGCTATCCCGGTTGCCGATTCGAGGTCACGCTACCCCTCGCCGAAGCGTGACGACGGACCCGATCCAGATGCTCGGCTCGACGACTGTTTCTACCCCCGTTGCTACCCAGGTTGTTGCCCATGCAGGGCCGGTTCCCGCATAGGAGCCGTGGCGAAGTCCGCCACCCCGGCGGCAAACGGCATCAGTGCGGAGAATCCGAGCACCCGACGGGCTCGGTCCGGATCGGCCACCACATGTCGCACATCACCCGGCCGACCACCTCCGGCAATGATCGGCGGCGGACCGCCGAGCACATCGACCAGCGCCTGCGCCATCGCGCCCACCGAGCGCGGCTCCCCGGAGCACACGTTGCACACCAACACTTCCGGCGTCGAGCAGGCCGGTGTGTCCACCGCGTGCTGCAGCGCCAGCAGGTTGGCCCCCGCAACGTCCGACACGTGCACGAAGTCGCGCATCTGCGCGCCGTCCTCCAGGACCCGCGGCGGGCAGCCCCGCTCCAACTCGGACCGGAAGATGGCGGCCACCCCGGAGTACGGCGTGTCTCGGGGCATCCGTGGGCCGTACACGTTGTGGTACCGAAGGGAAACCACGCAGCCACCTACCTGTCCAGCCCAGGAGGAGGCCAGGTGCTCCTGCGCCAACTTGGTGGCGGCGTAGGTATTCCGCGGGTCGGTCGGAGCGTCCTCATCCACCAACTCCCAGCCCACGGGATGCCCGCAGCGCGGGCAGGGCGGATCGAACCGGCCGCCGGCCAGGTCGTCAGACGTCCGCGGCGCCGGACGCACCGGCCCGTGCTCCGGGCAGCGGTAGCGACCCTCCCCGTAGACGACCATCGAAGACGCCTGCACGAACCGAGTGACCCCACGCCGCGCCATCGCCGACAGCACGGTCGCCGTGCCCAGCATGTTGTGCGCCGCATACAGCGGAGCATCGGTGGCATGCACACCCAGCCCCACCATCGCCGCCTGGTGACAGACCACATCGACACCGTCCAGCAGGTCGACCAGCAGGTCCTCATCCCGGACATCCCCGACCACCAAGCCCGGCATCGCCCAGATCGGCCGTCGCTGCCCGTGCGCGGTGTCCAGCAACAGGTCGACGCCAACGACATCGTGTCCGCCGGCCAGCAACAGGTCGGCAATCGTCGACCCGACGAACCCCGCCGCCCCGGTCAGCAGTACCCGCACCGCGCATCTCCCCTCGTTTGGTACGACATCACTACCGGCTGCGTCGGTGGATGCTCGGGCCTTGAGCCTGTGCCCAGCCCAGCAGGAGTCCACCTCGCCAAGCAAGACCGAATTCCTTACGGCACTCTGACGAATCGCCTGGGGTCGTGGTCCTGGTCAGCGACGGTGCCGGCGGTCGACTACTGGATGCCGTTGGCGATCAGCGCGTCCACCGCGGCGACGGCAGCGGGCTCCCCGGAGGTGCGCACTGTGCCGCCGCGGGTCCAGGCCCACAGCGCCAGGTCCTGCACCGGCGCAGTCACGGTAACCCTGGGCTCAGAGCCGGCAGGGCCGCGCACCGCCCGGGGCATGTCGAACGGCTTGCCGGACTCCGGGCCGGTGCCGACCCAGTGGCCGATCTCGGCCAGCCAGCGCTGGCCGGTATCCGCGGCGACAAACTCTGCGATCGTCAACGGTTCGTAGGCGGCCCAGTCCGGCATCCAACCCCACATCACGTCCACGCAGTGGTCCACCGCGCCTGCTGCGACGTCCGCCGCGATGGGGCTGACCGGCACTCCGGCGGTCAACTCCGCGTCCACCCGGTGCATGGTCGCCTCGCAGGTCTGCATCCGCCGGGTGAACCCGACGGTCTGGTCGGAGTCCCACCAGGACCAGCGGGGCTCATCATCGCCAAGCTCCTCCAGTTGCTCCAGCAGCGAGGCGGTGGATTCCTCGCGCACCCGAAGCATCTCGTCGATACTGCTGGGTCGGGCGGGCTTGGCGTTCTCGACGGCCGCCATGTCCGCATCGGTCTGGGCATTGCCCGTCAGGATGCCGGCCCAGAAGGCGTGCACCTCGGTCAGGTGCCACAGCAGGTCGGCGGCGTTCCAGTCCGGGCAGGTCGGGCAGTGTGTCTCCGGTGGTGTGTCGGCCAAGACATCCGCGAACCGCCGCGATTCGGTGCGGATGACGTCGCTGCTGGTCACGTCTCTGCCGGTCTCGTCGGTGTCGGTCACGTCGGTCACGTCGGTGCTGGTGACTTCACTGTTGGTGGCTTCAGGGCTGCTCATGGTGCGGGACTGTAGCGCGGACGTCCGACACCCGCCGCCCTTGGCGCCGGGCACTCCGGTTGGATCTCGTCAGCCGCCTGCGACTGCGCCCACCACCAGGAACGGCTCAGCGCCGGTCACCACCGCATCGGGCAGCACGGTGTCCATCGGGTCGTGAGACAAGTCCTGTTCGCAGGCGAAGAACCGGACGAAGGGGCGCCGCGGCCCGGCGCCGTGGTCGCGAATGGCGCCGCGCAGCACCGGAAACTGCGTCTCGATCGCATCTAACACGGCGCCGATCGTCACCGGCTGGGCAACCTGCACGCTCAGCCGGCCGGTCACCTTGGCCAGATTCCTCAGGTGCCCGGGCAGCACGATCCGGACGTCGGCGATATCCAACGCCGGACTCTCCGGAGTGCTCACGGCGCACGATGATTCACTCGGGGCTGCGCCATCGGACCCTGCCGTTCCGCGGCCACCGGCCACGTCCGCTCCGCCCTCGCTCACGGGAGCGTCTGCACCTCCACCGACAGCACACCCGGCAAGTCACGCACGATCGGCGCCCAGGTGTCCCCGGAGTCGGCCGACGCGTATACCTGGCCGCCGGTGGTGCCGAAGTAGATGCCGCACTCGTCCAGCGAATCGACCGCCATCGCGTCGCGCAACACGTTCACGTAGCAGTGCTGCTGAGGCAACCCGGTGGTCAGCGGCTCCCACTCTCCACCCCCGGAGCGGCTGCGGTAGACCCGCAGCTTGCCGTCCGGTGGAACGTGGAACTCGTCGCTGGTGATCGGCAGCACGTACACCGTCTCCGGCTCGTGTGCATGCACTTCGATGGCAAAGCCGAAGTCGGTGGGCAGGTCGCCGCTGATCTCGTACCAGTTCTCCCCGGAGTCGTCGGTGCGCATCACGTCCCAGTGCTTCTGCATGAACAGCGTGCTCGGCCGGGAGGGGTGCAGCGCAAGCCGGTGCACGCAATGCCCCACGTCCGCGTCCTGATCGGGCATGTGGCCCGAACGCAACCCCTTGTTGATCGGCCGCCAGGTGGTCCCGCCGTCGTCGGTGCGGAACGCCCCGGCGGCGGAGATCGCGGTGTACATGCGCAGGTCGTCGGTCGGGTCCAGCTTGATGGTGTGCAGGCACATGCCGCCGGCGCCGGGTGTCCATTGCGCCCCGTTCACCTCGCGAAGGCCCGGAAGCTCCTGCCAACTCGTCCCGCCGTCGGCCGACCGGAACAACGCGGCATCCTCCACCCCAGCCCAGACCAGGTCCCGATCAGTGGGCGACGGCTCCAGATGCCAGACCCGGGAGAACTTCCAGGGCCGCGGCGTTCCGTCATACCACTGGTGACTGCCCGGATCGCCGACGTACGAGAACTCGTTGCCGACCGGCTCCCAGTTGACCCCGCCATCGTCGGAGCGCTGGATCTGCTGGCCGAACCAGCCGCTGCACTGGGAGGCCCACAGCCGGTCCGGGTCCGCAGGCGAGCCGGCAAGGTGGTAGATCTCCCAGCCCGGAAAGTGCGGGCCGGTGACCTGCCAGTCACGGCGAGCGCCGTCCGCAGTCAGGACAAAGGCGCCCTTACGGGTGCCGACCAGCACGCGGACTCCGCTCATGCCGTGCTCCTCATGCCAGGCCCGGTGGACGGGCCGATCCGTAGCGGCAAGCAAACAGCATGGGGGGCCCGCTGTCCAGACAATTTGTCCTCATCCGCGCTGATGGACAGCTGCCAACCCTCGCGACGCCGTCGATGGGACGCCTGGACCGACCGGACGGGATTGCCGCGGCGGCGCGCTACCTGGCATCGGACGCGGCGACCTTCATCATCGGGAGCGATCTGGTGATTGATGGCGAACTCCTCGCCGGCTGACGGATCCTGCTTGCGGCACTGCGTCATTCCGATTTACTCTCGCACCACTCCGGGCGACAACTGACGACCAAGGACCATCATGACATTCCTGCGCCTCGCACCCCCGAATACCGAACTTCCCTTTCTACCCGCGTCAGCATCGATCGAACAGGGCATCGCCCTGGCGGCCAACTCCCCGGTCCTTATCGCCGGAGATGTAACGAGCTTCGACATCGGTACGCTGCGTCGTCAATCCCACATGGGGGTGCCCGCGTGACGATCCGGCTGTCTCTCGGGCACATCGATGAGTACGACGATCGGGTTGCCGCATTCGCCCACCAGCTTGGCCTTACCGGCGTGCAACTGCACACCCCGAACCTCCTGCCCGGCGATTCCGGCTACTGGTCACTGGAAGAGTTGCGGGCGCTGCGAGATCGCTGCGATGGTGACGGGCTGCGTATCGACGGACTCGAAAATGTCCCACTGGCGCATTTCTGGAAAGTCCAACGCGGCTTGCCGGGCCGTGACGAACAGATCGAGAACTATCACCGGACGATTCGCAACATGGCCGCGATCGGGATCGACCTGCTCGGTTACAACTTCCTACCGACCTTCGTCTGGCGAACGTCGATGGCCGAGCCGGGTCGCGGCGGAGCTATCATCACCTCTTTCGACCTTGCTGACATCGGCGCTGGGAACGCGTTGGCCAGTTATCGGCTCACGCCGACCGAGCCGCTGACCGAGCCGATCAGCACCCAGCAGATGTGGGCCAACCACCAGTATTTCCTGGACGCGGTGCTGCCCGTCGCGGAGGAAGAAGGCGTGCGCCTGGCGCTGCACCCCGATGATCCGCCGGTGGACGAGCCACTGGGTGGGGCCGCCCGCATCTTCATCTCCCCGGCCGCATTGCTGAAGGCCCGTGAACAGGCTGGCAACAGCCCGTCATGGGGACTGAACTTCTGCTTGGGAACCGTCTCGGAGATGGCGGGCGAAGAGAGCATCAATGAGGTCATCGACACCCTCGGAGCAGCGGGCGCGATCCTCTACGTCCATTTTCGGGACGTCCAAGGCAGCGTGCCAGCGTTCCGTGAGTGCTTCCTCGGCGAGGGCAACTACAACCCAGCCCGGGTGATCAAACGACTGCACAGTGTGGGATTCGACAGCTTCCTGATCGATGACCACGTCCCTGCCATGATCGGTGACCCAGACACCTGGCTGGACACCTCGCCGGAGGCCTACTGCAGCCGTGGCCGAGCGCACGCCATCGGCTACCTGCAGGGCGTCTTGAACGGACTCGGACTGGGCTGATCCAGCTTGGACACCGCCGCACTCCTGCCCTGGGCCCGGTGGGCGGCCCGATCCGTAGCGGCAAGCAAACAGCATGGATAGCCCGCTGCTCAGACAATTTGTCCTCATCCGCGCAGACGAGTTTCTGCTCAAAGGTCATCAAGGGCTTGACGACGTCGTGCTCGAATGGCTACGTTTGGTGTTGGTTGAGTCCACAGCCGCCCTACTTCCGGGGGCGTGAGGCGCGGGCTTCGACGTTGTCCGGCGGACGACCTCCGCTCCCCCGGCAACGCTAGGAGGCAGCCCCATGGCTGGCACACCACGGCGGCTATCGAGCGGAACCGCAGATCTCCGACCACCCGCAGGCCACGCTCCTGGAAGCGACTCTGCTTTATTGACCAGTATCGGCGAAGCGGTCGAATCGTCTGCCCAACCGTCGATTCCGCAGCAGCGCGACAGTGAATGCGGCGCCCTCGACGAGGTCAACCCGACATCGACCAGTGAACTGTGGGAGGCCATTGCCCGGGCCAGGGCCGAGTACGACCCGCTGATCCTGAACGCCGCAGAGTCGGCGATCGCAGCGGCGTACCAACCGTTGGCGCACCTGCTGGCAAGTCGACATGACCGCGTCGGGCCGGACACGGTTCTGCTCCGGGCCGCGGAGCAGGGACTGCGCAAGGCCATCGGCTGCTGGCCACGGCCGGATCAGCCGTGGGGGTTCGAGGAGTACGCCCGCGGCGCCATCGAAATGGAGATCCGCGTCATCCATGACCGACACGGCAGTGACCGACACGGCAGGAGCCGGCCGCGGCCAGCTTGAATCTCACTTCAGAATCTCACTTCAGCGCTCGAACCGGCCTGGCCCACGACGCCCGGTCGGGCCGGGATCCAGCACAATCCTGGCACACGGGCCGACCGCCGCCCGTGCGGGTCAGCTGGCTACGATGGTAGATCAGAAAGCAACTACCGCAGGTGAACTCGTCGGCTCGTACGGGCACCACCGGCATTGTCAGTTCACCATCAACCAGCAGGATCGATGGGTCTACGTCGGGGACTTGCGACACCTCTAGTTCAACGTCGTCATCGTCCAACGCCCACGAACGGGAAAGGGCAGTGCGCTGACGTGGCAGGCGGACCGGATCAACGTCTCCGTCCGGAGTCGAGCCTTCACGAATGGTAGTGCGCTCAATCGATGTGGTCATCGTTCCTACTTTCGGTTCGAACGGTCGCCACTACTGTTGTTGGAATTGGCGATATTTAAAAATCCTTGCGTCGCGACTGGTCCAACGCCTTTCCTTCGATTCCCCGCAAATGCTGGACGACCAGGAGGGACATCGACCGTGAGCACCATGCGAACGCACATGGCCCACGATGTCCGCTGTGCAACTCACCCCTCGCGGGCTGCACAGCGGTCGCTGCCGAACGACCGGTTGGACGACCATGGGCCCCGATGCTCACGACGCGTTCCCGCGCTCCTGCGCCGTTGGTGCGCCGACGGACTCGGGTCGGGGGCCCGCCGGTTCGAGATGCAGTAGCCGATCGTTTCCGGTCAGTTGAAGCAGTCGACGTATCCGCAGGCTCGCGCCCGCCAGGATCAGTTCGCCGCCGCGGGTCGCCAGGCGCCGGTTCGCTTCGAGCAGCACCCGCACCCCAGCCTCGGCCAGGAAGGTGACTCCGGACAGGTCCACCAGAACCTGGCGGCCCCGTGTTCCGACCTCCCGTAGCACCACGGCAAGTGTTGCGGCACCCGACAAGTCGATCGGCCCGTCAGCCGTAACCCGGCCGCACACGCCGACGATCGTCACCGCCACCCGTAGTGGGTCTGCTTGTTTCGGCGGGTGCGAGATCGCGCTGCCCGTTCGAGTAGCGGGATGGCGCTGTGGCGCATCGCCCGCCGGCTCGATCGGGTTCACCCAGGCACCGTCGGGTTGCTGTCGGTGCGACGGCGTGAGCGGCGGATCGGCGCCGATAGGGATCAACGTGCAATGCGTCCGAAGAGTGCGCACATCAGGCATGGGGTCCGCTCCGTACTGGCTGGGGGAGCAGACAGATCGGCCTGACAATGCGGAGGTCACGCCGTGCTCCCCGGAGGGTCGGGAGTGGCTGTGAGTTCAACCAGGATTTCAACAGGATTTCAGCAGGATTTCAACCAAGACTTCGACTAGCACCGACCGTAGCCACCGGAGTACCGAGCGGTCAAGTCTCCGCCCTGGTCGGATTCATGGCGGTCCGTGGCTCAGGGCAGCGCGCCGGTGAGGATCACCGCCTCGGCGATGTCCCGCATCTTCCGGTTGGCATGTTGACTGGCCTCGCGCAGCAGCGCAAATGCGCTTTCCTCGGTGATGTGCCGACTGGCCATCAGGACGCCGATGGCAGCCCCGATCCGCCGATTGCTGGTCATGGCCACCTGCAGATTCGCCACATCGTTGTTCGCCCGGACCAGCGCGTAACCCCGCAGCTTGCTGAGCTCGTAGTGCACGTGGATGCGGGCGAGCAACTCCTCGGTGTGGAACGGCTTGGTCACATAGTCATCTGCTCCGGCGGCCAGCCCTTCAGCGGCTCGGTCCGGTCCGACTCGCGCCGTCAGCAGCACCACAGGGACCTCGCTCAAGGCGGCAGTCGCGCGCATCACCCGCACCAGCTCCAGCCCGCTGCGCCTGGGAAGCATCACATCTGCCAGCACGATGTCAGGAACGTCCGTCACCGCAAGCGCCTGATCGACATCTGCCACTGCATGAACGTGCCAGCCGTCGTCGGCCAGCAACCGAGCCAGGTAGGCGCGCATGTCCTGGTCGTCCTCGACGACCAGGATGATCCCACCGTGTCCGGGCTCGGCTGCCGACCCGATCCGCCGAGGCGGGATTCCGGCCGGTTGGGTCGCCCGCAGCGCATCGTCGACCATTGTCGTGATCTCCGCCGGCCGGTCACCCGTGCGTACAGGTAGCGGGAGCGAGGAGGGCTGGCGGAGCGGCACAGTGACAGTAAAAGTGCTGCCGTGCCCCGTTGTGCTGTGCACGATGATCTCGCCTTTGTGCGCGTGCACCAAGTCGGCGACCAGCGCCAAACCGATACCCGCGCCCTGGCCGCGTTGGCGAGACTCACTCGGCACCAAATGAAAGCGATTGAACAGCAACGGCAATTGCGCCTCAGTGATGCCTGGGCCGGTGTCGGTGACAGTCAACTGAATGTTCCCGTCCCGTGCGGCCAGCCGTACCACAATGTCGCCCTCGACGGTGAACTTGACCGCGTTGGACAGCAGGTTACCCACAATCGTCGACCACAGGTCGCGGTCGATGTCGACTGCCTGATCCAGCGGGGCAATGTCCGCGGTCAGCTGCAAACCGTTCGATTCGGCCGCCGACCTGAACATGCCCACCAATCCGGCGGTCAGCAACGCCAGGTCGGTCGGTTCGGGATCCGGATGCAGAACCCCGGCGTCGACCCGGGAGAACTGCAGCAGCGTATCGACCAGCCGGCGCAGCTGGCCGGCCGCACGATCTGCTGCCTGCATCCCGGCCCGGTGGCGCGGTGGTAGGTGAACAGCTCCGTCCATGAGCACGTCGTGCAAGGGAGCCTGGATCAGTGTCAACGGCGTGCGCAACTCGTGGCTGAGGTTCTGATAGAACTCGGTCTGGCGCCGGTCCACGTCGGCCAACTCGGTAGCCCGGGTGCGCTGTGCCTGATATGCCTGGACGTCGGTCACCAACACCGAAACCTCGCGCGCGACGAGCTCCAACAGCATGCGATAGCCGGCATCCAGCGGCCGATACGGGCTCACGCCCAGTACCAGCACGCCGGTCGGCGGGTTCTTTCCGCCGGCCCGCAGCGGGGCGATCACCACCTGATCGGGAATGACGGGACCGAGCGGCCCTCCATCGATGGTGCCGGGCGGGACTCGGTCGGCCAGACCGGAGACGACCTCGCTCACGCCAGTGCCGGCCACTCGTTCGGCCTCGATCCGCACCATCGACGCAACGACACTGTCGGATTCGGCTGCCACGCCAAAGGAACCGGTCAGCATCAGGTGGGCACCCGTGGGGCCGGTGCCACCGTTGGCGCGATCCGCGTCGTTACCAGTGCCCCGAACGATATCGCCGTCGATATCGCCGGCATCGTCCGCGGTCAAGAACGCAGCAGCGAACGGCACGCTGGCGCGGTCGTGCGACAGCACGCCGATGGCCGCAGCGCACGCGACGGCGACCGTATCCGCCGCCGCGACCGATATGTCGCTCAGCGCACGGATTGTCGCCAACCGCCTGGTCGTGACAACCTGCGCGGTCACCTCGTTGCCCGTGACGAGCAGTCCACGGATCTCTCCTCGCTCGTCCCTGATCGCGCTGTGCGAGTACGTCCAGTACGTCTCCTCCTGGCGTTCCGACCTGGTGAGCAGCAGCAGTTGCTCCTCCAGGTAGGTCGCGCCCGATCCGGCGAGAACGCCGGCAACCAGTGGGCCGACCTGGTCCCACACCTCGGCCCAACACAGCGCCGCCCGCTGACCGATCGCAGCCGGATGCCTGGCGTCCAGCAGCACTCGAAACGCATCGTTGTACAGCTGCACCAGGTCGGGTCCCCACCACAACAGCATCGGAATCCGCGACGGCAGCACCGTACGCACGGCTGCCACCAACTCCGCGGGCCACGTCGATACCGGTCCCAGCTCAGTGCCCGCCCAGTCCACCGCCCGCAGCCGCTCCTGCGTCTCGTCAGCGCCGCAGAACAACCGCGCAGCCGCGGCATCAGAACCGTGTTCGATGCCATGTTCCGGCATTCGGATCATGTCCATCTCAGGTCGCCTCGGCGAGATCCTGAATGGCATCGCCATTCAGCACAGTCCTTCTAGTTCAAGATTACGCGCGAAGCCACCCGAGCGACGAGCGATCGATCGGCAGCCAAATCGCGGCAGCAGTGCTGGTCATCGCCGTCGGCCTTCGACCCGGGCACTGGCCGACACAGGCGCAGTCACATTGAGGTCGACGGGTGTCAGTCGGGAAGGGCGACGGCCACTGTGGTCAGCAGGCCGCCATCGACGGGAAGCGCGATACCGGTGACGAAGCTGGCTCGGTCGCTGGCCAGAAATGCCACCGCCTCCGCCACCTCGCAGGCTCGAGCCAACCGGCCGAGTGGGTGGGCACGACCCCACTCGGTGAGCAAAGCCTGTGCAGCTTCGGGCGATCCACCGCTGAACCTGTCGGCAGACCAGCGCAGCATCGGAGTGTCGACAGCACCGGGGCAAACCGTGTTCGCGCGAACGTTGAATGGCGCTTCGTCGACCGCGACCGACCGGGCAAGTGCGTTCAACGCGCCCTTACTCGTCGAGTAAGCGGCGACGGAGGTCTGCGTGACGAATGCCTGTACCGAGGAGACGAAGACTATGGAACCCGAGCCCGAGGCGCGCAGTGCGGGCAGCGCGAACTTGGTGGCCAGGAATGCGCCTTTGAGGTTGACCGACATCACCTCGTCCCACAATTCGGAGGTGGTGTCGGTGGTTGTGCCGTACCGCTGCACTCCGGCAGAGGCAACCAGGACGTCGAGGCGGCCATGCGCCTGCACGACGTCGCGAATGACGCCGGCGAGCGCATCCTCGTCAGTCACGTCCACATTCCGGTACTCGAGGTTCGGGGCCGTCGCTACCGGAGCGATCCCGAGTCCCACCGCGACCACCCGGGCGCCTCGCGCGGCGAGCAGTTCGGCGGTTGCCTGACCGATACCGCTAAGCCCGCCCGTCACCAGTGCGACCTTGCCGTCGAACTCCATGCTGCCTCCTCGCGCCCAAACCACAGGCGCCGGTCAGCGCGGAACCGGCGCCGGCCAGCGGTGCTGTCGCGACAGTATGCGGGCCGGGGTGCAAAGTCGTAGGTCTGCCGGCCCGGATCGATCCAATCGGCGGACACGCCTGTCGCGAGTCCGGGCGGCGGCCGCGTGCCGACGACCCGCGCGGGTGATCCGGTACCCGGAGATTCACGGGTCAGGTGGCGAGCCGCCCTTCGTTGCGGTGTGATGCCGATTTGAGGGCGTGGATTCTGGCCAGCTCGGTGCGAACCGTCCGTGCTAGCGATGTGTGGGTGATCAGGGCAAGTCGCCACCCGACGGCGGCTGCGGCCACGGCAACGACCACACCGCCGACGATGAGGCCGACCGGTGGACCGTAGCGCCCCTCGATGATCCCCAGCACCGGCCCGCCGGCGGCGGCCGCACCGCAGGTGATCACCGTGTAGACACCCATCACCCGGCCGCGCATCTGCTCGGTGGCAGCGAGTTGGACCGTCGAGTTGACCGCAATCCCGACCGGGACGCAGACCCCGCCGAGCAGCACCAGCGCGAGCCCCAACGTCCACAAGGTCGGGGTGATCGAGGCAAGCATTTGCGCGGCGGCCATCGCCGCCGTCAGCTCGACGATGTTCCGCAGCCGGCGGGCCGGCCAGCGTGCCGAGATCAGGCTGCCCAGCAGGGAGCCGACTGCCAGCGCGCAGGTGAGAAACCCGTATCCGCCCGCGCCGTGGTTGAACACGATGCCCGCGTATGCCGACAGCGTGACCGGCAGGTTCGCGGAGAAGAAGCACACAAAACCGATCAGCGTCATCGGCCAGAGCAGCTCGGGCCGGCGGCGGATCTCGGCCAGGGCCGCCCGCAACTGCCCGGCCGCCCGCGCAGCCGGCGCGACCGCGTGCAGCGAGCCCGGCCGGATCGCGACCAGGGCCGTCACCACCGCCACATAGGAGGCCGCGTTCACGGCGAACGACCAGCCCGCTCCGACCAACGTGATCAACACTGCGCTGACCGCCGGCCCAGCCAGCCCACCGATCTGGTAAACCGCCGAGTTCAGGCTCACCGCATTGCGCAGCTGGTCGGGCCCGACCATGTCGTGCAGGAACGACTGCCGGGCGGGGTTGTCCACGGCGGTCAACACGCCCAGCATCGCCGCGATCACCATGATGTGCCACACCCGCACCGAGCCGGCAAGGCAGTCGGCCGCCAACAGCGCCGCGCACACCCCCATCAACGACTGGGTGGTGATGACGATCCGTCGCTTGGCGAACCGGTCGGCGATCAGGCCGCCCTGAATCCCGAACAGCACGGTGGGCACGAACTGCAGCGCAGCAGTGACTCCGACCGCCGTTGGGCTGCCGGTCAGCGTTAGCACCAACCAGTCCTGCGCGACCCGCTGCGCCCACGTCCCGATGTTCGAAACGAGTTGGCCCGAGAAATACAGCCGGAAGCTTCGAGTCCGCAACGAAATGAACATGCCGTCCAGCGGATGCGTCGACACCCGGCCGGTCACGCCAAGCTTGGAAGCCAAGACACACCCCACGGACGGGCCGACGCTGCCGACCTACAACCATCCTGCCAACTCCAGCGGCATCACGAAACACTATCGATCGAATAACTTCCATCACGCACTTCGATCAATAAGCAGGGTGACCCGGAGGGCGGCGGTGCACATCAGGTGGCCCCGCGCAGGGGGCGGTAGACGGTCAGCGCGCGGTAGTGCACGACAACCTCCATCCGGCTCTCCTGCGGCCCCACCTCACCGTCTTGAGCAGTGGGCACCGGGCCGTCGGGGAACTGGAGATCGAATTGCGGTGCGGCGATCTCCCGGTAGAGCCGGGACCGGCCGAGCCGGCCGGTGATCAGCGCCGACAGCAGGCGGAGGTGATAGAACCGCCTGGTTCGCTCCAGGATCCGCACATCGAGCAATCCGTCGTCCAGTTGCGGGCGGAATGCGGGTGCGAACCCTTGCGGCTGGTATCGACCGTTCCCGACGAACAGCAGTGCCAGGTCGAAGTCCTGCCCGTCATAGCGCACCCGCTGCGGTTTGGTTGTCCGCAGTGTCCGCAGCAGCGCGACGCCGGCGGCGAGCGGCTTTCCTATCCGGCCCTCCAGCTTCTCCCGCGTTGCCACGAACTGCGGGTAGGCGCCGGCGCTGGCGGTGTTCAGGAAGATGCGACCGTTGAGGGTGGCCACGTCGACTCGACTCAGCGAACCGTCGGCGATCGCGGTTGCGGTGTCTTGGGCGCCATGGATGCCCAGGTCGGCGGCGAAGTGGTTGAAGGTTCCGGCGCTGAATACGGCCAGCGGCAGCTTTGCGTCCATGGCCACCTGGGCGGCCGCACTGACTGTTCCGTCTCCCCCTGCCACTCCGAGGACTTCGGCCCGGGAGGCGGCTCCGGTGAGCAATTGCGCCAGGTCGTCACCATCGGACAGCAACACGATCTCGGCGTCAGGGAGCAGTTCGGTGATCTGGTCTATCGCCTTGCCGCCCGCGCCGCCACCGGACGCCGGATTCGCCACGACAACCAGTCCCTGGCCGGTTGGTCGCGGCCGGGCGGAGATGTGAAGCGGCTCGGGGGGCGTCACCGTCGGGGTGGGAATTCTGGGCACCAGCCGGGCGCCGAGCACGGCGATCGAGGCACCGAGCCCGAATCCGGCCAGCACGTCGCCGGGATAGTGCGCCCCGGTGGCAACCCTGGAGAAGCCAACGGCTCCCGCCAGGCCGCCGAGAACCAGACCCGAAACGGGGCTTTCCATGGCGACACCGACCGCGAACGCGGCAGCACTGGCCGAGTGCCCGGACGGGAATGAGTTGGAGGTCGGCATCCGCAGCGCCCGCCGGACCAGCGGCACGCTGCCAAGGCCCGGGCGGGCCCGGCTGCGCAGCCGCTTGGCCAGTTGGTTGGCCACCAGGCTGGTCACCGCGAGGCTGACCATCCCGCGACCGGCGGCGCGCTTGAGTCGCCGACTCCTACTCAGACTCATCCCTGTCGCGATCACTGCCCACAGGACCGAGTGGTCGGCGACCCTGGTGAGCTTCGGCATCGCCACATCCAACAGCGGGCTGTCGGACCCCGCCACCGCCTCGAACACGGCTCGGTCCAGCGAACCGAGACCCTTGGACACCCTGCGCCAACGGTGACGCGGAAGGATTGCAGGCACTGGCATCACGGTGGTGTCCCTCATCTCGGGTACAGGCTGCCGGGTCTGCGTCGACAGTAGCCGGGCGCCGCCCGACCACTGCCCGTCCGGACGCGGATCCACTGTCCGGGCGCGGATCGAGTGCGGGCTTCGGTGGGGACACTTGTCCTGGGTCGCTGATCAGGACGCGAGTGATCCGGCGAAGATTTGCCATGCCAGCAACGATTTGGCGACGAGGCTGAGCACCAGGTAGGTCTTCTCGCCGAACGCATAGTTGCGCCAGGGGCCCACACCGCGGTATTGCAACCACTGGTTGACGGCGAAAGTGAAGAACGCGATCAGCAACGACACGAAGATGCCGATCACGAATCCTGGCACTTGCGGGGCGCCGAGAAGGTTGATCAAAATCGCAACCCACGGCGCGGCGCCGGCGAGAGTGCCGAACCAGAACGGCATCATCGTGGTCTTCGACCGGCCGGGCGGGTTCATCCGTTCCTGCAGCCAGCCGAACAGGATCATCGCCACGTTCGCGCCGATGACCGCGATCACGGTTCCGATGCCGGTCAGGCCGAAGTAGAACCCGATCAGCACCAGCATCAGCGTGGCGCTGAACAAGTACTCGATCCACCGGAACCGGTTGATCCCCCGCCGCAGGTCCGCCTCGTAGAACCGGCGCAGCAGCGTCGAGGTCAGCAGGTGATCGGCCGCAGCCAGGAACAAGAAGACCGCGACAGCCACCCCGATGCGAACGTCGAACAAGGTCGACGGCGCCGGCGCCGCCGACCCTGGCGGACCGGTTGGGTACGACGACGTCACCGCGATCGAGAACCCGCCGGCAAGCAGCAGAATCGCAACACCCTGGGCGGTGTGCAGCACGGTCAAGCCGATGTTCCACCGGCGCAACCGGCTCAAAACGTCGGGAGTGACACCGCTGGCATCGGCAGTGCTCATAGCGCGTGGTCCTGGCATGCAGCCATCCTGCCCCATAGCCCGGCGTCCAGGACCTGGGTGAGATCCCCCGCGACCGATCGTGCGCCACGCCGAAACGTCATGCGGTGACGATTCAGCGGTCCCGGAACTGTTGCCGACCACAACCGCCCCGACGCCGCAACGGGATTGACGTTCGGTCACCGATCCTTCTGCTGTGGCGTGGGAAGCGGACATCTTGCCCTGGCTCCGAATGCGGTGCAGAATTGCGTCGTGGACAAGAAGCGCTGGAGCGACCTGCATCCTCGCGTGCGGCAGGCGATCCTCCTCGGTGGCGTCTTCGAGGCAGGTCTGAAGATCGCCGCACTCATTGATCTCGCACAGCGCCCACATGCCACCGTTCGAGGCTCGAAGGCAGCGTGGGCAGTCGCCCTGGCGCTGGTGAACTCGGGCGGGGTGGTACCGATCGTTTACCTGCTGCGAGGACGCCGGATCAGCTAGCCGGTGCACTGTGGCAACGATCGAAGCAGCCGGCATCGCGGTCAGTGTCGCTACGGACGCCGTGGTCCCGTTCTACTTGCGGACGGGGAGGGCTTGTCGCCCGCCGAGACTACTGCCGTCTCAGGCGTTCGACCTTCCTGTCCTGTCCAGGATTCCCAACTCGGCAGCGATGGTGAAACGGTGGAGTTCGATCTTGGTCGTCACAGCGCCGGGCGTCGTTGCAGGATTCCGGAAGAGCTATCGGGTCTGTTTTCGCTGAGCGCGTCTACCCGGTTGATCTAGGTCCGTGGTCAGCCTTGGCCGTCGGGCATCGCCAGCCACTCCGCCCAGGTCAGATCCCGTCCCACGTACCGCGGTGCGGCCAGCGGCCAGTCCCTCGCGATCCATGCCGGCACCAGGACGTCCAACGCGGCTTCGGTGGCCGTGCCGACATATTCGTCGCGCACCCACCACGAGATCTCCGCGTCAGCACCGGGCTTCTCCGGCGGGTCGATGTAGACGCACCCGATCACCTGTGTCTCATTGGCGTCGAACAGCGCGTAGTTGAACGACTCGTGTGCCTCGATCTCGTCGGCGTGGCGCTGGAGGTCCTCCCGGTCCTGCTCTGCGGTCATCGTCGCCGGTGGCCACCCCCAGGCCTCGCCGTAGATAGACCAGAGCCGCTCCCGCGAGCCCATCACGGCGGGCATGTCCAACTCGGTGTCAGCCGCACTGATGGGCCGCAGATGATGGCCGGTGGGCAACTCGACGCGGGTGGGGTGCTGCCAGTCGTCCGGCAGCCACGGGGCGTCAGCGGTCGACGGGTTCTGATCGGGCATGGTCGAGGTCCTTTTGCTCGATGTTGTGCCAACTATGCCGTGTCAGCCGTCGCTGGAGCGGCTGGGACACCCCACCGTGGACCGAGTGACCCTCATCGCCGCCCTGGCCCGCGTCATCACCCACCCCGACTGCCGCTACCAGGGCTTCGCCGTACACCCCGACGGCACCGCGGTGCTGTCCGACGAGCGGGTCAGTCGGTCCAAAAGCCAAAGGCGAAAAGCGTCGTGTTCATGAGAAACAGCCCGAACCAGGCCGCCAACAGCCCGACCCTGGCTGCGCGGTTAAGGCCGCTTTCGGTTCGGCTCTCGCGCACGTCGGCACCGCTGGCCAGGCGGGGCGACATGCCAGATGCCTCCGCCACTATAAAGACAAGTGGGAACAGCAGCGCACAGTTGCGCGCCAATGACACAAAGGTGGTCGAGGTGATAAGTGCAGCCAGTGTCAGCCCTGCGTAGATGATCTCTGGCCAGGCCCCACGACGCCACCAGACCAACAGCGCGATGAGAACGACGGCAGCGAATCCGATGTCCATAGCAAATTGGAACCGGCGGTCGATAGTCGAAGCGAAAAGGACGCGGCCAGCCGTCTGATAAAAGGCTTGCCACGGCCAGTGCAACCCACGCCCCCAGCCGACCGACTGCGCGGTATTCCACGCGAATAGGTCGCCGGTCCTGGCAGCCAACCAGCCGAAGTATGCGCCGACCCCGGCGATAGCGAGCACTGGCCAGGCGGCTGCCGGCGCCAACAGCGGCCTACCCGACCGACGCCGTTGCATCACGTTCAGCACCACCAGCGCGGCGATCAGGAATACTCCGTTGATCCTGGTGAATGAGGCACCCGCACACCACAGGCCGGCCAGTGCCCACCGACCTTTCACCGCGCAGTACCAGGCTGCGATGGCGAACGCGGCGTATAGACCCTCGGAGTAGTTCGCCGCCAGAAACACCGAGTACGGACCGGCGAGGAACAGCACGACCGCCGGCGCGGACATGCGCCTTCCGCCCAGGATCTCAGCCAGCCGCCACAGCACCACCGCGGCGGTCAGCGAGGCGGCAGCAGAGATGAGCCACATTGCCAGTGCGATTCCGGCTGGCGTCGGCGAGCCGGCGCTGAAGGCGTCAGCCAGCACCCGGGCGGCGAGAGGGTACCCGGGGAAGAACCCCGGAAGGCCCGGCGCGGCGCCGGCATGGAAGTAGCCGTTGGCAGCGATATCCAGGAAGTAGTTGCTGTCCCAGTGGTGCAACATTGCGAAGAATCCGCCACCGGCGCCGTCGATCGTGCGCGAACCCAGCGGATCGCTCAACGACGGTCCCGTGCGCATGATCTGTGCAATCGCGGCCACGGCAGTGAGCACGACGCGCACACCGACCCATATCGTCGTCCCACCGATCAGCGCGCTGCGCCACGGTGATGTGGTCCATCCCAGAGCCGCAGGTAGCGTGCTTTGCCGCGCCGGCTCGACCGACTCCGGATGCGATCTCGGCACCATCACCGCTGGATGCGCCGGCCGACAGTCCCGAACACCGGCCGCGCGTTGGCATGCCCGATCGCTGGTAGCAGGTGTCCCATTCGGGGCATGCTACGACGGATGGGGCGCGACCGGACATCGACACGAGCGGCCACCCGGCGATCATGCCCGCGCAGCAAACTCTGCCGAGACGACCCCCACTGGCCCGCCGGAGATACACGCCGACGGCCCGGTCTGACCCCGTTGAAAAGAACCTACCAACGGGGTCAGAATGTCCGCCCGGGTAGAGGTGACGATCACCGCGCCGGGCGCGTCCAAGATTCGCGGAACCGCGATATACACAAACTTCCCGGCCCCGGACGGGCCCAGGATCAGGACCCGCTAGGGCACGCCGCTGGGCACTCGACTCGAGCGGTGGCTGGCGCTTTGCTCGCACGTCCCGGCGGCAGGTACGCTGACCCGGTCGGCGGTTCTTCGGGAACGCCTCAGGAAGCGTGCCAGAGCGGCCGAATGGGACACACTGCTAATGTGTTGTGCTCGTAAGGGCACCGAGGGTTCAAATCCCTCCGCTTCCGCAGTGACGGGCCTCGGCTCGCCCAGCAGCACCCGAGGGAGACCTCGGACTCGGTTCGGCCCCGGCCGGCCGGACACAGAAGGTTGGGGGTTCGAATCCCTCCAGGCGCACTCTGGTTGAGACAGACGACGAAGGCCCCTGAGCAGCGGAAACGCCGTGATGGGGTCTTCGTCGTTGGCAGGACGCGCGCTCGATGGTCAGCGCAGAGAGTTGCAGATTTTCGGCCAACAGTCGGATCCGCTGGACGTGCGTCCACCGGTCGCCGTATGTCGCGAGGCGCTCGCGGGCCAGGTTTCGGGTGGCTGAGATCACACGATCAATACTGGCATGCCAGACCGTGGGTCTCTGGCTCGGCCCAGTTCGCACGCCCTGAGCGCTACAACCGTGAGCGCTACAACATCGAAAGGTATGGCGTAGGCACTGGTAGAGAAACCCCGACCGTGTCAACGGGTGCTCACCCCGGACGGCGGGCCAGCAGCAGGTTGGCGGTGAACGGGATCTCCAAGCCACCATCCTCCCGCAGGTACGGCTGCAGCACCGCGACTGCCTGGTCGAGGAACGCCCGCTGCACCTCCGGCCCGCCGGCGGTGATCCGCGCGCCCCAGGGGGTGGCGAGCACCTGGTCGCGCATGTACTCGGCGGCCCGCGGGATCCTGACGTTGCGCGCACTCAGCTGGACCGCTACTCCCACCAGACCGGCGGCCTCGGCAGAGGCGGCCAACCAGCGATCCGAGCCACCCCCCATGGCATCAACGATCTGGTCGGCCAACTCATCCCCCAGCGCCGCCCGGATCCCGGCCGTCTGCGCTGCCAGGAAGGGGTTGTCGGCCGGTCCGTTCCACACAGTCGCGGCGACCAGCCCGCCGGGCCGGAGCACCCTGGCAATCTCGGTCAGCGCCGCCACCCGGTCCGGGAAGAACTGCGTCCCCTGCTGGCACACCGCCACGTCGAAACTGCCCTCGGGAAGTGGTAGCGCGTGCGCGGACGACTCGACGAAGGTGATGCCTGCCGGGCATACGCGCCGGGCGACCGCCAGCATGCCTGCGTTGACGTCCACGCCGGTCACCCGATCGGCGCCGACCCGAGCCGCGAGCAGCCGGGTGACGAACCCGGTGCCGCAGGCCACGTCCAGCACATCCTGGCCCGGCTCGACTCCAGCAGAGTCGATCAGCGCCTGCGCCATCGGCGTCATGAAGACGCCGACCAGCCGTTCGTAACGCTCGGCAGCTCGCTCGGCCAACTGGAATCCGGGTGTGCTCATGACGACAACCTTCCAGGTGCATTCGGCTTCAATCGCGGCGCTGACGATGGTGCTGATGATGATGGTGCTGATGAAAGCTCTGATGACGGGGCCGGCTAGTCGTCGGCCCCGTGTCGCAACTATCCATCCGGCACCAGTCGCGCGGCAGGCGTTCGGGAAAACGAGCGAAGACCGGAACAGGCAGCGACCATCAAAAACACAAACCAGAACGGACAGCGACCAGGAAAATCAGAGATCAGGACAAGCAGAGGTCAGCCGACACCGCGGCAGTAGAGGTCGGCGGCTCCGCTCCGAGCGCGCAACCCAGCACCGCGTACTTGTCCCCGTTCCAGCCGAACACCAGCCAGACACTCAGGCCGTCGCCGGACTCCTGCACCAGCACGTCCAGCGCCCCGTCGCCGGTCACATCCCTGGCCAGACCGGACGGGGTACCCGAGGGGAATCCGTCATTGCCGGACACGTCACGCCAGGCGCCCGTCGAGGTGAGCTCGAAGGCGGACAAGATCGCGTTGCCGTCGCCCTGCCGAGCGCTCACCAGGCAGCGTCCTCCCTGGTCGCAGACCAGCACCCCGCCGGCGGGCGCGGGGAAGCTGGTCCCGTAGGGCACGTTGATGACACCGACCGGCGAGCCGTCCGGGCCCACCGACAGCAGCACCGCGCGGCCGTTCGCCGCGACCGCCAGCACCGCGGAGAACGATCCGGTGACGGCCTTGTGACCGGCCAGCACCGTGCACCCGGGGCAGGTGGACAGGTTCACCGAGACGCCACCGGCCGCACCCGGCGGGACAGCAGCGGATGGGGAGATCGGCGGGCTCGCCGGCGCAGCAGGACCGCTCGACGACCGTGGCCCGGCCGTCGGCGACGGCGCCGTGCCGGTTGGCTCAGTCGCACCGGCACCCGATGCGGTATTGCCGGACGACGTGCCAACGGTCGACCCGCCGACGGTCACTGACGATTCAGGTCCGTCCGCACTGGTGCTCCCCGCTAATGACCCAGTGCCCGGTGCAGTGCCCGACACCGACAGCGCCGGAACGGTGACGGTCACCGCAGACCCAGTCGTGGCGTCGGGCCCTAAGGATCCGGAGGCCGCGGGCACCTGCAGCACAGGCGACACAGCGCCCTGGGTCGACGACCGTGCCGATGAGCAACCCGCCAGCACCGTCAAGCCGGTCAGCGCGATTGCCAGGGCAGCAATTGCCTGGGCAGT
>CAJDUM010000075.1_pt1 | contig 30029 bp, 24 predicted proteins | sample 7390781 | NCBI WGS metagenome assembly CAJDUM01 (sample SAMEA7055661, study PRJEB34461) | soil metagenome | biome: terrestrial ecosystem; feature: Peninsula; material: soil | place: Antarctica | collected 2016 | reverse complement strand
CACCGCCCACGGACTCGAAAACCTCCGCTCAGCAGGCAAAGGACCAGCGTTCATCAAAATCCACGGCGGAGCAGTTGCCTACCGCCTGGCCGACCTCCTCGCCTGGCAAACCCAACACCGCGTCAGCACCTTCGATCAGGAATAGTGCACAAGTTCCTCGGGTTCCTCTGTGACCGCAGGGAGGGCCGACAACCGCCATCCCTGGGCAATTGATGCGGCGGTGACCTTGCCGTACCGCTGCGTTGTGGTTAGGTCGCCGTGGCCGAGCCAGGCAGCGGCCGTCGCCAACGGCACTCCAGCGGCCAACCAGGATGTTGCGCGCCAGCGACGGCCTGTGTGCGAACCGGACTTGGCGAACTTGCCCTCGCCATGAGTGTCGTACGCCCACCGGATCGCCTTTTGGCAGTTCGACGAATCTCGCCAGCGAGGGTGCCGACGTCCCTTGATCTCCTGCGGGGACGGGAACACGGCTCGGTCCTTGGGCGTCGCCCGGTCTAGCCCTATCCCGAAAGCCAGGGCGCGGGTCCGGAGCGCATCGACGATCGACGGCTCGAGCGGAACGATCCGTGGCTCGGCCTGGGTCATGTCACCGGCTACGAGATCGGTCTTGGTGAACTCCTGCCGGATCATCCCGCGACCAGGAATGTGGACGAGGGTCCCTCCGATAGCGACAGTCTCCCTTCCCGACGTCCAAGCGATGTCCTCCCATCGGACTTGTAGCGCTTCACCGAGGCGGGCACCCGAGGCGTATAGAAAATGAATGAGGTCGGCAACATCCCGTGGGTTCACCACGCGTGCACGATCGGCCTTGCCGCCGCCGGCCTTGTGACGGGGGCCGATCATTGGACCAGCCAGCGGATCAGCATGCAGAGCGCCGAGCAGCCGAGCAAGATCAGCGTCATCCGGCGCGAATTTAGGATCCACCGTCGGGCGTCGCACCAGCCTTTGTGGCACCACCGCCCTTCGCGGCTTCGACCGGATGCTGTCGAGCGGATTGACCTGGACCCACCGATGGTCTTTGGCCAGATCGAACACATGCCCGAGGATCGAACGCACGTGGCGCCCAGAACCATTGCCATGGCGTTGCGTTGTCTCGATGATAAGTACTCGAAGGTCGTCGTCTGTGACCTCTGAAGGCTTCTTGTCCGCGATTCGCCCGAACGACTCACCTGCGGTGCCGAGAACGCTCGTCCGAGGGGGCTTAGGCAGCCGAACCCGCGCACCTGACGCCACAGCGCGTTCGATCGCCCGAGCCTGGGCGCGCTCGCGTCGTGCCCGCTGCAAAGGGGGTTCCTCCCCCAACAATGTGTGGATCAAGTAGCCGTAGGTCAACCGCGTGCGGTCATGCAGAGCCAAACGGTCCTTCTCGGCGGGCAACACCTCGGAGCGCCATCGGGCGATCAAAGCACGCATCGTCGGCTCGTGCTCGACAGGGAGAACGTCCGCCAGCCGCTGGCGCGGACTCCTGTATTCCTCCAGCCAGGAGCGCGCGGCAGCCTCCACAGCCGTCACCGCCCTGGACTTGGTCCGAGCGGTCCGCTTGATCTGATGAACCACCAAGCCGTCGGCTGACCTGACCCGTAGGGAAGCCCGCCAGGCACCCTCCCGCACGCGGGCAACTGACGGGGGGATCGTCCATGTTCCGGGGTCCAGGCCGAGTTTGGTCACGCCCTCGAACCTAGAACGGCCCTGGGTACGGATTCAAGACTTTTGTCAGGTAATGAGGGAAGTTATGAGGGAAGCGAAGCCATTTCAGGTCTCCTCCTCATCAGCAATACTCCCTTGACCTGCAGTAATGTGGGCGCGGACGGGTTCGAACCGCCGACCGCCCGGGTGTAAACCGGGTGCTCTCCCGCTGAGCTACGCGCCCTTGGTACCGCACGAGCGTGCCAGATGGACGGCCCCGCTGTCACCATCGGAACCAGGCACCCTGCTATCACCGGACCTAGGAACCGGCGCCCGCGGGCGCCGGTTGTCGGCCGGATTCGGACATCAGCGCCGGACCCGGCCCGGGCGGGATCGCGCCAGCCGGGTCACCATCCACCCGCCGCCGGCCGGTGCGCTGGTGGTCTGGGCGAGCCCGGCCGTCCGGGTGGCCTCGACGATCTCGCTGGGCTCGACGTATCCGGAGCGCCCGGTCCTGGGGGTCAGCAGGCAGATGCCGGCGTCGTCGGCCAGCAGGGTCAAAGCGTCCACGAGCACATCGGTGAGATCGCCGTCCTCCTCACGCCACCACAGCAGCACAGCGTCCAGCACCTCGTCGGCCTCCTCGCCGAGCAGGTCGGTCCCGGTGACGGCCTCCACCGCCTGCCGCAGATCCTCGTCAACGTCGTCGTCATAGCCGACCTCCCCCACCACGTTCCCGGCATGTAGGCCTAGCCGACCCGCCGCCGCAGCGGCCGCGGACGACGGGCCCACCGCTGCGGCGCGGTCGGCGGCCGGATCCTCGCCGGGTGCCTGCCGCCGCGGCGAACCCAGCGGCCCACTGCGCGGACCGTCGAGGCTCGCTCCGCCCTCGTTCACGTTCGATCGTGTCCTTTCCCTGCGGTCGCCAACGCCGGTCGTGGTGCACGTCCGGCGTGCACACCCTATGCACCCGACAGCCTGGCGCCCAGCCGACCCCGTCGCTGGACCTGCCCGGCTTGCACCCGGGCGGGCCTGATGGGCAAAGATGAACGCCGATGGCTGCGCCCACCCGGCGGGCCCTCCAACCCAGCATCGCCGGCCGCCACGGACCAATCGGTGGGCCGACCCGTCATTGAGGAGATCCCTTTGGCCGCTCCAGCGAGTTCCGACCAGGCCCCCCAGCGCCACCACCTGATCCGCAACGGCATCGCCGCCCAGTTGTACGACACCGACCCTGCCGAGACCGCTGAATGGTTGGACTCCTTCGACGCGATGATCGGGACCGGCGGCCAGCAGCGGGCCCGCTATCTGATGCTGCGAATGCTGGCCAGGGCACGGGAGCAGCACGTCGGGCTGCCCTCGCTGACCACTACCGACTACATCAACACCATCGCTCCGGAGTCCGAGGCATTCTTCCCGGGCGATGAGGAGACCGAGCGCCGCTACCGGGCCTGGATCCGCTGGAACGCCGCGATCATGGTGCACCGCGCCCAGCGCCCCGGTATCGGCGTCGGCGGCCACATCTCCACCTACGCGTCCTCCGCCAGCTTGTACGAGGTGGGTTACAACTGGTTCTTCCGCGGTAAGGATCACCCCGGCGGCGGCGACCACGTCTTCTTCCAAGGCCACGCCTCCCCCGGCATGTACGCCAGAGCCTTCCTGGAGGGCAGGCTGTCGGAGGACACCTTGAACGGTTTCCGACAGGAGGTCTCCCACCCCTCCGGCAGTGTGCCGTCCTACCCGCACCCGCGGTTGATGCCGAGTTTCTGGGAGTTCCCCACGGTGTCCATGGGGCTGGGCCTGATGAACGCCATCCAGCAGGCCAGGTTCAACAAGTACCTGCACCACCGCGGCATCAAGGACACCTCGCAGCAGCGGGTGTGGTCGTTCCTGGGTGACGGCGAGATGGACGAGGTCGAGTCCCGAGGTCTGATCCACGTGCCGGCCATCGATGGACTGGACAACATCACCGTGGTCATCAACTGCAACCTGCAGCGGCTGGACGGCCCGGTCCGGGGCAACGGCAAGATCATCCAGGAGCTGGAGGCCTTCTTCCGCGGCGCCGGCTGGAACGTGATCAAGTGCGTGTGGGGCTCCAACTGGGATCCATTGCTGGCGCGGGACAAGGACGGCGCGCTGGTGAACCTGATGAACACCACCGCTGACGGGGATTACCAGACCTACAAGGCCAATGACGGCGCCTACGTCCGGGCCCACTTCTTCGGCCGCGATCCGCGCACCAAGGCGATGGTCGCCGACATGTCCGACGAGCAGATCTGGCACCTGCGGCGCGGCGGGCATGACTACCGCAAGATCTACTCCGCCTATCACTCCGCGGTGAACCACGTCGGCCAGCCGACGGTGATCCTGGCCAAGACCGTCAAGGGGTTCCACCTTGGTTCGTCGTTCGAGGCCCGCAACGCCACGCATCAGATGAAGAAGATGACGATGGCGAACCTGAAGGAGTTCCGCGACACCCTGCACATCCCGATTTCCGACGCCCAGCTGGAGGCGGACCTGTACTCCCCGCCCTACTATCACCCCGGGGACGACAACCCAGAGATCCAGTACCTGAAGGAGCGTCGGGCTGCCCTCGGCGGGTACGTGCCGGAGCGCCGGACCAAGGCCAAGCCGCTGGTGCTGCCCGGCGACGGGGTCTACGACGTGCTGCGCCGCGGCTCCGGCAAGCAGGAGATCGCCACCACCATGGCGTTCGTCCGGTTGGTCCGCGACCTGTTCAAAGACCCGGAGATCGGCAAGCGAATCGTGCCGATCGTGCCGGACGAGGCGCGCACTTTCGGCATGGACTCGTTCTTTCCGACGCAGAAGATCTACAACCCGGCCGGGCAGCTCTACACGGCGGTGGACGCCCAACTGATGTTGGCCTACAAGGAGTCCGAGCAGGGGGTGATCCTGCACGAGGGCATAGACGAGGCCGGCAGTGCGGCCATCTTCACCGCAGTCGGCAGCAGCTACGCGACGCACGGCGAACCGATGATCCCGATGTACATCTTCTACTCGATGTTCGGCTTCCAACGCACCGGCGACGGCTTGTGGGCCGCCGGCGACCAAATGGCGAGGGGTTTCCTGCTCGGCGCCACGGCCGGCCGCACCACGCTGACCGGCGAGGGCTTGCAGCACGCCGACGGGCATTCGCATCTGCTGGCCGCCGCGTATCCGCACGTGGTGTCCTACGACCCAGCCTACGGCTACGAGATCGCACACATCGTCAAGGACGGGCTGCGCCGGATGTACGGCGGCGAAGGGTCCGCAGCCGAGGGAAGTTTCGGCGGCGAGGATGTCATTTACTACATCACGATGTACAACGAGCCATACGTTCAACCGGCGGAGCCGGAGAACCTGGATGTCGCCGGACTGCTGCGGGGCATGTACCTGCTGGCGCCGGCCGATCAGGTCGAAGGTCGGGCAAGGGCTCAGCTGCTGGCCTCCGGGGTGGGGGTTCGCTGGGCGTTGGAGGCGCAACAGTTGCTGTCGCAGGACTGGAACGTTGCTGCCGACGTCTGGTCGGTGACCAGCTGGAACGAGCTGCGCCGGGAGGCCGACGCCATCGAGCGGGGCAGGTTGCTGGACCCGGACGGTGAACACCCGACGCCGTATGTGACGACTGCGCTTTCGCAAGCGCCGGGCCCGGTGATCGCCAGTAGCGACTACCAGCGGGCGGTGCAGAACCAGATCGCGCCGTGGGTGCCCGGTGACTACATCGCGCTGGGCGCCGACGGGTTCGGGTTCTCCGACACCAGGGCGGCCGCCCGACGGCACTTCCTGATCGACGGCCCGTCGATGGTGGTGGCCACCCTGGCTGCGCTGGAGCGACGCGGCGAGTACCGCGCGGGCGCTGCCGCACAGGCGGTTGCGCAGTACCAGTTGCACGATGCGGCAGCCGGTAAGTCCGGCAGCGCCGGCGGTGAGTCCTAGCCACCAGATCCCGAGTCGGCTATCCGATGACGCACCATGGCGCGTCGCCGCGCAGGCGAGCCGGAGTGAGTCGGGGCGGATAGGCAAAGTGATCGATTCAGTTGATTGCGCCAGCGATGACGTCACTGGCGGGCCTACCCACCCAGGCGCGAAGGCGCTACCCTTTGCCTGTTGTTGTTCTTCTCCTGGCGCCCAGATGGGTACCTGGTAAGGCGCATCCCCTCGGTCGGAGAAGGACCCGCCCGGGGTGTTCCAACCCGCGGGGAATCCCCCGCGGACAACGCTCGAGGAGAGCAAGCATGGCGCAGGGCACTGTCAAGTGGTTCAACTCGGAGAAGGGCTACGGCTTCATCTCCCCGGAGGATGGCTCCGGAGACGTCTTCGTGCATTACTCCGCGATCAGCGGGTCCGGGTACAAGTCGCTCGAAGAAGGGCAAAAGGTGACATTCGACGTCGAGCAGTCCCCCAAGGGACCGCAGGCGACGAACGTCAGCGCAGCCTGACCATCAGCGCAGCCTGAAAGTCAGCACAGCCTGAAAGTCAGCACAGCCTGATCGGCAGAGGACTATCTCGACCGGGGCCCACGCTACCGCCAGGCCCTGCTCCGACCGCATCGCTGTTCGACCACCAGCACGGTCGTCGCAGTCCGCGACCATTCGCGGCACCCGGGGTGGCAAGCTGAACGCCATGGTCGGGGCGGAACACAAGCGCAGCACCGGGATCGCCCCCGCGACCGCAGCAGGCGTCCCGGACCTGCCCGATCTGGCCCCCGCACCAGGCGTCAGCGCGGCCACCCTTCGCCGCGTCGAACGGGCAGCCGGCGCATTGGCCACCCGGTCCGTCGCGCTGATGGACGAGAAGCTGCCATGGTTCCGGTCACTCCCGGCCAATCAGCGGTCCTGGGTGAGCCTGGTTGCCCATGCGGGCATCTCCGGCTATGTCACCTGGGCGCACGGCGGCGGCACGGACTTCCGCGCCACCGACCAGGTGTTCGGCACGGCGCCACGGGACCTGACTCGCGCCGTCTCACTGCGCCGCACTGTCGAACTCGTCCGGATCGCGATCACAGTGGCCGAGGAGCACCTACCTGGGCTGGCCGCAGACGAGAAGGAATCGGCGGCACTGCGCGACTCCCTACTGCGGTACAGCCGGGAGATCGCCTTCGCGGCGGCAGCTGTTTACGCCGCAGCAGCCGAGACCAGAGGTGCCTGGGACGCGCGGGTCGAGGCAGCGCTGGTGGACGGCATCGTTCGCGGTGAGGAGGCGCAAACCGTGGCGTCGCGGGCGGCGGCCCTGGACTGGGACACCGCAGCCGAAGCCAGAGTGGTGGTGGGCACGGCGCCGCCGGGTGACCGAGCGCAGGCCGTCGCCGGTGTTGCGGATTGGGCGCATGCCGGCGGTTACACGGCTATCGCCGGTGTTCATGGCACTCGGTTGGTGGTGGTGATCGCCGGCACAAGCGAGCCCGGCCCCGGCGTTGCCAACGTGTTTGCGCCGGGCCCGGTGGTGCGCGGACCGGCCGGCCCCGGCCTGGTCGGCGCACACCGGTCAGCCGTCGAAGCCCTGTCCGGTTTGGCCGTCGCCGCCGCGTGGCCGGACGCCCCCCGCCCCATTGCCTCGGCCGACCTGCTCCCGGAACGAGTGGTGGCGGGTGACGTGGCCGCCGCCGACCACCTGCGCGCCACGGTGTTCGCGCCGTTGGCGGCTGCCAGCGCGCCACTGTTGAAAACTCTGGACGCCTACCTGGCGCACGGCGGGGCGCTGGAGCCCGCCGCCAGGAGCTTGTTCGTGCACCCGAACACCATGCGCTACAGGCTCCGGCGTGTCGCCGAGATCACCGGCCGTGACCCATGGGATCCGCGCGATCTGCTCGCCGTGCACCTCGCCCTGATGCTGGGCAGACTCAGTTCCCAATAGTGTTCCTGACCTGGCGTGATGCCACGAGGTCCGAGTCGTCAGTTGGGGTGATCCACCTTGACCCTTGGAGACTTCCTCCAAAACCTGTAGCGGGACTTGGTACCCGGCCGCACGGCGGGACACGGGCCGTCCATGCTTGGCTTATTGCGTGCTCGTACTACTCGCGCCCGGCCAGGGTGCCCAGAAGCCCGGCATGCTCATCCCTTGGCTCGAGATGCCCGGCCTGGCCGACACTGCGGCCGAGTTCTCCGAGGCAGCCGGGCTAGACCTGATCCGCCTCGGCAGTACCGCAGGCGCCGAAGAGATCCGCGATACAGCGGTCACCCAGCCTCTCGTGGTTGCGACAGCACTGCTGGCGGCCCGAGTTCTCACGGTGCCCGCCGTCGCCGCCACCGCGGGGCACTCGGTGGGCGAACTGGCTGCCGCAGCCCTGGCCGGGGTGCTCTCGGACCTAGACGCAGTTGCCTTGGCCAGTGCCCGCGGACGCGCGATGGGTGAGGCCTGCGCCATCACCGCGACGTCGATGGCTGCGGTGATGAATCCGGACACAGATCTGGTCCTCGCCGCGTTAGCGGAGCGAAACTTGGTCGGCGCCAACGTGAACGGCGGCGGACAAATCGTGGCTGCTGGGGCTGCAGACTCGATCGCCGCACTGGTGTCGGACCCGCCGGCCGGAATCAGGGTCATCGCCCTGTCGGTGGCGGGCGCCTTCCACACCGACTACATGCGGCCCGCCCAGCAGAGCATGGCACCGAAGCTGGCGGCAATCAGCCCGGCCGATCCTGACCGCCCGCTGCTGACCAATTCCGACGGCACGGTGATCACCGACGGCAGGCGGTACCTGGACCTGCTGCTGCACCAGATCACCCACCCGGTCCGCTGGGACCGCTGCATGGCTACTCTGGTCCACCTCGGCGTGACCGGAGTGCTGGAGTTGCCGCCGGCCGGCACGCTGATCGGTCTGGCCAGGCGTGCCGTGCCAGGTGTCGCGACCTTGGCACTGAAGTCCCCCGACGACCTGGACGCCGCCGCTGGGTTCATCGCCGAACACGGCGGGACACCCTGATGACTGGCCGACTGTGTCGCCAACAAACGAGCCGCCACCAAACGAGTCGCCAACACGCCGGCCGCCTGCACGCCTACCGCCCTATTGCCTGCCCCCTGCATCCCGGAGTCGCCCCATGACAGCACAGATCACCCGGACAGCTACCGTTCCCGGCGCCCGCATCTCCGGCATGGGCCACTACCGGCCGGCCACTGTCGTCACCAACCAGGATCTGGAAAAGATCATGGCGACCAACGACGAATGGATCCGCAGCCGCGTTGGAGTAGTGGAGCGGCATGTCGGCGGCGAAGCGGACACCGTGCCGTCGATGGGCGCGCAGGCCGGCAGGGCCGCGCTGGCCGATGCCGGGTTGTCCCCCGCTGACATCGACACGGTCATCGTCGCCACCTGCACCCTGGAGACGCAGATCCCGCACGCGTCGACCCAGATCGCCGCCGCGTTGGGCATCTCTGCGCCGGGTTCCTTCGACATCAACGCCGCCTGCGCAGGCTTTTGCTACGGGCTCGAGGTGGCCTCGGAAGCTGTGCGCTCCGGCGCCGCCCGCAACGTGCTGCTGATCGGCTCGGAGAAGCTCACCGCCTGGATGGACCCGACCGACCGGTCCACCGCCATCATCTTCGGCGACGGCGCGGGAGCGGCAGTCGTCACCGGCTCACCGACCGAACAGATCGGCCCGGTCGCCTGGGGCAGCGACGAGACGCAAACCGCGACCATCAGGGTGGACGACCGCAGCGGGACGATCTTCCAGGAGGGCCAGGCGGTGTTCCGCTGGGCTACCACCAAGATCGCACCGGTGGCCATCCGGGCCGCCGAGCTGGCCGGGGTCGCGCTGGCCGACATCGACCTGCTGGTCAGCCATCAGGCCAACTTGCGGATCATCGAAGCGGTGGCCAAGAAGTTGATCGCGGCCGGCGCCCGACCCGACCTCGGTGTAGCCAAGGACATCGTCACCACCGGCAACACCTCATCGGCCTCGATCCCGATCGCGTTGGACCGGATGCGCGCTGCCGGCGAGGCACGGCCCGGTGATGTGGTGCTCGCCATCGGATTCGGCGCTGGTCTGACCTACGCCGGTCAAGTGTTCGTGTGCCCGTGAGCGGCCGCACCACCGCGCCGCGCCAGTGCGCATCTGACGCGGTTGTGCGACCAACCGGGTCTCACTGAGGCACAATCGCCCGGGACACTCCACCCGCCCCGCCGAACCGGCGGAACGGTAGCCACCATCGAAAGGAACCACTGTGAGCAACGCGGACATCCTCGCCGGCCTCGGCGAGATCGTCGAAGAGGTCGCCGGCGTCAGCGCTGCGGACGTCACCGCGGACAAATCATTCACCGACGATCTGGACATCGACTCGCTGTCGATGGTCGAGATCGCCGTGCAGGCGGAGGACAAGTTCGGCGTGAAGATCCCCGACGACGAGTTGGCCAACCTCAAGACTGTTGGCGACGCCGTCTCCTACATCGAGCGCAACCAGAGCTGAAGTAGCAGAGCTGACGTAACAACGGTCGGGACCGCCGGCCGCCCGCCCGGATCGGAGAATCCCGGCGGGACCGCAGCGTGCAGGCCGGCGCGTCCCCATACCGAGAATCCAGGCAGGCAATGAGCAACGAACCCAGAGTCGTCATCACCGGCATCGGTGCCACTACCCCGCTGGCCGGCACCGCACCGGAAACCTGGCAGGCGATGCTGGAGGGCCGCAATGGCGTCAAGGCGCTCACTGAGCCGTGGGCCGAGAAGTTCGACCTGCCGGTGCGGATCCATGCGCCGTTGGCCGTCGAACCCACCGAGATACTGCCCAGGGTCGAGGCGCGCCGACTGGACCGCTGCCAGCAGGTAGCTCTGGTGGCGGCCAGGGAGGCGTGGGCCGATGCCGGTGAGCCAGAGGTCGACCCGGTGCGGCTGGGCACTGTGATCGGCACCGGGATCGGCGGGGCGCTGACCCTGCTGGGGCAGGACGACCTGCTGGAGACCGAGGGTCTGCGCAAGCTCGCGGTGCTGACCATCCCGATGCTGATGCCCAACGGCCCGGCCGCCGCGGTCGGCCTGTGGGCCAACAGCAAAGGCGGAGTGCACGCGCCGGTGTCCGCCTGCGCCTCCGGCGCCGAGGGTCTGGCCTGGGCCTTCAAGCTGATCCGCGAGGGTGAGCTGGACATCGCGATCGCTGGCGGAGCGGAGGCGTGCATCACTGCCTTGCCGATCGCCGGCTTCGCCCAGATGCGGGCCATGTCCACCCGCAACGACGACCCGGAGCACGCCTCCCGGCCGTTCGACCGGGACCGGGACGGCTTCATCCTCGGCGAGGGCGCCGGGATCATGATCCTGGAGCGCGAGGACCATGCCAAGGCGCGCGGCGCGAAGATCTACGGGGTACTGGCCGGGATCGGCATGTCCAACGATGCCTACCACATCACCGCTGGCGAACCGAACGGCGAGGGCGGCGCCAGGGCCATCGAAAAGGCCCTGCGCAGCGCGGGATTGAGCAAATCCGACGTCGGCCATGTGAACGCGCACGCCACCTCAACCCCGGTGGGCGACCTGGCCGAATCCAAGACCATCCGGCGAGCAATCGGCGACCACGCGGTGGTCACCGCCACCAAGTCGATGACGGGCCATACGTTGGGCGCAGCCGGCGCGGTGGAGGGCATCGCGACGGTGCTCGCGATACGCGACGGAGTGGTTCCCGGCACCAGGAACATCGAGAACCTTGATCCGGAGATCGGCTTGGACGTGGCCACCGAGAACCGTCAGGTGACGTTGACTGCGGCGGTCAACGACGCGTTCGGCTTCGGCGGCCACAACGTCGCCCTCGTCTTCACCGGAGCGTGAGCGTGACCGCAGCGGCACCGACAGCGGCGGACCCGGCGGCGGTGACCGCTGCGGACCCTGCCGCAGCGGCGACTCCCGGGCCGCGGAAGATCGATCCGCGGGAGCCCGAGGTTCGACTGGCCGCGCTGCTGGACAAAGGGACCGTCGGAGCGCTGCACGCCAGCGACACCTCCGGCGTGCTGGCGGTGCGCGGCAAGATCGACGGGGCGAAGGTGATCGCCTACTGCACCGACGCCACCCGGATGGGCGGCGCACTGGGTTTGGAGGGCTGTCGACGGATCGTCGACGCCATCGACATAGCGGTGCGCGAACGGATCCCGGTGATCGCGCTGTGGCACTCCGGCGGCGCCCGGCTGGCCGAGGGCGTGGCATCGCTGGATGGTGTCGGGCACGTGTTCGCCGCCATGGTGCGGGCCTCCGGCCGGGTCCCGCAGATCTCCGTGGTGCTGGGCCCCGCAGCCGGCGGCGCCGCCTACGGCCCGGCGCTCACTGACATCGTCATCATGGCCCCGGAGGGCAGGGTGTTCGTCACCGGACCGGACGTGGTCAAGTCCGTCACCGGCGAGCAGATCGACATGGAATCCCTGGGCGGGCCGGGCACCCACGGCCGCAAGTCCGGCGTTGTGCACATCGTGGCCACCTCCGAGGAGGACGCCTACGCCAGGGCACGCAAGGTCACCTTGCTGTTCTCCCGTCCGGGGATCGCCGGGATTGCCGGCCTGGTCGACGATCCGGAACTCGGCTCGGTGCTACCGGTCGAGCGTCAGCGGGCCTACAACGTCAAGCCGCTGATCGACCGGATCCTGGACGAGCCGATGGAGGAGCTGCAGACCAAGTGGGCGCCGAACATCTCCATCGGCCTCGGCCGACTGGCCGGTAGGACCGTCGGGGTGATTGCCAACAACCCATTGCGGCTGGGTGGCTGCCTGGACTCCACCTCGGCGGAGAAGGCATCCCGGTTCGTCCGGCTGTGCGATGCGTTCGGCATCCCACTGTTGGTGGTGGTCGATGTGCCCGGCTACCTGCCGGGCGTCGGACAGGAGTGGGACGGCGTGGTGCGGCGCGGCGCCAAGCTGCTGCACGCTTTTGCCGAGGCGGTGGTGCCCCGGGTGACGTTGGTGACCCGCAAGGCCTACGGCGGGGCGTACATCGCGATGAACTCCAAGTCGCTCGGGGCCACCGCGGTGTTCGCCTGGCCGGGCGCCGAGATCGCGGTGATGGGCGCCAAGGCGGCAGTGGGGATCCTGCACCGGCGAAAGCTGGCGGCGGCGCCCGAGGAGGAGCGCGAGGCGCTGCATGCGCAGCTGGCCGAGGAGCACGAGAAGGTCGCCGGCGGGGTCGCGAAGGCGCTGGAACTGGGCGTGGTGGACGAGGTGATCACCCCCGCACAGACCCGGCGGCGAGTGGCCGAGGCGCTGGCCTCGGCTCCGGCCGGCCGCGGATCACATGGGAACATCCCGCTGTAACGATTGCCGGCGCTTGGCCGAATCAACCTAGCGGCAACGGCTTCCAGGGCTGCCGAGGCACTGCAGCGGCGGGACTTCCCGGTGCGGCTGCGCCCGCTGACTGCGGTGGCGGCCACTTGGCTGCGACGGCGCTAGCCGGCAGCCGCGCAAGCTCGCACGGCGCTAGCCGGCAGCGGCGAAAGCCTGCGCCGCGATCGCCCGGTGTGCCTCTGAGCCGATCACGTCCATGCCCGGCCGAGGAACTCCCGCGGTCGCCAATCGCAGCGCCAGCACCTTGGTGGCCGCGTCGTCCAGCCGGGAGGTCGACAAGGCACCGCCGGCCACTGCATCGACGATGCCGGACACTGCAGCGGCCGGCCGTGCCGGCATCAACAGCAGATCCTCCCCCGCTTTCAGCGCCGCCACCGCGGCCTGACCGGAGGAGAAATTGTCGGCCACCGGCACCATCTGCAGCGAGTCACTGACGGTCACCCCGGTGAAGCCGAGGCCGACGCATCCGTCACGGCCGGTGCCGCGCAACAGATCTGTCACCACGTCGGCGTCCAGGCTGGCCGGCCCGTCATCGTCGCCAACGGCCGGCAGCCGGACGTGCCCGGTCATCACCAGCGCGGCCCCTGCATCGACCCCAGCTTTGATCGCCACCGCCTCGTGACTGTTCCAGGACTGGCAGCTGACGCCGAGCGTCGGCAGCGCGGTGTGCGTGTCGGTGGCCACCCGGCCGAGCCCAGGGAAGTGCTTGAGGGTGGCAGCGATCCCAGCGTCCTGATAGCCGCGCACCGCCGCTGCCACCAGCGCCGCCACCCGCTGCGGGTCCGAGCCGTAGGACCGGTCACCGATCGCCGAGGCGCCGTCCGCGGGCAGCACGTCGGAGACCGGGGCGAAGTCCACCGAGATGCCGACAGCCAACATCTCCGACGCCGCGGCGGCCGCCACCTTGGCGGTCATCGCGGCCGCGGTCGCGGTGTCCGGGATCGACGCCAGTTGGGACGCACCTGGCATCTCGGTGAAGCCGTTGACCAGCCTGGTCACGTCCCCGTACTCCTGGTCTGTTGCGATCAGCAGCGGGGCCCCGCCCGGACCGTCGGTGGCCTGTTTCTGCAATTCCGCGGTCACTGTCGCGACCTGCACAGGGGTACCGCTGCTGGTCCCGTCGACGATGCCCTTGCTGCCCATCAGGATCACCCCGCCCAGATGCAGTCGGGCGACCAGGTCGGTGCCGACCGCATCGGCAGAGCTGGCCATCACCACCGACCCGGCCTTGTCGGCAGTGGACATGGCCGCCACCGCGGCTGCTGCGGCGGCCAGATCGGCCGCCGTCACGGCCAGCGTCCCCGCGGGGACCGGCATGGGCGACGTCGAGGGAGCCAGCGACACAGCGGGCGGGGAAACAGACGATCGGGGAACCGTGAGGGTCAGGCGAGTGGCCGACGGGGTGAGGGTGGCAGCGGAACTGGGCGCGATCTTGCTACTGGACGACACGGGCGCCGACGGCACGCCGACTGGTCGCGACACGGACGATGAGGCCACGCCTGCCGACAACGACGCCGACGCCGCTGGCGGCGGGGTGCCGATGCCGGCCACCGTGGCGGGGCCGGCACAGGCAACGGCCCCGAGAGTCACCATCAGCAGCACGGCGACGGTCCTGGGCCGAACCCAGCCGGTGAACCGATGCCGCGCACCGCCCGTCATGAACAGGCCACCTTGTTCATCGCCGAAGGTACCGAGTTGCCGACCACCAGCGAACCCTTCTGCTTGACCAGTTGGTAGGTGACGTCCCAGCTGATGCACGGCACTCGGAGATCCGCCGGTGCCAGGCTGACATCTTGCTGAGAGACGAACCACAGACGTACCTGCAGGGTGTCGTCGAAGATGCTCACCACCCTGATCTGGGAGTCGTGAGTGGATCTGTAGGACTTCTCCCACTCCTGCTTCGGTCGGCTGCTGGACTGCGCCGTGCTCACCGCGCCGGCCCACACGTCGTAGTCCCCGGTGTTGATGGCGTCGAAGTACCGCTGCAGCAGTTGCCTGACCTGCTCAGCATGCGGAGATTGCAGCGCTTGCGGGGACAGTTGCACGCTGACGTCCTGGGACGGGCTCTGCGGCGGTTGTACCGTGCCGGCGCTGGAGGGCGCCGGGCCGGTGGCGGATGAACTCGCCGGGGGCACTGCGGCCGATGACGCACTGCTCGACCCCGATCCGATGGTGTCGGACGTCGCGGTGCCCACCACTGAGGTCTGCCCCGCGACAGTGCCGCCGGGAGCAGCCGCAGTGCGCTGCTGGCGACCGATCGCGAAGGCGGCAGTACCGCCGACCAGCGCGCACAACACCAGGACCGCGACGAGGGTAGGGGTCAGCCGCCGACCGGTCCACCCCATGGCGCGCCACCGCCTCTCCTGGATCCCGTCCGGTCAGACGCCCCGCTCTGCCCGCGGGTTGCGCGGGGGTGAGCAACTGTGGGCCACCGCACCGCGTTGCGGCGGTCGGGGTGACCCTACCGACCCGAAGTACCGGCGACGGCAACCAGCCGGTTTGCGAACGAGGGTCAGGAAATGTCCGTCAGCCGACCTGATGCAGCCAGGTCACTGGTGTTCCTTCGCCGGCCCGCCGGTAGGGCTCGAGTTCGGCGTCGAACTCGGCCCCCAGAGCTCGATTCAGCTCATCGTTCAACTCGGTCAGGTTCTTGGCCTTGGCGATGATCGCGCGGATCCGATCCTCGCCGAGCATCACGTCACCATTGGCCGAAACCAGCGTCCGCCAGGCACCGCGGCCGGGCAGGTAGCAGATGCGCTCGCCGTCCGACCGAGGGCTGGCCTCCTCGGTAACCTCGAACCGGAGCATCGTCCAGGTGCGCAGCGCCGCGGCGATCCGACCGCCCGTGCCGGGTTCGCCGGTCCAGCACACGTCGGCACGAAGGGTCCCGGGCAGCGCCGGTTGCTCCGTCCAGTTCAGGCTGACCCGCGTTCCCAGCACGCCAGAGATCGCCCACTCGGCATGCGGGCAGATCGCCGCCGGCGCCGAGTGGACGAAGACAACACCACGGGTCAACACCATGCACCTCCGCTCGCACTCCAACGTCTTCCCCAACGTGGGTGCCGCGGCCGGGCCTGCTCCGTCGTGCCGAATGAAGTTGTGCACTGTTCCTATCGTGCAATGTTCCTATTGTGCACGGTTCCTATTGTGCACTGTGAGGCCCCTGTTGCGCCAGTGCCCGACGAGACTCACGAAAAGTAACCGGGAACATCGCAGGTGACCGTCAACCATCGACCCACCGCGGCGACCAGGAACTCGCACGGGGGGACAGCCGACGGCGGACGCCGCGCCGTCCGCGTCGAGTGTGGGGCGAGAGGGGCTCGAACCCTCGACCTGACGGATTATGAGTCCGCTGCTCTGACCAGCTGAGCTACCGCCCCATCATGGAGCTTACCGGGGCGGGAATCCGGCCGGCCTCACACCGTCATCGCAGGGACCCGCCGGAGGCGGTCCCCATCCGGTCGGGAGTTTGTCACCATCGGTTCCGTTTGCAACGGCAGAGCGCGCGCCGCATAAGTTGACGGAGAATCAGCGGTCGTGGCGGCCGCTGGCATCGGCGTAGGAACGGAGGCGCTATGGCCACCCACATCGCGCTGCTTCGCGGGGTGAACCTGGGTTCGCACAAGCGGATCCCGATGGCCGACTTCCGCGATCTGTTGGCCGGCCTCGGCTACGGCGCCGTCGGCACCCACCTGCAGAGCGGCAACGCGGTCTTCACCAGTCCGCAGCCCGGATCCGCGGTGCAGGCAGCGATCGCCGAAGCACTGTCCCGGCAGCTGGGCGTCACCGCCGAGGTGATCCTTCGGAGCCCGGCGCGGCTCGCCGGAGCGGTCGCAGCCGACCCTTTCGGCGCCATCGCCACCGACCCCGCCAAGCACCTACTCGGCTTCCTGGGCGGCGTCCCGACGCCGGCTTCGCTGGCCGCCGTCACCACCGCCATCGACGCGATGCCCACCGATGGCGACCGGTACTCCTTCGTCGGTGACCATTTGTACCTGTGGTGTCCCAACGGAATCAGCAGGTCGCCCTACTTCACCGTCACGTGGAACAAGCTCGGCGTGACGTCGACGATGCGGAATTGGAACACGGTCAATGCGCTGCTTCGGATGGCAGCGGAACGCGATGAGTAGCGACACCGGCTGTCGCCGTCAGGCAGGAGCCGTTACGGAGAGGGCGGTTTGGACTGTCGGCGGATCGGCCAGCGTGTTGTGAACGGTGCAGTGCGAGGCGACCGCGAGGAATGCATCGCGCCGCGCGGCCGGGAGCGCCGCCGGTGGCGTAATTCGGATGACGATCTGATCGACCTTGGCCGGCCGGCCGCCAATGCGGTAATCGGTGGCCACTTCCAGTCCGGCGGGATCGATGCCGTGGCGCGCGCAGTAGCGCCGGGCGTAGAAGGCGACGCAGCTGGCCAGACCGGCGACGAACAACTCGGTAGGGGTCGGGGCGGTGTCCTCGCCGCCGTCACCAGTGGGCTGATCGACTGTGATGGTGTGCCTGCGAACGTCGATCGCAAACCGATCATCGCCCAGATGTCGAACAAGCACCTTGCCAGTCATGCCGCCCCTACCGTCTTGGACAGCGCTTCGATTGCAACGCTGAGCTTCTCGCGGGCTTCTTCGGCCACGTCGGTCAACCGTGAATCGCCGGTCACCTGGACCATGGTGCGCGGGTCCAAAGCTTGGACGATGGTGTGACCCTCATCGACAGATCGGACCACGACGTTGCACGGGAGCAACAACCCGATCGACGGGTCGACCGTGACGGCCCGGTGAGCCAGCGGTGGGTTGCACGCGCCGAGGATCACGTACGGGTCGAGGTCGACGTCCAGCTTGGTCTTCAGGGTGGCGCTGACATCGATTTCGGTCAGGATGCCGAAGCCCTGCTCGGCGAGTGCCGCGCGGGTGCGCTCGACGGCATCGGCGTAGTTGGTGCTCAAAGTGACGGACATGCCGTAATCGGCCATGGTGTGAGGCTCCTCTCGTGAACTGCTATATACCCCCTAGGGTACCAGGCTGTGTCATGTTCGTGCGAGTGGTCCGATCTCGACCTACCCCCTCGGGTAGGTCGCCCAGTGCTCCTACCGGATCACGAGGGCGATCCCGGCACTTTGCCCTACACTGCCGTCAGGGGGCCGTCGCGTCGTAGCCAGCGCAGGTGCTCCACGTTCCCGAGGATGTCCAAGCGCCGCCACAACACGCTGGTCGGGATGGCCTGGCTCACGTGGGCCAGGCTGGCCAGGCGTTGGGCGTCTCGGTTCACCGAGATCACCAAGTCGATCGCGACTGAGCCATGGCCGAAGAAGTGGGCATCGAACTCCTTGTTGAGTTGCAGCGCTGCTGCATTCGGGAGCGTCCACCCCAGCACCGGCAGGTCCAAGGTCTCGGCGGCTCGCAGAGCCGCGGCACTGGCTGCAGTGTGATCGGGATGTCCGGTCACGCCGGACGGGTCGAATACGACCAGACCCTGCGCCCTGGACCGTCCGACCGCCTGACCGACCTCCGCCAGCAAGGTCGGCACCGCAACGGTGGCCAATCCCCCGTCCGGGTAGTCACGCAGGACCGCGGAGTTCACGCCAAGGGCCCGAGCGGCGTGCTGCAACTCGGACGACCGCAGGGTGCGAAGGTCCCCGGAGACGCCCCGAACGGTCGACGCCTCGCCCTGTGTCAGGCAGAGCACGGATACGGCCGCGCCGGATCGGGCGAAGGCATCAAGAATCGCTCCCAGCCCGAAGGACTCGTCGTCCGGGTGGGCCACGACCGCGAGCACTGATGTCCAGTCCGGCAGTACGCCAGTGGGCCTGCCGTCGGATTCGCCAACCCTGGTCATCGGGCACCTCCATCGCACCGTGCCGAGCCCGGGTCCCGCCCTAACGCGAGCGCCGTCCAGCGAGTACAACAATACCCCGTGGGGTATAAGACTATCGTAGTGGTGATCCCGATTGCGGGCGTCACCCGTCGATCGTGGACGTTGATCCCCGGTGGCGTCCGCGACTACCTGGCACGCTGCTGTCGTGGGTACCCCCGTTGAGGTCGCTACCGATGTGCGCACCCGGCAGCCCGCCAATACAGCGAACAGGACTGCGAGGCAGCCATGCAGGTACTGGTGACCGGCGCCGCCGCCTACCTGGGCCGGCCGCTGGTAGCCGAACTGGCCACCCGCGGTCACCGCGTCACCGCCGCTGACGTTGTCGCCGACCTGCCCGCCGACACCGAGCAGGTGAGATGGCGGCGGTTGGACGTGCTGGACTCCGACCAAGTCGCCGCCGCCATGGCGGGCCAGGAGATGGCCTTCCACCGGGCTGCAAAGATCACCCTGCACCACCGGGGCGCCGCCGCATGGCGGCTCAACACCGAAGGAGTGCGCACCGTGGCCAGGGCCGCGCTCACGGCCCGGGTGGCCCGTTTCGTGCACTGCTCGTCCGTGCACTCCAGCGCCCCGCCCCCGGTCGCGCAGGCGGGCGGTCCGAGCCAAGCAAGACTGACGACCGCTCGCGAAGTAATCGACCAGATCGGACCCCTTTCGTCCGACCTGATTGCCCAGCCGGAGTTCGCCGGGGAGGTCGAGGGGGCGCTCGCCGACCTGCGCGGCTCGATCAACGCGGAGGCACTGCCGGAAACGGCCCTTCGCTTGGCGCCGAATCGACTCGGTCAGGACTGCGACACCGTCTGCGGCGAATGCGGCCGCTGATCCCGGCATCCGGACCCTGCCCGGATGCCGGTTCGGCGGCCATTGGCGCGGCCGGAGGCGGCTCTTTCCTGCGCATCTCGATCCACCGCCGGGCAATCCTTGAGGTGTGACGGACGTGACAACCCTGCGGCATTGGAATGCTATTGCGCTGGAATGAGGACCATCGGCCCTTACCTCCGATTCGTCGACAGCAGGACGATGGCAGGGACGGCATCGTCGGCGAAGCACCGGCTGACCGGAAGGAGCACAAGATTCCATGGCGGGGTTCGTTCAGGCGGTGGCGGTGGACCTTGATGGCACCATCGCACACGGCGCAGAATTGGACCGTGACGCCCTGGCGGCGCTTGACGATTGCCGCGCGGCCGGTACCGCAACACTGCTGGTAACCGGTCGCATCGAGTCTGAGCTCCGTGGCGACTTCCCCGACCTGATGGGGCATTTCGAGGCGGTGGTGTTGGAGAATGGCACAGTGCTGGGGATCGCCGACCATCGTACAGTCCTGGCCGCGGTCGATCCGTGTCTGGCGCAGAACCTACGCACCCGCGGGGTGAGGCTGCGTGAAGGATCGGGCATCCTGGCATGCCACGCATCCGACGCCGCAGCCGTACTGGAGGCCATCGGCGAGCTCGGACTGGACGCCCAGGTGGTGCACAATCGCAGCGAACTGATGGTCTTGCCCGCCGGGGTGTCCAAGGCTACCGGCCTGCTGGCCGCGCTGGCCGCGCTGCGAATATCGGCGCACAACACGGTAGCCATCGGCGACGCCGAGAACGATCTGTCCATGCTGACGGCCGCGCAGGTCGGCGTCGCGGCCGCCGGTGCAGTTGACTCGGTGCGGCGGATCGCTGACGTCGACCTCACTGACCAGCCGGGCCAGAATCTGGCGGATTTCCTGCGCGGCCCGGTGATCTCCGGTACCCAGCCGCCGCGATCCGGCCGACGCGACCTGCGGATTGGCCGGACCGCGGACGGAACTGTCGTGTCGGTGCCAGGTGCCCAGGCCGGAATCCTCATTGCCGGCGAGAGCGGCGCCGGCAAATCGCACCTGACCGGCCTGCTGGCCGAGCAGTGGATCGGCGCCGGGTACATCGTGCTGGTCGTCGACCCGGAAGGCGAGCACTCCGCGCTGGCGGCCCTGCCCCAGACGATCGTTGTCGACGCAGCGCACGCTCCCTCTGCCGACGAGCTGCTGCAGATGCTGCGCGATCAGAGCCTGTCGGTGGTGCTGGACCTGTCCGGGGTCGATCCGGAGCTGGTCCTGCCCTACCTGGAACAGATCTCCGCGGGAGTGGAATCGCTGCGCGGTAGCCGCGGGTTGCCGCACTGGATCGTCATCGACGAGGCCCATGGCGTGCTCGGCGAGAACGGCACTCTGGCCCACATTTTTCGGCCGAACAACGGCGGCTACTGCTACGTCACCTACCGACCGGAGCTGTTGTGCACCGCAGCGAAGACCACAGTGGATGTCACCCTGACGGCGTTAGGTGCGGGCCCGGATGCGCAGACGGGCGTTCCACCGTCGGCGATGATGCGCGCAGCCGGGCGCCCGGATTTGTTGTTCACCCCTGATCCCAAAAGCACCACGCACGTTCGGCACCGCAACAAGTATCGCCAGATCGCCTTGCCCGAACGCCTTCGCTTTCAATTCCGCGACCCGTCCGGTCGTGCGGTGGCGGAGGCTGCCAGCGTCACCGACCTCGTCGCAGGATTGGACTCGGTTCCCGACGAATCGATCGTCTACCACGCGCTTCGCGGTGACTTCTCCCGGTGGGCGGTCGGTGCCCTGCAGGATCGCGTTCTCGGGTCGTTGCTCGCGGCGGCAGAGAATGACTGCGCAGCACGGGTCACCGGATCGGTGAAGGCGTTCCGAGGGCAAGCCGTATTGGATCTTTACGAAAGGTTCGGAGCCCAGGACACTCCCCTACCAGGCAGTCGCTCCAGCATGGCGACGGCAGAATATCGACCTACGACGACGAAGGCGGACAGAAATGAATCGGCAGATGCTTGATCGGTACCGGCCCGTGCGCCGGCCCAGCCAACGGATCTGGACGTGACGAGCGGGATGCCGCCGACCGGCCCAGTCGTGGTCTTGGTCCACACCCAGGCGGCAGCGCCGGCGGTCTTGTGGGCGGCTGAGGAATGCAGTCGTCGCGGCACCGAATTGCATCTGGTGACGTTTGGTGCGGCCGGCAGCGACCGCGAGGCTGACGGCGCTTCTGTCTTGCTGCAGCAGGTGTCTGCTGCGGCGGCCGAGCACGCTCCCGGCGTTCGGATCGTCACCCGGGCCGCTCCCGGACCGGCCGCGGCAGGGCTGATCGCCGCATCAGGCCAGGCCGGCCAGATCGTCATCGCTGCGGACGGACTGACGGGCGACTGGTCCGCTCCGGATTCCACTGCGTGGACGGTGGCCGCACACAGCAAGTGCCCGGTGATCATCTGGCGTCCGACACAGAACGTGGCGCTCTCCGCACCCGTCGTCGTCGGTCTCGACGGCTCGACGGTCAGCACCGGCGCGCTCGAGTTCGCACTGTTGCAGGCGTCCTGGCGGCGGGTTCCGCTGGTGACGGTCCTTGCGTGGTCGGATGTGTTCCTGGACGCCGATGCGCAGATGCTCAACGTGCTGACCAATTGGCAGAAGGTAGTCGAGGACTATCGCCGCCTGCTTGCCCAGCAACTCGCCGGGGCGCAGGAGCAATTCCCTGACGTCCAGATCGAGCGCGTGCTGACCCGCGACCGGCCAGTGCGGGCCCTGCTGAAGGAGGCGGCCACCGCTCAGTTACTGGTGGTCGGCAGCCACGGCCGCGGCGGATTTCAAGGAATGCTGCTGGGCTCGGTCAGCCGCGCATTGATCGACTATTCACCGTGCCCCTTGGCGGTAGTGCGACCTGCGGATGCGGGCCCGCCACAGTAATCCGCTGGCCGGCCGGGTCGAAAACAGGGACTAATTGCCCTGCCACTTGGTGCCTTCCGACGCTGTGATGGCCGACAACCTCGGACGACAGTGGAGTTGTCAAGAGCCATCCGGCCAAGGAGGAGAAATGACCACCCACATGTCCGAAACCACCAGGACCCAGGACAGCACCCCGGTCGCAGCATCGTACGGCGGCGCCGCTGGCCGCGCATTGGCTGTGCTGCGGATCGCCACCGGTGCGGTATTCCTGTGGGCCTTCTTGGACAAGCTGTTCGGCCTTGGCTACTCCACGCCGGCGGCGCGTGCCTGGATCAACGGCGGATCGCCGACCAAAGGATTCCTCTCGCATGTGAACGTCGGCCCGGCGCAGGGCTTCTTCGCAAACATCGCCGGCGCCTGGTGGGCGGACTGGCTGTTCATGCTCGGCCTGGGCGGCATCGGCATCGCGGTGATCCTTGGCGTCGGCATCCGGATCGCGGCGGTGGCCGGCACAGTCATGATGCTGCTGATGTGGCTGGCCGAATACCCGCTCGCCCGGTTCAGCAGCGCTGGTGACCCGACAGGCTCGACCAACCCGATCGTCGACTACCACATCATCTACGCGCTGGCGCTGATCGCCGTCGCCGCCACCGCCGTCGGCGCGGTGTGGGGCCTGAGCCGCCGCTGGGCCGCCCTGCCCGTCGTGCAGCGCAACCCCTGGTTGCGGTAGCCCTCGAAGGGCGCAAGCGCGCCCCCCAGCGCCCCGCAGATCGAGCGTCATCGATCTGCGGGGCGCTGGCCGTCGTCTGGCCGCATCGGGCCACATCCGCGAACCGCGACCCTCACCAGTGCCTACGCCGCCTTCTTGGCGGCCAGTGCCGCGTCGGGACGCCCCGTCCACGGACCGCTGGCTCCAGCGCCCCACGAGGAACCATGAAGACCACCGTGACCAGCGTCCTGGTTGACGACCAGGCCAAGGCCCTCACGATCTACGCCGACATCATCAGCTTCCAAGCGAAGGACGACATCCCACTCGGCAGACACCGCTGGCTTCGAGGTCCGGTGGGAACGGTGATCATGTCTTGCGAGCGGCGCGCTGCCCTCCACGGCGTGTCGGGGCGGGGCGCGGCCAACCGGTGTGGTTGTTCCGCCGTGGCGTCCCGCAGCCAGTGCTTCGAGGGACGACCCGCGCTGGCTACCGGGTGAGGCGCACTTCGGTCAGGCCGATGTCTTCGGTGACCTCAGCACCGTCTGCGCGGAACCGGTTGCGAGCGTAAAAGGCTCGCGCCCGTGGATTGTCTTCTGCGACCCACAGGAAGGCGGGCTGCTCTCCGATCACGGCGTCCATCAGCGCCTGTCCGGTCCCAGCTCTCGCTCCTCGCCCGCGCGGGGCTTGCGGATGAGGAACCCTGCCTTTACAGCGTCCGACGATGCTGTGCCCATCAAATGATGCTCCCGTGGCCGCGGACGCGCCGCAAGGCGGTTGTCCAGGACGGGCCAGATGGGCCGAAAGCGGATCCCCCCAGCGGTGACGGTTTCGCGCTCTGCCGACAGCCGACAACCAAGATCGCCGGCGTCCGGTAGCCGGATCCGCCAGTGGGGTGACCCCGTCGTCGGATGACCCCATCGACAAGTGACCAGGCATTCGTTCGGGAACGGAAACGGGGCGGGGAGGAGCATCGCGCTCCTCCCCGCCCCGTTCCGTGACCATCGGTGGGTCCTTGCGGCTACCGGATCCGCTGCGTCAGCGTGTTGCTGGTGCTGGCAATGAACTCGGCGCTACCCGCGTAGACGGCCGACACCTGATGGGTGCCCACCGCCAATAGCGCTGTCGCATAGGCGGCCTGGCCGGCCGGGTTGACCGCTTGCGGGGTGCCGACGTTGACTCCGTCGATCTGGAACTGGACGGTGCCCGTCGGGGTGCCGCCGGTCCCACGCGTCACCGCCCTGACGGTGGCAGTGAAGACCACCGTCGTGCCGCGGGTCGCCGGGCTCCCGCTGGAGGTCAGCGACGTCCGGCTGGCCACCTTGTTCACCTGATGGGTGAGGGTGGCGCTGGTGCGAGGCAGATAGTTTCCGTTGCCGCTGTACACCCCCGACACGGTGTGCGTGCCCACTGTCAGGTTGCTGAGCACTAGCGTGGCCCGACCGGCGCCGTCCACCGTCACCGGACCACCGACGGCGGCTCCGTCAATGCTGAACGCGACGGTGCCGGTGGCTCCGCCCGGCGTCACCCTGGCGGTGAACGTCACCGACTGGCCGAACACCGACGGATTCCGATTGCTGGTGACCGTGATAGCAGAGGCAGCCGGGTCGACGACCTGCGTGAAAGCCGCGCTCCCACCGCCGGCGAACGTCGCCGATCCACCGTAGGTGGCGATCACGGTATGGGTGTCACCGGCCAAGGCCCTCGTGGAGAAGGTCGCCCGTCCTTGCGGGTTCAGGGTCAGAGTGCCACCGACATTAATACCGTCGATGCTGAACCCCACGCTCCCAACGGGTGTCCCGGTACCGGTCACCGGCCGGACGGTAGCCGTGAATGTCACATACTGCCCGAAGGTGGACGGCGCGAGACTACTGGTCACCACGGTGGTCGTCGGTCGGAGTACCGGGCCGACGGTCTGGGTGACCGTCGGGCTGGTGCTGCCCAGATAAGCGGCGTCCCCGCCATAGCTGGCGGAAATAGGGTGGGCACCAATAGCCAGGGCGCTGGTTGAGTAACTCGCCTGTCCCGCAATCACTGTCACCGGGATGCCGGCGGCAGAGCCGTCGACGGTGAACTGCACCGTCCCGGTTGCCACGGTCGGATTGACCGTCGCGGTGAAGGTCACGGTGCCGCCAAAGATGGACGGGTTCATGTCGCTGACCACCGCGGTGGTGGTGGCCGTCTTGTTGACGGTCTGGGTGGTGGATGCGGTGCTGGCCAGGAAGATGGTATCCCCGCTGTAGTTGGCCGTCACAGCATTACTGCCGGCGGGTAGAGCGTCCGTGGTGAATGCGGCCGCCCCGCTGATATCGACCGGCAGTGTCGTGGTCGTTCCGTTTGCGGTGAAACTCACCGTTCCGGTCGGCACCTTCGAGGCCAGCACCGGACTCACCGTGGCGGTGAACGTCACGGACTGCCCGACCAGCGACGGGTTCGGCGCACCCAGCACCAGCGTGGTGGAGCCCGGTTGCGGCACCGTCACGGTAACCGGCCCGGCATAGACCGACCCTGCGAAGGCGTTGGCTGCGCGCACCCGATAGCTGTATGGACCTGGGGTGACGGCGGTGTCGACATACCCGGTATCGGCCGGGGTCAGCGTGGCGAGCACGCTGAAAGCTCCGGCGCCAACAGCGCGTTCCACCACGACGCTAGTGGCGTTTGTCGCAGTGTTGGTCCAGGTCACGGCCACCTGTGCGCCGGCGGGCAGCGAGGAGTTCGGCTGCACGATTGCGTTCAGGGCGGTTGGGGCGCTGGGTGCTGCGTCGACGGTGATCACGTTCGAGGGCGAATCGCCTGCCGCGTTCCAGGCGGTGACCCGGTAGTCGTAGGTGATTGTCGGGTCGGGTGGGTTGTCGGTGTAGGTCGTGGTGTTCGCCAGGGCCGTCGCAATCTGCGTGTAGGGGCCGGCGGTGCCGGCCGTGACCGCAGCGCGTTCGATGCGGTAGCCAACCTCAGCTGTCCCTGAATTAGCCCAACTGGCCGGGTTGGTGTAATCGACCGGTGTGCCGTCCGTCCAGGTCAGGATCACGCTGCCCCGGGCGAAGGACAGGACGGGAGCCGCGGGTAACGACCTGCCCACGTGCACCGTCACCGGCCGCATCATGTCCATTTCCTCGTGGCTCAGGATGTGGCAGTGGTAGATGTACTCCCATCCGAAGTCCACGACCTCGTTTACGATCGGGGCGATCGGATTGCCGTTGGCATCGGTGTTGTTGAATCCGGCTTGGACCCCGTTTAAGGCGTTCGGGTCCCCGGTGGCACCGATCGGCATCGCCGGGTTGAGCGGACGGTAACTGTCCGGGACGCCGAACGGAAGCGTGGGCACGATCGGGCGTATCGCGACGATGGTGTCCTCGAGCGGGCTGACCCGCACGGTTTCCTTCCAGCCGAGTTCCGTCGGATCGGGCGGAATGATGATGTTGTCCCAGGTGACCCGGTTGATCACCTGCACGTTGTAGAGGTGGAAGTGGATCGGGTGGGTGTCCACCCCGTTATGGGTGATCTTCCATATCTGGGTGCCGTCCGTTCCCGAGGAAATCGGGGTCACGTCCAGACTGCTCGGCATCCCCGTCGCGTCCAGCACCTCGGTCGCCGGGTTCACAAAGGGATACAAGATGATGTTCTGCAACAGCGGGGTCGCACCCGGTGCCTCAAGGCCCAGATTGGCCGTCATTCGCCCCCATTCATCGAAACTCGCCGAGTTCATCTCGTCGTGCAAGCTCTTGGGTTGGAAAGGTATTTGCATCTTGGCGGTTGGCGCAGCCAGAGTGTTGAAACCGAAGGTGTCCGCTGGTTGCGACCCCTCCGCGATCCGGGCGAATCCATCGCAGGTGGTGCTCGTGTTGCCCGGCGCGTTGCACCATCCGTTGCTGGCGAAGTTGGTGCCGTAGGCGCTGTTGTAGGCGGCCTGGCCAACGATGATCGGATCCGACCCTGATTCGAAAACACCGGATCCGTCGGCATGATGGGCGAATGCGTCATTGAGTGCGCCCATCCGATCTGCTGTGGTGTTCGGCCGGTCGAAGGCCAGTGCCGGAGCGGCGGTGGACACCTTGACCTGCATGACGGTCCGGGTGTTCGGGCCGTAGCCGGGCAGGGTGGTCGGGGCGCCGGACGGGCTCAGGTCGGGCCCACCGGTGTAGTAGTCGTACCCCGGAACCCGCGCCGGGAACGCCGCGGGCGCGTCGTTGTACAAGATCAGCGTCTTGCCCCGGTACTGGGAGAAGTCGACGACGACGTCAGCCCGTTCGGCCGGTGCGAGCAGCAATGAGTGCTTGTCGACGTTGCCGACGTCGAACCGGGTCGGATCGGTGATGTACGTCGTCGGTTGGGCCGGGACGACGACCGGGGCCGGCAGGAAGCCACCCTCGGTGCCGATCTGGATCCAGTTCGGACCCGCCGGGCTCTTGGTGGTGTCGGGGGTCGGCGCGATGTTCGGATCGGTCTGCGCCGCGGCAACTTCCGCGGGATTCAGCGCGACCTCGCTCAATGTTCCGGTCGTCGGGTCGGCGACATACCAGGACAGGTTCCAGGACCGGTCGTTGGAGGCGTTCAGGACCCGGTAGCGGTAGGCCTTCGGGTCGACCGTGGTGGTCGGGTAGGCGGTGCCGTTGACGATCGGGGTGTCGTTGAAGGCCTCCATGCCGACTGAGACGTTCGGGGTCGACGGAATGAGCGCCGGCTCGCAGAACGGCTGCACGTTCGGGTCGCAAGCCGCGTCGTAGTAGGGGTTGGCGATCGGCGGGTACTTGACATCCGATGATGGTGGCCAGAACCAAGGGCCGTACATCCACCGTCCGAACGGGCTCATCCCGGTCGGGTCACCCGGGTTCTGCGCCGGCATGTAGACGTGCGGGGTCCACAGGCTGCCCTGCCCACCCCACTTCCCGTAATTCCAGGTCGGATCGTTCTTGGCCATCGTCGCCGCGTCGGGCACGAAGGTCTTGTCCTGGATGATCAGCGGGTCGCCCAGGCCCAGGCCGGCCAAGGCACCGCCGGCGCCGATCAGAGCTTGTTCGGTAGCGTCGGTGAGCAGGTATCCCGCGGCCTCACCGGCGTACACGTTCAGGCGGGTGATGCCCCAGGCGTGATCGTGGGTCCACATCAGCCGCGCGCTCTGCTGGTTGGTGTAGAAGAACGTCTGGGCACCGGGCCCGGGGTCTGGCATGTCCGGCACGTTGCTGACGCTGACGCCCTTGGGATAGGCGGTGCTCTCCCCAGCCGGGGTGATCCACTGGTGCGGCGTTCCGTCACTGATCCACGGCGTGATCCCACCGTGCATGTGCAGGGTTGCCCGGTTCTCCGAGTAGCAGGTGGCAGGCTTCGGGGTGTCACCGCACATCGGGTTGCGCACGCCGTCCAGCACCGTGCCTTCGTCGGCGGCCATGTCCATGATGCGCTCGAGGAACGCGGTTGCCTCCGGGCGTCCCGCACCGCGAAACGCACCCATAGGAGTGGTATTGGTCAGTGCCACGGCCGAATCGAAGGAAATCGCCGGGATTCGGTAGACCCCTTGGGCCATCATGCGGGTGGGCCCACCGGGCAGCATGCCGCCGAAGCCCGCATAGGCCCCGGAATCCCCGACCACGCGGCACCGCAGGCCCACGATGGTCCCGTCGCGGTTGAATCCCATCTCGACGTACTGGATCTGCCCGCGGCCATGAGGCATGGCCACCAGGTTCTCTGAGCGCGTCTCCACCCACTTCACGGGGCGGTTGAGCCTGCGGGCCACGGCGATGGCCACGCTGTGTTCGGCAGCGACCCCCGCCTTGCTGCCGAACGCGCCGCCGACGTGGGGCGCGATGACCCGTAACTGCTTGGCCTCCAGGCCGAAGGAGGCGCAGGCCCGGGTGTGGAACAGGTGGGGCATCTGGGTGGAGACGTACACCGTCAGTTCGGCGCCGGAATCGTCGGCGCCGGGAATCACCGCGATGGCGTTGCCCTCCAGCGGCATGACGGCGACGCGTTGATTCTCGAATCGGCCTCGCACCACGATGTCGGAGCCGGCCAGCGGATCGACTCCGCCGGCATCACGGGCCCCGGTGGCCAGGTTTGTACCGAGCGCCTCGAATTGCAGCGGCGCGTACGGGCTGAGGGCCAATTCCGGATCGACAGCTGCGGGCAGCGTTTCGTAGTCGACTTCTACGAGCTCCGCAGCGTCGGTGGCTGCGGCCGTGGTTTCGGCCACCACGACTGCGACTGCGTCGCCGACGAAGCGGACCTTGCCGTCGGCCAGCGGCGGGCGGCGGCATCCATCATTGACCGGGATGAACGCGTGCTCCGCAGCGAGTCCGAGATCAGCGCTGGTGTACACCGCAACCACGCCGGGCATTGCCGCTGCCATCCGGGTGTCAACGCGGGTGATTCGGCCGTGGGCCACCGGGGAACGCACGAAGACAAGGTGCAACATCTCATCGATCGCCATGTTCTCGATGAAGGTGCCACCGCCTCGGAGCAGCTCCGGGTCTTCGGTACGTATGACGGCATTTCCAAGCAGTGAGCCAGCCATGAAATAACCCTACGTTTTCCGGCGCGGTGGTTGACTTCGTTGAACAAGTGTACAAGTATCGAAGAGTGTTCATTCCGTCGGAGATACCCGAGCAGGATGTTGATGTCCTCGACGGGGCGCCCGGTTCTACCCGCGAGTCGATCCTGCAGGCCGCGCACGAATGCGTGCAGCGCTTCGGCATCCGGCGAACGACCATGGAAGAAGTTGCTCGTCGGGCGCGGTTGTCACGCGGGGCGGTGTACCGGTACTTTCCCGACAAGGACACCCTGGTCGAAGCGGTGCTGCTTCGCAATGGGCAGCGGGTGCGGGCCAAGCTCGACCGGGCGCTGGCCGAAGCCCCGTCGTTCGCCGGCAAGCTGACGGTCGC
>CAJDUM010000041.1_pt1 | contig 31250 bp, 27 predicted proteins | sample 7390781 | NCBI WGS metagenome assembly CAJDUM01 (sample SAMEA7055661, study PRJEB34461) | soil metagenome | biome: terrestrial ecosystem; feature: Peninsula; material: soil | place: Antarctica | collected 2016 | reverse complement strand
GAGCAGCCAGAGCAGCCAGAGCAGCCAGGGATGATCTTGAAAATAACGTTAGCCCAGGTCAGATTGGTGGAGCTGAGGGGACTCGAACCCCTGACCCCCACACTGCCAGTGTGGTGCGCTACCAGCTGCGCCACAGCCCCAAGCTGCCGCCGACCAGAGTACCGCCTGGGCGGGGCCGCTTCCTAATCCGCGCCGGATCAGCCCGCCGCCAGCAGGCCGGTCAGCCAGCCGGCGCTGTTGATGTTCACGATCTTGCCGTCCTTGGCGACCGTCGGTGTGCCGGGGCCAACCCCTGATGCTTTCGCGACGGCGGTCAGCGACGCAGAGTTCGTAGCCGCGTCCGTCGATGCGGCAGCAACCCCGGAACCGGACTCGATCTCCTTCTGCGCTTCCGCCGACACGCCCGACTTCCCCGCAAGCTCGGCGAGTTGGGTGTTCGACAGGTCGGACGTGCCGTTCTCCTTCGGCTGGTTGGCCGAGTTGAACAGCGCGGTGTGGAACTGCATGAACACGCCCGGTTTGGCGCCGTCGACCTTGGCCACCGCGAGCAACGCCGCGAACGCGCGGGTGGAGTAGTCCTTCGACGCCGAGCTGGCGTTCAGGAAGTCCACCGTGTGATATTTCACGGTCAGCTGACCATCGTCGATGGCCTTGGCGATCTGCTGTCCGAACTGTGCCTCGAATGCACCACAAATTGGGCACAACGCGTCCTCGTACACGTCCAGGGTGAGCTTCGGCGAGCCGTTGGTCACGGTGACGATTCCGCCGCCGTCCACGGTCGCGGTCGAGGTCTTCGAGACCCCGTAACCGTCGCCCTGGACGCCGTTGTTGGCCTTATTCATGATCAGCCCGACGACGATGATCGCTGCGATGATGACGACGGCCGAGATCCCGACGATCAGCTGCACCCGGTTCGAGCCGCCGCTGTTGCGGCGGGCCGCTGCCACCGACTGGCGCCCGGTCGCCTTTCCCTTCCCGGTGGGAGTCTTGGTGCCGGCGGGCCCCTTGGGCTTGGCCCTCGGCGGCCGCGGCCCCGATGACGCGCCGCTGGCACCTCGGTTGTTGTTACGGGGGCCCTGCGCCACTGTCATCCTCCTGATCAGATCTGAGCGGCGCCGTCCGGTCGGTCGGCGCCGCTACCACTATGCCGGTACTTCGGTCCGACGTGCCGTCCAGCGGTCCACCGACAGCGGCGTCGCCGGCCTGAGCATCAGGTAGACGGCCAGGATCAACAGCCCGGTATCCCGCAAGATCTCCAGCGTGTACTCGGTAGCGCCGGGCGCCACTGTGCCCCCGCCGCCGAAGCAGCCGCAATCGATGGATAATCCGCGGGCTGCAGCGGAGATCACACCGACCAGGAACACGACCATCGCGAGCACCGACAGCACCGCGGCCAACCGTGTGGCCAGGCCGAGCAAGAGCAACAGACCAATCGCGATCTCCAGGTAGGGCTGCACGACTGCGATGGTGCCGACCAGTGACTCCGGAGCCAGCTGGAAGGCCTTCACCGCCGCCACCTGCAGGAAGTACGGCTCTGCCGCCTTGATCAGGCCTGCGACGAGCCACACCACTGCCAGCGTGAGCCGGGCGAGCAGCCCGACGATATCCAGCACGATGGTCCGGGATGGGGCTTTCACGTCATCACCGTATCCGCAGTCCGCCGCAGGTCAGCTGGTCGGCGAGGCGCCGGACGATGCGGAACCTGTTGCGCTGGTGGCCGGCGTCACATCGGCCTGTGCGATCAAGTCGAACACGAAGGCTATCGCCGGCTGACCGGAGGTGGCATCGGCGGGCAACTCGACCAGCACCCTGCTGCCCAGCGGTACACCCATCAACTCGGCGAACTGCGAGCTTGCCGAGACCGGCAATTCCTGGGGACCTGGCTGGCTGCCACCGGCCGCTGCTCCTGTCGGCCAACTGCTCTCCTTCTGCGTTCCGTCCCAGCTCGAGACGACGTACTGAACCAGAATGTCGCCGGCCTGCACGGGAATCCCGGTGCCCTTGCCGAGCACAGCGGTCTTCGGCGCAGTCGGTGCCGCCATGGTGGGCGGAACGGTCAGCGTCGGTTCCTTGCCAAGGTCGCCGGTCACGCTCACGAACCCAGCGGGCGCGGGTTGCGCTGCGGCGTCCGCTTGGCCGGCGGCATCGACCGGGATGATGTCGACCACGTCGATGACGAAGACCAGTGTGTCCGTCCCGCTGATGTCGGGCGCCCTGCCGGCCGCCCCGTAGCCGTCCTGAGGCGGCAGGCTGAGCAACACCCTGCTGCCCTTGGTCACGCCGGTCAGCCCGACCTCCCAGCCCGGCACCACCTTGTGGGCACCTAGCTGCACCAAGGTGGGCGCACCCCGGTCGTAGGAGTTGTCGAAGACTTTCCCGCCCCAGGTCTGTCCGAGGTAGTTGACCTTCAACCAGTCACCGATGGCGCTGGGCTTTCCCGTGCCCTCCGACAGCAACTGGCGCTGCAAGGAGGCCGGTGCACTCACCCCGGCCGGCAAGGTGACGGCCGGCTTGTCGCCGAAGGCACCGCTGACACTGGGCATCTCGGCGGCCGGGAGCGGCTCCGCCACCGTGGTGTCGGCGGGCACGGCCGGTCCAACGGTGACCGGCGGAGCACTGCTCGACGGAGCGGCGCTGCTGGCGGCATCACTGGCCGACGTGCCGCTGGTTGCGGCGCCGCCGCAGGCCGCCAGAGCCAGCAGCGGCAGGACGGCGAGGACGGCGCGCACGCGCATGAGCGTTCCTTCAGTTTCGGTGGCTGACGACCTGGCGCCGAGCGGATCAATGTCCGGCCGCGCCCTGGCCGGTGATGTGCGCGCCCTACAGTACGCACCGTCGCTGTGTTCACCGGCGCGCCGCGGTCTCATTGGGCCACACGTGCCGGAAACCGATACCGCGGGGCCATACCCTATCGACGTGGCCAATTCACCGAGGGTCTTCGTCGCGCAGCTCGTCGGACTGCCAGTTTTCGGACCCGGCGGTGAATCCATCGGCAAGGTCAAGGACGTGGTCGCTGCGCTGCGACTGGACCGGCAGCCGCCGCGAGTTCTCGGTATCGTTGTCGAGCTGCCGACCCGCCGGCCGATCTTCGTCCCCATGCTCCGGGTGACGTCCCTGGAATCGCACGCCCTCTCACTGGCCAGCGGCTCGGTGAGCATGCGCCGGTTCGAGCGGCGCCCCACCGAGGTGCTGCTGATCGGGACCATCGTCACGGCCAAGGTTCGCGTCGCCACCACCGCGGCCGCCGCGACAGTGGTAGATGTCGGCATCGAGCAAGCCAGGACGCGAGATTGGGTGGTTTCCCGGCTCGCGGTGCGCGAGCGCACCGGGCCGCTGGCCCGTCGGGCGCCGGTTCAGGTGCTGGGTTGGGGCGACGTGCGCGGCACCGATTTCGCCGATCTGCTCGGCGGCGCGAGCGGGGGAACGCACCAGCTGCTGGCTTCCTTCGAGGGGGCCAAGGCCGCGGATGTCGCCTCCTTGCTCCGCGACCTGCCCGCCGCCCGCAGGCACGAGGTGGCGCTCGCGATGGATGACGCCCGGCTGGCCGACGTGATGGAGGAGCTCCCGGAGGAGGACCAGAAGGACCTGCTCACCCACCTGGACGAGGCCAGGGCAGCCGACGTGCTGGAGGCGATGAACCCCGATGACGCTGCCGACCTGCTCGGTGACCTGCCGGTCGGGATCAAGGAGCGACTGCTGGAGCTGATGGAACCGGAGGAGTCCGAACCGGTGCGACGGCTGCTGCAGTACAGCTTCGACACCGCGGGCGGACTGATGACCACCGACCCGGTGGTGCTCACCCCGGATGCCACCGTGGCCGAGGCGCTGGCCAGGGTCAGGTCACCCGAGCTGACACCGGCGCTGGCCTCGATGGTGTTCGTCTGCCGTCCACCGCAGGCCACCCCGACCGGGCGGTACCTGGGCTGCGTGCACACCCAGCGGCTGCTGCGGGAGCCGCCGTTCGAGCTGGTGGCCGGCGTCATCGATACCGAGATGGCGCGGTTGTCGGCGACCGCGGGTCTGGCTGAGGTCACCCGCTTCTTCGCCACCTACAACCTGGTTTGCGCCCCAGTTGTCGACGACGAGGACCATCTGCTCGGTGCAGTGTCGGTCGACGACGTGCTTGATCACCTGCTGCCGGACAACTGGCGGGACATGAGTTTGGGCGAAATGCCAGGGCGGTCCGCTGCACGGGTGGGGCGTTCCGACGTCGCGCGGACGGGTGCGGTCGATGGCTGAGGCACGTCCCCGCCGGCTGGACCAGCCGCGGGCCCGCAGCAGGTTCTCGGTCGACATCGATCCTGACTCGTTCGGCCGGTTCTCCGAAGGCCTGGCCCGGTTCATGGGAACCGGCAAGTTTCTGTTCTGGCAGTCCATGCTGGTGGTTCTGTGGATCTTGGCGAACATCCTGCCGTTCGTCTTTCACTGGGACCATTACCCGTTCATCCTGCTGAATCTGATGTTCTCGGTGCAGGCCGCCTACGCGGCGCCGCTGATCCTGTTGGCGCAGAACCGGCAGGACGACCGGGACAGGGTCAGCCTGGACGAGGACAGGAAGCGCTCGGCGCAGACCAAGGCGGACACCGAGTACCTGGCCAGGGAGCTGGCGGCGCTTCGGGTGGCCATCGGCGAGATCGCCACCCGGGATTACCTGCGCGGCGAACTGGACCGGCTGCGCGGTGACCTGGAGGAGTCGACCGGCTCCCGGTCTAAGAAGGACGGCGCCGGGCGCGGCTGAAAGCACCGGACCAGTTCTTCGCGACCCCGGGGTTGGCATTGTTCGACCGGCCGGGCAGCATAGGTCATACGGGTGCGGACAGGTCCGCGCCAGCGACCCCGGTGGGAGACGACATGACGGTGAATAGCTTCAACTCACGCGACCGGCTGACCGTTGGCGACGCCGATTTCGAGATCTATCGGTTGGACCGGGTGCCCGGCGCCGAACGGCTCCCGTACAGCCTGAAGATCCTGCTGGAGAACCTGCTGCGGAACGAGGACGGCACCGTCGTCACCGCGGATCAAGTGCGTGCGCTGGCCGCCTGGGACCCGGCCGACGTCGGGCACTCGGAGATCCAGTTCAGCCCGGCGCGGGTGCTGCTGCAGGACTTCACCGGAGTGCCCTGCGTGGTCGACCTGGTGGCCATGCGCGACGCCATGAGCGACCTCGGCGGCGACCCGCAGAAGATCAACCCGCTGATCCCGGTGGAGCTGGTGATCGACCACTCGGTGATCGCCGACGACTTCGGCAGGGCCGCCTCGTTCAAGATCAACGCGGAACTGGAGTTCTCCCGCAACAAGGAGCGTTACCAGCTGCTGCGCTGGGCGCAGCACGCATTCGACAACTTCGTGGTGGTCCCGCCGGACACCGGCATCTGCCACCAGGTGAACCTGGAGTACCTGTCCAGAGTCGTGTTCGACACCGACGGCCGGGCCTACCCGGACACGCTGGTCGGCACCGACTCGCACACCCCGATGGTCAACGGGCTCGGTGTGCTGGGCTGGGGCGTCGGCGGCATCGAGGCGGAGGCGGCCATGCTGGGCCAGCCGGTGTCCATGCTGCTGCCGCAGGTGGTCGGGCTCAAGCTCACCGGCGAACTGCGGGAGGGCGTCACCGCCACCGACATGGTGCTGACAGTGGCCGAACTGCTGCGCAGCACCGGAGTGGTGGGCAAGTTCGTCGAGCTGTTCGGTCCTGGCGTGGCCAACGTCCCGCTGGCCAACCGGGCGACTATCGGAAACATGAGCCCGGAGTACGGCTCGACCTGCACCATCTTCCCGATCGACGGAGAGACGCTGGACTACCTGCGCTTCACCGGCCGCAGCGAGCAGCACATCGCGCTGGTCGAGGCCTACGCCAAGACGCAGGGCCTGTGGCACGACCCGGACAACGAGCCCACCTACTCCCAGGTGGTGGAGCTGGACCTGGCAAGCATCGTGCCGTCGATCGCCGGGCCGAAGCGTCCGCAGGACCGCATCCCGCTGTCGTCCGCCAAGCACACCGTCCGGGGGCTGCTGGCCGATCCGGCGGCGAACGTGCGCACGCTGACCGGGCTGGACGACGCGATCGACGAGACATTCCCGGCCAGCGACCCGTTCTCGGGCGATGCCTCGATGCTGGATGCCAAAGGTCCGCGGGGTGCGTGCACCTGCGGCAAGGCGCACGACTGGCCGTCGGTCCCGACTGACGTCGCCTTCGCCGACGGCAGGAAGACCAGCATCGACAACGGCGCCGTGGTGATCGCCGCGATCACCTCCTGCACCAACACTTCCAACCCGTCGGTGATGATCGGCGCCGCACTGCTGGCCCGCAACGCGGTGGAGAAGGGGCTGACCAGCAAGCCGTGGGTGAAGACATCGCTGGCGCCCGGATCGCGAGTGGTGACGGACTACTTCGATCGATCCGGGCTGACCCCGTACCTGAACAAGCTCGGCTTCGACCTGGTCGGCTACGGCTGCACCACCTGCATCGGCAACTCCGGGCCGCTGATCGACGAGGTGAGCGCGGCAGTGGATGCCAGCGACCTGACGGTTGCGGCAGTGCTGTCCGGCAACCGGAACTTCGAGGGCCGGATCCACTCGCAGACCCGGATGAACTTCCTGGCCTCTCCCCCGCTGGTGGTCGCCTATGCGCTGGCGGGGTCCATGCACGTCGACCTGACCAGGGATCCGATCGGCACCGGCACCGACGGGGAACCGGTGTACTTGAAGGACATCTGGCCGACCACCGCGGAAATCAAGAAGGTGGTCGACTCCTGCGTCGAGGCGGAGATGTTCACCAAGGGTTACGCGGACGTCTACACCGGCGACGAGAATTGGCGCAACCTGCCGGTGCCATCCGGCCAGCGGTTCGCCTGGGAAGACGACTCCACCTATGTGCGGAACCCTCCGTACTTCGACGGCATGACGGTCGAGCCGCCGGCGATGGCAGATATCACCGGCGCGCGGGTGCTGGCCAAGCTCGGCGATTCAGTGACCACCGACCACATTTCGCCGGCCGGCGCCATCAAGCGCGACTCGCCGGCCGGTCACTACCTGACCGATCACGAGGTGGGGCCGCGGGACTTCAACTCCTACGGATCCCGCCGCGGCAACCACGAGGTGATGATCCGCGGCACCTTCGCCAACATCCGACTGCGCAACCAACTGCTGGACGGGGTGGAAGGCGGCTTTACCCGGCATCTGCCGGGCGGCGAGCAGATGACGATCTTCGACGCCGCGCAGGTCTACGCGAAGGACAAGGTTCCGCTGATCATCCTGGCCGGCAAGGAGTACGGGTCCGGTTCCTCCCGGGACTGGGCAGCCAAGGGCACCCTGCTGCTCGGCGCCAAGGCCGTTCTCGCGGAATCCTTCGAGCGGATCCACCGGTCCAACCTGATCGGCATGGGCGTGTTGCCGCTGCAGTACCACGATGGCGACTCTGCCGAATCGCTCGGCCTGACCGGTACCGAGCGCTTCTCGATCTCCGGCCTGGCCGGTGCCGACGAGGTGCCCACCGAAGTGACGGTGCGTGTCCAGCCGGACCAGGGCGAGGTCAAGGAGTTCACCGCCACCGTGCGGATCGACACACCGGCGGAGAGGGCGTACTACGCACATGGCGGGATCCTGCAATACGTTCTGCGGCAACGGCTGTCCGTCTGAGCCTGCACCCTGATCGTCCCGTCGGCGGCGCCGGGAAGAACATGGAACGCCGAGACCGACCCCTTGCCGTTTTTCGGGCGTGGACGTACAACCGAGTCAGTGGGCACGCTATCGGCGCGCCCGAAAGGAGTTCTCGCTATGACGAAGCAGCGGCTGTCGGTCCAAGGTGTCGACCCGGACGCCTACAAGGGTGTGCTGGCGATGGAGAAGCAGGTTCGCAGCGGACCGCTGGATGCGTCACTGCGGGCGCTGGTGAAGATCCGCGCCTCGCAGATCAACGGTTGCGCGTTCTGCCTGAACATGCACCACCGCGAAGCCAGAGAAGTAGGTGAGTCCCAGCAGCGGCTGGATGTGCTCTCCGCTTGGCGCGAGGTGGACGGCCTGTTCACCGACCGGGAGCGGGCCGCGCTCGCGATGACCGAGGCTGTCACCAGGATCGCCGATGCCGGTGTGCCCGAGGACGTCTGGGCTGCGGCCGCCGAGTTGTTCGACGAGAAGGAGATGGTGTCGCTGCTGCTGACCATCGCGACCATCAACGTGTGGAACCGACTGGCGATCAGCACCCACCAGCAGCCGGCGCCGTGAGGTGACGGAGCCCCACCCGCAGCCGCAGCAGATGCCCGACCTCGCGCTCGACGAGGCCGGCGATACTCCGAAGTGCTCGGCACGCGGCTGCCGTGCGGCGGCTCGCTGGGCAGTGGTGTGGAACAACCCGAAGGTGCATACGCCCGACCGGGAGAAGGTCTGGGCCGCCTGCGATGACCATCGGCAGCACCTGGCCGACTATGTCGACGCGCGAAAGTTCCTCAAGCGGGTGGAGCCGCTGGCCGCGCCCGCCGGCGGGCCAGTCCAGTGACGTATCCAGTGACATACCCCATGGCTACCTCGGCTGGTGTGCGCGGGCCACTATTTTTCTACAATTGCTGCGTGTAAAATCCAGAGCACCGCATCGCGGAGAACGCAGTAAGCAGTAATGACAGTAGGAGACACGGATGACGCAGGACGCTTCCCAGACCAGTGACACCGAACTCGATGTCCGCACCGAGCCACCAGCTCGCCGTCACGAGTTGATCTTCTCCAGCTATCTCGCGCTACCGGCAGGCACTGCCTTCGTTCTGGTGAACGACCACGATCCGAAGCCGCTGTACTACCAGTTCGCGGCCGAGCATGCCGGCCAGTTCGAGTGGGACTACCTCGAGCAAGGCCCGACGGTATGGCGAGTCCGGATCGGACGCCCAGCGGCTACTCAGGCGCCCGCCTGATGGCAGTCAAGGAGCCGCAGCCGAGCCTGCTGCACCCGACCACTCCGGAGATCGCCGCCCGTCGCAGGGAACTCGCGCCGGGCATCCACGAAGCGTTCGACGCGTTCAGCGCTGCGGTGTTCGCTCCGGGCGCGCTGGATGAGAAGACCAAGCAGCTCATCGCGGTCGCCGTCGCGCACGTCACCCAGTGCCCCTACTGCATCAGGGGACACTCCCGGCTGGCCAAGCGAAAGGGCGCCTCACCGCAGGAGATCATGGAGGCCATCTGGGTCGCCGCCGAGATGCGCGCCGGTGGCGCATACGCGCACGCCACGGTGGCGCTGGAGGCCATCGGTGAGGACGGTCACCAGCACAGCTGAGTTCGGGCCGGTGAGTTCGGGCCGGCAATTCGGCGCCGGTCAGACCACGATGCGCAGCGGCTCGGCCAGCACAGCCGTCAGGTCGCGCAGGAACGCCGCAGCCGTCGCGCCGTCCAGCACGCGGTGGTCGACGGTCAGGGTCATCTTCATCGTCGGTCGCACCACTACCTGCCCGTCCAGTACCACGGCCTGCTCGGTGGTGGCGCCGACGGCGAGGATCGCCGCCTCTGGCGGGTTCAGCACCGCGATGAAGCTGTCAATGCCGAACATCCCCAGGTTGCTGATGGTGAAGGTGCCCCCGGTGAACTCGTCGGGTGTCAGCTTGCCCGCCCTGGCCCTACCGGCTAGTTCCTTTGCCGCAGAACCGATTTCGCTGACCGACTTTCGGTCGGCATCTTTGATCACCGGAACGATCAGCCCGTCATCCAGGGCCACTGCGATGCCGACATGCACCCGACCGTGGCGCACGATCGAGTCGCCGGCGAAGGATGCATTCACCTGCGGATGGGACCGCAGGGTCACCGCGCAGGCGCGGACCAGCAGATCCGTCACGCTGACCTTGGTGCCGCTGGTCGCCAGCCGCTGGTTGATCTCCGCACGGAACTCCACCAGGCGACTGGCATCCAGCACGGTCGTCAGCTGGAACGCCGGAACCGCTGCCGCCTCGGTCAGCCGACGCGCCGTCACCCGGCGAATGGTGCTCAGCGGGACTACCTCGTCGTCCGGGCCGGCCACAGCGGCTGATGTCACAGCGGCCGATGCCACAGCTGCCGATGCCACAGCTGCCGATGTCACTGCTGCCGAGGCGGACGTCGCTCCGGCGGGCACCGCTGCCGCAGGTGCACCCTCAGGAACCTTGCCCTCCGGTACTCCGCCCGCGGGCGCCGCCCCGGCCATGACCTTTTCGACATCCACCCGGATGATCCGGCCGCCGGGGCCGGTTCCGGTGATCGTGGACAGATCGATGCTGTGCGTCCGGGCCAGCGCCCGGACCACCGGCGAGGCCTTCGGACGGTCACCGCCGGCCGGGGCAGCCTGCTCTGGCAATGCGGGGCCGTTGGCCTGAACAGCCACGCCGGTCGCAGCCGGTTCGGTCGCATCCGGTTCCGCCACAGCAGGTTCGGCAGCAGCCGCTTCGGCAGCAGCGGCCGATTCCGCAGGAGCCGCCGGTGGCTGTTCCGCTCCGGCCGAGCCGCTGCCGTCACCGATCACCGCGATGGTGGCCCCGATCGGCACCACCTGACCCTCGGCCACCAGCACCTTCTCCAGCACGCCGTCCTCGTAGGCCTCCAGGTCCATCACTGCCTTGTCGGTCTCGACCTCAGCCAGCACATCGCCGCGATGCACTACGTCACCGGGAGCCTTGAGCCACTGAGAGATCGACCCCTCCGACATCGTGTCGGATAGGCGCGGCATGAAGACGTCTGGCATCGGCGGATCTCCTATCGGGCGAACCTGGTCGCGTCGAGCACCTGATTGACCACTGCGGTCAGGGTGTCGGCATCGGGCAGGGCGATTCGTTCCAGCGACTTCGCGTACGGCAGCGGGATCTCGGCGGCCGCAACCCTACGCACCGGCGCGTCGAGGTAGTCGAAGGCGCCCTCCTGGATGGTCGCGGCGATTTCGGCCCCGATGCCGTAGGACAGCCAGTCATCCTCCAGCACCACCGCCCTGCCGGTCTTGCACACAGAGGCGCAGATCGTCTCCCGGTCCAACGGTCGCAGGCTCGCCAGGTCGATCACCTCGATCGACACTCCCTTGTCGGCGAACCGCCTGGCCACATCCAACGCGATCACCGCCGAACGGGAGTAGCCGATCACCGTGATGTCGGTGCCGGTCCTGGTCACCTGGGCCTTGCCGATCGTCGCGACCTGTTCGCCGTCGGGCACCTCACCCTTGGTGTTGTACAGCGCCAAGTTCTCCAGCACGATCACCGGATCGTCATCGCGGATGGCAGCGGTGAGCATCGCCTTGGCGTCGGCCGGGGTGGCCGGCGCGATCACCTTCAGGCCGGGCACGTGCGCGTACCAGACCTCCAAATTCTGCGAGTGAGTGGCGGCCAGTTGTTGCCCACCGCCACCCGGTGTCCTGATCACCATCGGCACGGGTGTCTGGCCGCCGAACATGGAATGGATCTTGGCCGCATGGTTGACGATCTGGTCGATGGCCAGCAGCGAGAAGTTGATGGTCATGATCTCAACGACCGGGCGCATGCCCAACATCGCCGCGCCGATCGCCGCCCCGACGAAACCCTCCTCGGCGATCGGGGTATCCCGCACTCGTTCCGGGCCGAACTCCGCCAACAACCCGGCGGTGATCTTGTAGGAACCCTCGAAGATTCCGATCTCCTCGCCGAGCAGGATCACGCTGGGGTCGCGGAGCATCTCTGCGCGCAGCACATCGTGCAGTGCCTGCCGATAGGTCTGTTCGGTCATCTGCTCCCCCTACCGCGACGCCACTACCGGGTCGCCTGGCATCGCCCGCGGCGTGTTCGGTACCTCGGTGGCGTAGGCGTAGGCGAATAGCTGGTCCGCGGCCGGCTCCGGGCTGGCGTCGGCGAACGCGATGGCATCGGCGATGATCCGCTCGGCCTCCTGCTCGATGGCCACAGCCGCGGGCCCGTCGAGAATCCCGCCGGCGATCAGCCGGTCGCGGAACGCCGGCACCGGGTCCAGGCTGCGCACCCGCTGCATCTCCTCCCGGCTGCGGTACCGGGCCGGGTCGACCACCGAGTGGCCACGCAGCCGTTCGGTCATCACTTCCAGCAGGCCTGGGGCTCGCTGCGTCCTGGCCCGGTCGAGCATCGCGGTGGCCGCTCCACGGACCGCCACCACGTCGTTGCCGTCCACCCGCTCGCCCGGGATCCGGTAGGAGCACCCGCGTTTGTACAGCTCCGGCTCGCCGGCCGCGCTTTCCACAGTGGTGGCCATGCCCAGCCCGTTGTTGATCACCACGAACACGATCGGCAGATGCCAGATCGATGCCAGGTTCAACGACTCATGGAAGGCGCCGATGTTCGTGGTCCCGTCGCCCATCTGGCACATCACCGCCTCGGCCTCGGGTCCGGCCGGCCCGCGGTAGGTCAGCGCCAGTGCGGCCCCGGTAGCCGGCGGCAGCTGCCCACCGACGATCCCGTAACCACCCAGCATTCGCTTGCCGGCGTCGAACAGGTGCATGGAGCCACCGCGGCCGGCGGACACCCCGTCCACCCTGCCGAACAGTTCGGCCATCACCGGCCCGGGCTTCATCCCCCGGCACAACGCGTAGCCGTGGTCCCGGTAGTTGGTGAACAGGTAGTCGGTGGGCCGCAACGCCGCCATCAACCCGACCACGGTGGCCTCCTCACCGAGGTTGAGGTGGCAGTAGCCGCCGATTTTCGCCTTGGTGTACATCTCGGCGGCCCGCATCTCGAATTCACGGATCAGCATCATCTGCCGGTAATAGTCGGTGAGCACGTCCGGTGACTCCCCGGTCGGCGGCACCGGTTGGTCAGAATCCGACCGGCCAGAATCCGACTGGTCAGAGTCCGATCGAGCCTTGCTCCGTCGGGTAGCCGCTCGAGCCCGCTCTGCCATCTCCCACCTCCGCCGTCTCCCGGCCGCAATCGTGTGCCGACACTGCAACCGCTCTGCTGGACTTTCCTGTCGAGAAGACCGTCACGCCCCTGGCGGTTGCTCCTGCAGGTGGAACCGCTCGCCGTCGCCGCCGCATTTGGGGCACACCCCCGGTGGCCTGGACCCGCGGGCCGATTCCCCGCAGACCCCGCACACCCACTCGACCAACCTGCCGACGAGGTCGTGCCGGCTGATGATGCCGACCAGCTTCCCGCCGGCAAGCACCGGCACCCGCCTGATCGGCTGATCGACCAGCAAATGCCGCACCCGCTCGATGTCGGTGTCGGTGCTGACGCTGATCACCGCGGTCGTCATCACCTCGGCCGCGGTGCTGCCGGATCGCGCGAGCAGGTCGCGCTCGCTGACCAGACCGAGCACCGTGCCGGTCTCGTCGACCACCGGCACCCCGCTGATCCGGCGGAGGGTCAGTAGTTCGGCGATCTGGCCGATCGGGGTCTGCGGTGAGATTGAGATGACGGGTGCCGTCATCACCTGCCCAGCCGTGATTCCGGCCGCCGATGCGGTCGATGATTCCATGGGATCACCTCACTTCGCAGGCTAGCAGCAGCCCGACCGGTCGGCACCGGCGCGACCGCAGCACCGCGTAGCAGCTCAGCCGACGGGTCCGACCGCCAACTCAGCGACGCACACCGATGCGGTGGCAAACGGCTCCAACGACCGGACCCGCACCGGGGCTGCACCGCCCTCCAGCAGGCCCTGCATCAGCCCGAGATGCGCGCTGCACACGACGTCCCGATGGGACTGGGCGACCTCTAAGAACGGGCAGTGGCGCAGCAGGACACGCCAGTCATTGCCCTTCATGTCGATCTTCGGCGCGAAGCCGATGCGATCAAGCGTCACGCACAGTTCGTCGATCGCACCGGCAGCGTCCGAACTGCGGGGCGAAGTCCCAGCGGCCAGCTGACGGCCCCTGCCACGTCCCGCTGCGATGATTGCCGCGTCCCACGCCGGGCGGTCCGCGTCTCCCCGGTGCGCGTCTCCGTCGACTGCATCACCGCCGGCTGCCGCACCGGCGAGCAACTCCGCCAGCAGCCGATAGCTTCGGCGCCCTACCCGGTCCGGGTCCGGGCTCGCGGTGTACAGCATCCGCGGTCGGCCGGGCACGGTGCGACCTTCCGCGAACCGCTGGGCGCGCCCACCCTCCACGAGGCCATCCAAGTGAAAACGGATGGTATTCGGGTGCAGCCCCACGAGTGCCGATACGTCGTCGATGCCGAGTGCACCGGGCGCATCCTGCAAGGCCTCGAGCACCCGAGAGCGGCTCGCGCCCAGCTGCGCCGGTGGTCCCGGGTCGGGCTGCGCATGCGCTGGATCGGACATACGGCTCATTATCTTGCGGCAGGCTGGCTGAAACAAGGTGCTACGTCCCACGCAGGATCTGCGGTGTTCTTGCGCGACCGCAGCGCCGGCGGGACCAATGTCCTAATCGGTTGACGGGCAACGGATTTCCCCGCAATCGACCCCAGCCCACCCGTATTCGCAAATGACCCGATTGCCGGGCGGGTCAGGTGATGCGCGGCTGCCCCGGGTGGGTTAGGTTCGAGCCGGTCAACAGTCCGCGGCGCATACGTAACCGAGTAGAGGTGGCTGCATGACACGAGCCGATACCCACGCCGACGCGCAATCGCGCGGGCAGCGGGCCAGGGCCGGCCGTGACCTGCTCGCTCCGTTGCTGCCAGGCGGGGAATCCATCGAATCCCTGCTACGCAAGGCGCAGTACTTCGTCCCCGGCACGCCGACCCCCGACCACCGCGAGGTGCACCGGAAGGGCGGCCGCCAAGCCGAGGAGTTCTGGCACGAGCGGTGGCGGCACGATAAGGAGGTGCGGTCCACCCATGGGGTGAACTGCACCGGGTCCTGCTCCTGGAAGATCTACGTCAAGGACGGGATCATCACCTGGGAGACCCAGCAGACCGACTATCCCTCGATCGGCCCGGACTCACCGGAGTACGAGCCGCGGGGCTGTCCGCGGGGTGCTTCGTTCTCCTGGTACACCTACTCCCCGTCCCGGGTCCGGTACCCATACGTGCGCGGCCCGCTGCTGGACATCTGGCGGGAGGCTCGCGGCCGGCTGGGCGATCCGGTGAAGGCCTGGGCCGAGATCACCGCCGACCCGGAGCGGATGGCCCAGTACAAGTCGTTCCGCGGCAAGGGCGGGCTGGTGCGGTCGACGTGGCCGGAAGTCAGCGAGTTGATCGCGGCGGCCCACGTGCACACCATCAAGGAGTACGGCCCGGATCGAGTGGTCGGCTTCTCTCCCATCCCGGCCATGTCGCAGGTCTCCTACGCCGCCGGCACCCGGTTCCTGTCGATGATCGGCGGCACCATTCTGTCGTTCTACGACTGGTACGCAGACATGCCGATCGCGTCGCCGCAGGTGTTCGGCGACCAGACGGATGTGCCGGAATCCGGCGACTGGTTCAACTCCTCGTACTTGATGCTGTGGGGCACCAACCTGCCGATCACCAGGACGCCGGACGCCCACTTCATGACCGAGGCCCGCTACAAGGGCCAGAAGGTCGTGGTGGTGAGCCCGGACTATTCCGACCACACGAAGTTCGCCGACGACTGGCTGGCTGCGGCGCCGGGTACCGACGCGGCGCTGGCGATGGCGATGGGCCACGTCATCCTCACCGAGTTCTTCCGGGACCGGCAGGTCCCCTATTTCACCGAGTACGTCAAGGGCAACACCGACCTGCCATTCCTGGTGACGCTACGCGCGCGCGGCGACGGCTATGTTCCCGATCGGTTCCTCACCGCTGCCGAACTGGGCGGCGAGGAAGCAGCCGCCGAGGACGCCGCGTTCAAGACCGTGCTGTTGGACTCCGCGACCGGCGAACCGGTGGTGCCCAACGGCTCGCTCGGCTTCCACTACTCCGAGTCCGGGAAGGGCAAGTGGAACCTGGACCTGGCAGGCGTCGATCCGCTGCTCAGCGTGTACGAGCGACGCGAGCAGTCGGTCCCGATCGACCTGCCGCGCTTCGACATCGGGGCCACCGAGGGTGGTGAGGTGATCCGGCGCGGGGTGCCCGCTGTCACCGTCGCCGGCCGCCTGGTGACCACCGTCTTCGACCTGCTAATGGCGCAGTACGCAGTCGGCCGCGACGGGCTTCCCGGCGAATGGCCGACCGGCTACGACGACCCGCAGCCCTACACTCCCGCCTGGCAGGAAGCGATCACCTCGGTGCCCGCCGTGGCTGCCGCGAGGGTGGCCAGGGAGTTCGCCCGCAACGCCGAGCTGTCCCGGGGCCGCTCGATGATCTGCATGGGCGCCGGCACCAACCACTGGTTCCACTCCGACCAGATCTACCGGACGTTCTTCACAATGACCAACCTGACCGGGTGCCAGGGTGTGAACGGCGGCGGCTGGGCGCACTACGTCGGGCAGGAGAAGGTGCGGCCACTGGCCGGGTTCGGCCAGGTCGCCTTCGCGCTGGACTGGCAACGCCCCACCCGGCACATGACCGGGACCTCATTCTTCTACCTGCACACCGACCAGTGGCGTTACGAGAGCTTCGGCGCCGCGGAGATGTCCAGCCCGCTGGGTCGAGGATTGTTCGAGGGCAAGGCATTTGCCGACTGCCTGGCACAGGCCTCTCGGCTCGGCTGGACCCCGTCGCACCCGATGTTCGACCGGAACCCGCTGGACCTGGCCGATCAGGCGGCCGCCGCCGGGAAGCCGGTCGGGCAGTACGTGGTGGACGAGGTGACGGCGGGCCGGATGCAGTTCGCCGGGGAAGACCCGGACAACCCGGCGAACTTCCCCAGGGTGATGACCGTCTGGCGGGCCAACCTGCTGGGCTCATCCGGCAAGGGCATGGAGTACTTCATGCGGCACCTGATCGGTGCCGACGACGCGGTCCGCGCGGAGGAGTCGCCGGAGCACCTGCGACCGACGGAGGTGAAGTGGCGCGATGTCGGTCCCCGCGGCAAGCTCGATCTGCTGACCACCATCGACTTCCGGATGACCAGCACTTGCACGTATTCCGACATTGTGCTGCCGGCGGCCACCTGGTATGAGAAGTACGACATCTCCACCACGGACATGCACCCGTTCGTGCACTCCTTCAATCCGGCCATCGCCCCGCCCTGGGAGACTCGCACCGACTTCGAGGCGTTCCGGCTGATCGGTGAGCAGTTCTCCCGGCTGGCCGCAACTCACCTGGGCACCAGGACGGATGTTATCGCCGCTCCGCTGATGCACGACAGCCCCGACGAGATGGCCCAGCCCGGCGGTAGGGTGCTGGACTGGCGGGCTGGCGAGGCCGAACCGGTGCCGGGCGTGAACTTCCCGAAGCTCATTGCGGTGCAACGTGATTACTCGGCAGTGTCGGCCAAGATGGCGGCCTTGGGGCCGCTGGTGGAGACGTTGGGCGCCGGGGTGAAGAGCATCAACTGGAAGCCGACCGCCGCGGTGGACCTGCTGCGCCGCGCCAACGGCGCGGTCCGCGGCGGGGTCGCTGACGGTCGGCCGAAGCTGACCAGGGACGTGCACATGGCTGAGGCCATCCTGGCCCTGTCCGGCACCACCAACGGCGATGTCGCGATCAAGGGCTGGAAGGCGCTGGAGGAACGAACCGGGGTGAAGCTGGCTGATCTCGCCGAGGATCGCGCCGGAGAACGGATCAGCTTCGCTGACACCCAGACCCAGCCGCGGGCAGTCATCACCTCCCCGGAGTGGTCCGGCAGCGAGGCCGGCGGCCGACGGTACTCGCCGTTCGTGGTCAACGTGGAGCGGCGCAAGCCGTGGCACACCCTGACCGGCAGGATGCACTTCTTCCTGGACCACGACTGGATGATCGAATACGGCGAGGCCCTGCCGACCTACCGGCCACCGTTGAACTTCGTGCGGCACTTCGGCGAGCAGGGCTTGGGCGAGCCGGGCCGACCGGAGATCACCGTCAGATACCTGACGCCGCACTCGAAGTGGTCCATCCACTCGGAGTACCAGGACAATATCCACATGCTGCGGTTGTTCCGTGGCGGGCCGGTGATCTGGATGAGCCCGGTGGACGCTGCCAAGATCGGCGTCGCTGACAACGAGTGGGTCGAGGCCTACAACCGCAACGGCGTCATCGCGGCCCGGGCCGCGGTCACCCACCGGATGCCGGAAGGCACCATCTACTACTACCACGCCAAGGACCGCCACCTGATGACGCCGAAGTCCGAGGTGTCCGGCTGGCACGGCGGCGGCGACAACTCGCTGACCAGGTTGGTGATCAAGCCGACACACATGATCGGCGGGTACGGGCAGCTTTCCTACGCCTTTAACTACTACGGTCCGACCGGCAATCAGCGCGACGAGATCACCGTGATCCGCCGCCGTTCCCAGGAGGTGCAGTTCAAGTGATGTCGCCGTTGAACCCTGGAGCGCGAACATGAGGCCGATGGCCCAGGTGGCCATGGTGATGAACCTGGACAAGTGCATCGGCTGCCACACCTGCTCGGTGACCTGCAAGCAGGTGTGGACCAACCGGCCCGGCGCCGAGTACATGTACTTCAACAATGTGGAGACCAAGCCGGGCGTTGGCTATCCCCGACGCTACGAAGACCAGGAGCAGTGGCACGGCGGCTGGACGCTGGACAAGAAGGGTCGGCTGCAGCTAAAGGCCGGTGGCAGGCTGCGCAAGCTGATCAACATCTTCGCCAACCCCGACCTGCCGACCATCGACGACTACGGCGACCCGTGGACGTACGACTACCAGACGGTGTTGGATGCGCCGCTGGGCACGCCGAACCCGACTGCGCACTCGATCTCCGCGCTGACCGGCCGCGACATGTCGCCGGCCTGGGGATCCAACTGGGACGACGACTTGGCCGGCGCGCCGGAAATTGCGGGGGGCGACCCGAACCTGGCCCGGATGTCCGAGCAGGTAAAGATGGAGTTCGAGCAGGTATTCATGTTCTACCTGCCGCGGATCTGCGAGCACTGCCTGAACCCGTCGTGCGTCGCATCGTGCCCGTCCGGCGCCATGTACAAGCGCAGTGAGGACGGCATCGTGCTGGTCGACCAGGACCGCTGCCGTGGCTGGCGGTTCTGCGTATCGGGCTGCCCCTACAAGAAGGTGTACTTCAACCATCGCACCGGCAAGGCGGAGAAGTGCACCTTCTGCTTCCCGCGGATCGAGACCGGCCAGCCCACCATCTGTTCGGAGACCTGCGTCGGCCGGCTGCGCTACCTCGGTCTGTTCCTGTACGACGCGGACAAGGTGCTACCGGCCGCGGCAACCGAGAACCCGCAGGACCTGTACCAGGCCCAGCTCGATGTGTTCCTGGACCCCGACGACCCGGAGGTACAGGCGGCCGCCACGCAGGCCGGCATCCCTTCCGACTGGATCGCGGCGGCGCAGCGCTCACCGGTGTACGCGCTGGCCGTCAAGCACAAGGTCGCGCTGCCGTTGCACCCCGAATACCGCACGCTGCCGATGGTCTGGTACATCCCGCCGCTGTCGCCGGTAGCCGACGTGGTGAACGCCCAGGGGTACGACTCGACCGACCCGGACAAGGTGTTCGCCACCATCGACTCGCTGCGCATCCCGCTGGAGTACCTGGCCAACCTGTTCACCGCGGGGCACGTCGATACCGTACGAACCGTGCTGCGCAAGCTGGCGGCGGTTCGCGCGGTGATGCGGGCAGCCCAGCTCGGGCTGGACCTGGACGAGGACCTGCCGGCCTCGGTGGGCTCCACCGCCGACGAGTTGGACGACCTGTACCGGTTGCTGGCGATCGCCAAATACGACGATCGCTACGTGATCCCGCCGGCGCACGCCGAGGACGCGGGCGCGCTGATGGGCCAGCACGAGCAACTGTTCTGCAGCCTGGACACCCCCGGCGGACCCGGCATGGGCGGCCAGGGCCCGGACAGTCACGGTCCAGAGAGCGTGGCGAGCTTCCACCCGACCAGCATTCCCGGTGGCAGTCAGACCTTCCGCGCCTCGGACGGGCGGACGCACTTCAACCTGCTCGGCTGGGACGCCAAGGGCGGCGCGCCCAACCTGTTCCCGCAGGAGGGCACGGCATGACACCGTCGGCACCCGCCGTCAGCCCGTTCAAGCTGGCGTCGGTGCTGCTGGGCTACCCCACCAGGGCCATGTTCGACGGGCTCGATGAATTGGACGCGGCGGCCGCCCAGTCCACGCCGCGCTCGGCCAGGGATGCATTCGGCCGGTTCCTGGCCTGGCTCCGGGCAACCTCGGAGGCCGAGGTAGCCCAGCACTATGTCGCCACCTTCGACCTGCGCCGCCGTTGCGCGTTGTACCTGAGCTACTACCGCTACGGTGACACCCGCAAGCGCGGCATGTCGATGCTCACCTACAAAACCACCTACCGCTCGGCCGGTTTCGACCCATGCACCGACGAGCTTCCGGACTACCTGCCGATGGTGCTGGACTTCGCCGCCCTGTCAGCAAAGGGCCATGCGCTGCTGCACGGGCATAGAGCCGACCTGGAGTTGCTGCGCCGCGCGTTGCACGCTGCCGGTACCCCGTACGCGGATCTGGTCGAGGCGGTTATCGCGCAGCTGCCGCGTCTGGGCCGCCGGGAGTTGACCGCAGTTGCCAAGGCCTGGCACGAGGGACCGCCGACGGAGGAAGTCGGTCTGGAGCCGTTCGCTCCACCGGAATACATGAACGGGTATGGATCGCGCAGTGCCGGCCGAACCGCGGAGGCGGCGACATGAGTACCTGGAACCTGATCTTGTGGGTGGTGCTGCCCTATGCCGCGCTGGCCGTGTTCGTCGTCGGGCACATCTGGCGCTGGCGCTACGACCAGTTCGGCTGGACAAGCCGGTCCACCCAACTGCAGGAGCGAAAGCTGCTGCGCTGGGGCTCACCGCTGTTCCACTACGGCACCTTCGCGGCCATCGGCGGTCACGTGCTGGGAATCCTCATCCCGGAGTCGTGGACCAGCGCGATCGGCATCTCCGAGGGCTTCTATCATGCGTTCGCCTCGATTGCCGGAACCGTCGCCGCAGTGCTGGTGATCCTGGGCGTCGTAGTGCTGGCCGGCCGGCGGCTGGTGGTGCCAAGGGTCAGGGCGACCACCGACCCGATCGACTACGTGGCGCTGGTGCTGCTGCTGGTCATCATCCTGACCGGGATCGCGCCGACTCTGGTGAACCTCGTCGGTTCCGGTTACGACTACCGCACCACTGTCGGCCCATGGTTCCGCGGGCTCTTCACCTTCCACCCGGAAGTCGCCACCGTGGCCACCGCACCGATCCTGTACCAGGTGCACGCCATCTCCGCTTGGGTGATCTGGGCGGTGTGGCCGTTCAGCCGGCTGGTGCATGCCTGGAGCTACCCGTTGTGGTACCTGTGGCGGCCGTACGTGGTGTACCGCAGCCGCAAGGCGAGCCCGCCGACGGAGCCCGGCACCGGTGGCCGTAAGTGGCGCAAGATCGGTACCCCGTACTAGATCGAACCTCACGCGGCCCGACTCTATTATTCCTAAGTAGATCGTGTTTAATAGGAAGGAGGTTGAGCCCCGGAGAGGAGTCCCGTCATGACGTATGTGATCGGTGAGCCGTGCATCGATGTGATGGATCGGGCCTGCGTCGAGGAGTGCCCGGTCGATTGCATCTATGAGGGCGCCCGTTCGCTGTACATCCACCCCGACGAGTGCGTGGACTGCGGCGCTTGCGAGCCGGTCTGCCCGGTAGAGGCGATCTTCTACGAGGACGACCTGCCGCAGGCATTCCAGCCATACCTGGACGACAACGACGCGTTCTTCACCCAGCTGCTGCCGGGCCAGGACACGCCGCTCGGTTCGCCCGGCGGCGCCGCCAAGATCGGCCCGCTGGGTGTGGACACCCCGCTGGTTGCGACCCATCCGCCGCAGAGCCTGTCGGCATGACGAAACCGCGGCGGCGGGCATGACGCACGACCGTCGCGGGCTGGCAGAGCGCACGGCTAGTGCCGTCGGCGGGCCCCCTACCAAAACCCGTCGGGTGCATAGCGCAGGTGCGCCGCGCTCAGCCCGCAAGCTCCCCCAGCACCGCATCGGACAGCTCCGGCCACCGCGGCTTGGCCCAGTCGCCGAAGTCCCGGTCGGTCAGCACCACACAGGCCGCGGCGACCGCGGGATCGACCCATACGAAGGTGCCGCTCTGGCCGAAGTGCCCATAGGTAGCGGGTGAATTATCCGTCCCGGTCCAGTGTGGGTGTTTGCCCGCTTTGATCTCGAATCCGAGGCCCCAGTCGTTGGGTCGCTGCATGCCGTACCCGGGCAGCACTCCGGTCAGGCCGGGAAACTGCACTGTCGTGGCCGCCCGGAGGGTGCTGATGTCGATCAGTGCGGGCGCGAGCAGCTCTGCGGCGAACCGGGACAGATCGGCGACAGTAGAGGATGCGCCGTGCCCGGCCGAGCCGGTCAGCACCGTGTCGGTCATGCCCAGCGGTGCGAACACCGCCTCGGCCAGGTAGTCGGAAAACCGGAACTGCGACCGCGTTGCGATCACCTCGGCCAGCACCTCGAAACCGGCGCTGGAGTAGATCCGCCGGGTCCCCGGGGTAGCCCTGACCACCGGCTCCGCGAAGTCAAGACCCGAAGCGTGAGCGAGAAGATGTCGGACCGTGGCGCCGGGCGGCCCGGCCGGATCGTCCAGGTCGACAACCCCTTCCTCGACAGCGATCAGCGCCGCATAGCCGACGAGCAGCTTGGTGACCGATGCCAAGCGGAACTGCCGGGAAGTCTCTCCGAAGGTCTCCAGCACGCCGTCCGACCGCACCACCGCCCCAGCGGCGTGCTCCACCGGCCAGTCGCCGATCAGGTCCAAGCTGTGCATTTATCCAGGGTAGGCGCAACTTCCCCAGCCAAGCCCCGCGGCCAAGTCCCACACCACGTTTGGAGCCACACCCGTCACGCGGCCTCGCTCTCCTGCCGCGGGGCACGACACAGTACGCCAACTGTCTCGGCCACCTCGAACCGCTCGCCGCGCCAGCCGGGCATGAGCCGATCGGGATCCGCCTCGGGATCTGGGCGAGGTCGCTCGAGGGGTCGGTCGAGGCCCGCCTGCGTCGGAATGGGACGGACCACCAGCACGCCGTACGGGTCGCGGAACACCCAGCCTTGCTCGGGCATGTCGCTGGCGGCGGAAACCGTGAAGCCACCCTCGTGGACCAGCATGTGGTGGGCCCGGCACACCAGGACCAGGTTCTCCAGGTCGGTATGACCGAGCAGGGACCACCATTGGACGTGGTGCGCCTCCAGGAACGTGCGTCGATGACATCCTGGGAAGCAGCAGCCGCCGTCCCGGATCCGCAATGCTCGTCGCTGCGCCGGCGAGATGGTCCTGGTCTTGCGCCCGAGTCGCAGCGGCTCGCCATCACGTACGTTGTGCAGCACCGCTACCATCGCGGCGTCGCACGCAATCCGACGAGCGGTCGCCAGATCGACTCCGGGGCCGTTCTCCAGCATGCAGCGCTGGCTCTCCCAACTCAGATTTCTTCGGGGCGAGTATCCAATGGGCGGTCGATGCACTTCTGTGGACTCGCCTGGCTCGTCACCGCCGGCATGATCGACTGTTCCATCGACATCGGCGCCGTCACCATCCGCGAAGTCAGTCCTGACGAAGTCAGTCCCGACCATGCCAAAGTCCTCGCCTTCGCCGACGTCGGCCAGCAGCGCGGCATCGGCATGCAGGATCACCAGTTGCCTGTCGTCACCGGAGCTGTCGACTTCCTCTGCCGCCAAAGCTGCTTCGGCGAGAGCTACCAGGATGTCTGCGGCCGTCAACTGCCAACGGTCGACGTCCAGGATCTCACCGAGAGCGGCATCCCGGTCTGCCTGACCCGCGTCGGTCGCGTCACTGCCGTCCGGGCAGGCAGAGGTGTTCTCGGGCGGTCGCAAACGGTCCGTTGCCCTGTTGAGCGCGGCCACCAGCAGCGCACCCTCGTCCGGCGGGAGCCGCGCGGAAAGCACCAGCATGCCGTCGTCATCCCAATGCCAACCGGCTCGACGTTTGCGCTGCTGCACAAGGCCATCGCCGTCAGCTCGACGAAATCCGCGAACCGTCCGTTCCAATTGTGACGCGGTTTGCACCAGCGCCTGATCCAGCAGCACCTGTTCGTCCACCCGGTCGGCCACTCTGGTGATCGCCCGCACCTTCGAGAGCGAGAGCCTTCCGGCGGCGAAGGCAGCGTCCACCAGTGGGAGACCGGAAAGTGCCCGTGCCACCCGGACATACTCCCGGGCCGTCACCGGAGACACCGAGCAGGTCCACGAAAGCCAGTGCGCGCACGACGTGATCCCATACCCCGACCATCCAGAATTCCGGTCGAACTCACCGATCATGTGCAGCCACTCACGGGTCATTCCGGCCATGTCTGCAGCCGTCGCGCGGATCTTGACCTCGAGCCGGCGCAACTCGTCCGCCGACAGGGCTCCTGCGATCGACAGCTTCGGATAGCCCGGAGCCGGATCAGAGGCTTCGCCGGCGGATGGGCGGCGGCGGGCACGCGGCGGCGGCCAACCTTTCGAACCGGTCACAGCGAACGGGAGGGGCCGGTCGCTGACGATCGCATCCGCCGTACCGTCGTCGACGCCGTCGACCCCGTCGGTGCCCGCATGCGCAGGCGGTCGGCCGGCATCGTCAGCATCGGATGGCTCGGAGAGTCGCGTCTGCGGTGGATCTGCATGTAGATGTGGATGTGGATGGGATTTCCAGCTAGGCAACCAGTCGCTCATCGAACCTCCTTATAGGACGTTCGTACGAGCGTACGACGCCGGTCCGACAGTGCCTCCATGGCGACGCTATGTCCGGGTTGTATCGAGATGTCGATATGTGCGTATCGCTCGCCGGCATGAGATGGGGGGCGGACTGGACCTGCAGGCGAGGACTGACGCCGCCAGTACCAGGGTTTTCGACCGGCTCGCACCTTGCCGACGGACTGTCCCGATCCAACCCCGCAGGAACTCCGGTGCCGCGATCGACTCGTCACCCGGCGATCGCCTGGTGACGAGTCGAGGAACAACTCGGCCGCCGGCGCGCGTCGGCTCGGCAAGTCGTGACTTCGCGCACAGGCGTCGCTATGTCCGGATTAGACCACAATGTCGATATACGCATATCGCTCCGCGGCACCAGCGCGTCCGAACTCGACCCGCAACGCGGGGTCCCGTCGTTGTGTGACGCCGCCGCACGACACCGCGCCGCACGACCCTCCTGATAGCCGCACCTGAACGTGGTCGGCCGGATTCGCCACCGCGACAACAACCAGAAACAGGTCGGGCCCCGGACCAGAAATCCTGGTCCGGGGCCCAGCTGCGGTGAAAATGGTGATGCCGTTGGCAGTGGAGGTGGCGGGAATCGAACCCGCGTCCAGCGTTGTGTTGTGAGGTCTTCTCCGGGCGCAGTCCACGTCGTCCCTACTCGGCCCCACCGGTCATGCGAACGTGCCAGTGCGACGGGCCCAGCCACTGTGAGATGTCCCGCCAGATCCCGTGACCGGATCCGGCGGTGATCCTCCTAGTCGACGCCAGGGTCCGGGGCGGAGGAACACCCGGTCTGACGGAGTCGCTACTCGCTCAAGCGGCGAGGGCGAACTCGCGCTGACTAGAGTCGGCGCTTGATTTTTTGCGACGGGTGGTTTTCGAGATCATCGTCGCCTTCCTCGGCCCGCTTCTCCTCACTCGACAGACACTGTCGAGACCAATCACCCCCTGGGTGAGTAGCAGTTGCCAACGTCCCAAGCATACCGGGTGTTCACGACATCTTTTCGACACCGTTCCCGACACCGTTGCCGACACCGTTACCGACACAGCACCGAGCCGGCGTCAGGTCATCCCCTTGGATCGCCGTCCCGCGTACCGGGCAATCTCCCGATCGGCGTCCCGCTTGGCCAGACTCTGCCGCTTGTCGTACTCCTTCTTGCCGCGCCCCAGAGCAAGTTCGACCTTCACCCTGCCCCCAAGGAAATACATCGACAGCGGCACCAGCGCGAGCCCGCCCTCGTGGAGCTTGCCCTGCAGTTTGTCGATCTCCGCCCGGTGCAGCAGCAGCTTGCGCGGGCGCCGTGGGGCGTGATTGGTCCAAGTGCCCTCCGCGTACTCGGCGATATGCACATTGCGCAGCCACACCTCGTCATCGGAGACGGTGGCGAACCCGTCGACTAGCGAAGCGCGCCCGGCACGCAGCGACTTGACCTCGGTGCCAGTCAACGAGATGCCGGCCTCCACGGTGTCCAAAATGGCGTAATCGTGCCGCGCCTTGCGGTTGGAGGCGATCAGCGTTCGCCCGTCAGCTGCGGATTTGGATGTCGAGGGTTTCGAGGACTTGGTGGCCATGGCTCGTCCAGGGTAGCCGTCCGAGGGCCCAAGTTCGGCCGAAAAAGGCAGCCGCCCAAGCTACAGCCTGACGTACAGCCGCAGCGTCACGTAGGCGGACACCGCCGCGAGGGCAACCGCGATCCCGCCCAGCCAGGGCGCCACCCACACCAGCGCGGACACATCGACCGGCGGCAGGATGCCCGCCCGGATGATCGATCCGAGGGTCTTGTCGATGAAGGCGAACTTCATGCCGACCAGTCCGCCGATGGCGACGATCGCGCCGATCAACGCCGCGACCACCGCCTCTATCAGGAACGGCATCTGTGTTCGCCATCGGGACGCGCCGACCAGCCGCATGATCGAGGTTTCCGTGCGACGGGTGAAAGCAGCGATTTGCACCATGTTTGATATCAACAACAACGATGCCAGCGCTTGTATGAGGGCAACGATGATGGTCGCATTCCGGACGCCGTTGAGCACGCTGAACAACCGGTCCAGTACCTGGCTCTGATCGGCAACGGACTTCACTCCCGGCTGCCCGGTGTACCGGTTGATGATCACCTTGTACCGCTGCGGATCCTTCAGCTTGACGTGGAAGGAGGCGTTGAGGGCATTCGGGCTGGCGATCTCCAGCATCTCCGGATTGCCCTGGAAGAGTTGCTGGTACTGCGTCCATGCATCTGCCTGGCTCTGGTAGTCGTAACTCTCCACGTCGGGGTCAGTCCGGATCCGATCACCAAGACCCTGGCACACCACGTCGTGGCAGTCCGGGTCGGCCTTGGATTGATCGGTGGTCAGATAGATCGTCACCTCGACCTTGTCCCCGTAGATCACCCGCATCTGGTCGGTCATCCTGGCGATGATCAGGCCGGCACCGAGCAGGCTCAACGAGATCGCGGTGGTCAAGATCATCGCGACGGTCATGGTGATGTTCCGACGCAGCCCGCGCAGCACCTCGGTGAACATGTATCCGCCTCGCATGTAGTCCTCTCGTGCGCCGTCGAGCCGTCAGCGGCCGACGCCGTAGACGCCCCTGGCCTCGTCCCGGACAAGTTTGCCCAGTTGGAGCTCGATCACCCGGCGACGCATGGAGTCGACGATGGTGTTGTCGTGGGTTGCCATCAGCACCGTCGTTCCGGTGCGGTTGATCCGTTCCAGTAGCAGCATGATGTCGGTGCTGGTGTCCGGGTCGAGGTTGCCGGTCGGCTCATCGGCGAGCAACAGCAGTGGCCGGTTCGCGAAGGCCCTGGCGATCGCCACCCGCTGCTGCTCGCCGCCGGACAGCTCCCGCGGCATCCGGTTCGCCTTCCCCTCCAGGCCAACCAGCTCCAGCACCTCGGGGACAACCCTGCGGATCACCGCTCGGGGCCGACCGGTCACCTCCAGCGCGAATCCCACGTTCTGCGCCACTGTCTTGTTCGTCAGCAGGCGGAAGTCCTGGAAGACACAGCCAAGACGGCGCCGGTGCGCGGCAACCTTGGCATTGCGCAGCTTGACCATGTCCTTTCCGGCGACGCTGAGCTTGCCGCTGGTCGGCACCTCCTCTCGCAGCAGCAACCGCAGGAAGGTCGTCTTGCCCGAGCCCGAAGGCCCGATGAGGAACGCGAACTCGCCCTTCTCCACATCAACGCTGACGTCGTCCAGCGCGGGACGGGTGGACGTCTTGTAGCTCTTGGAGACGTGGGACAGATGAATCACAAGCCGGGACTCTACCGGTCCACCCTGTTATCTCCGCGTGACCTGGCCGGAGGTGGCGGAGTTCACCGGACCACCGCCCGGGTGCGGGTGGTCCTACGGCGCGCCCATTTCAGCGCCTCCGGGGCCGAGCGCGGCCAGCACGTCACCGTGCAGAAGCCCGTTCGTGGCCAGGGCGGAGGTGGTCAGCGGACCAACCGGTGCCCCATCCAGCGCGGTGAACGTGCCGCCCGCCTCGGTGACGATCGGCACCAGCGCGGCCAGGTCCCACAGGCTCAGTTCCGGTTCGGTCGCGATGTCGACGGCACCCTCGGCCAGCAGCATGTAGGAGTAGAAGTCGCCGTAACCGCGGGTCCGCCAACAGCGGCGACTCAGCGCCTGCATCCGGTCGCCGAGTCCCGCATCCTCCCATTCGGCCAGGTCCGACTGCGACAGCGAGGCGTGGGCAAGCTCGCCGACTGCGGACACCCGGCATCGCCGGGCCGGGCCGTCCGCGAACCGAGTGAACGCACCGCCGCCGCGGACCGCCCACCAGCGGCGGGCCAGCGCGGGCGCAGACACCGCGCCGACCACCGCATCGTCATCGTCGAACAGTGCGATCAACGTAGCCCAGATCGGCACCCCTCTGACGAAGTTCTTCGTGCCGTCGATCGGGTCGATCACCCAGCGTCGAGCGGCGCCGGCGTGCTCGTCCGGGTACTCCTCGCCGACCACGGCGTCCGTCGGCCGCTGCGCCAGCAAGATGTCCCTGATGGCCCGCTCCACCGCGAGGTCGGCATCGGAGACGGGGGTCAGATCCGGTTTCGCCCGCACCTGCAGGTCCGCAGCGCCGAATCGTTCCCGGGTGACGGCATCGGCGGCGTCGGCCAGCCGCAACGCCAGTGCGAGGTCCTCCCGGTACTGCACACCGTGCTGCTCCACAGCAGCGACCCTAGCCGGGTCGGCAGGCCCCGACCCGCGCGGCGGTACCCTCACGCCCTGGCGCGATCCGCGACGAACCGAGAGGAATCACGTTGGCCGCACATCGCACTGATGCCTCAGCCCGGCAGTCACGGCGCAGCCGACCAGCGATGGTGCGCGCTGTGGTGCTGGTCCTGATCGTCGGCGCCTGGTTGGCGATCGCGGCGGTGGGCGGCCCGGCGATCGGCTCGCTGTCCTCGGTCCAGTCCAACGACCAGAAGTCGTTCCTGCCGCCGAATGCTGAGTCGGTGACGGCATCGCGGGCGGCGGCAGAGTTCAGCCCGGTGCAGGCGCTGCCGGGATTCGTGGTGTTCGCCACGTCCGGCGGGGCAGCGACCCCCAGCCAGTTCGCGTCCTGGGCGAAGACCGCGGCACTGTTGCCAGCGACCATCGTGGAGGCCGCGCAACCCGACCTCGGTACCGTCGGGAACTATCTGCTGCCGCAGCAGCCGCCGCTGGTGCCCTCGAAGGACGGCGCGGCCGGCCTGCTGGTCGTCCAGTTCGACCAGGCCAAGGTCACAAAGGCTGGGGCAGACGGCCAGGCACCGCTGGGCGCCGTCGTCGGCGCGATCAGGACGGTCGCCACCGCTCAGGCCGACGGGGGGTCGAGCCACGTCACCGGCCCGGCTGGGATTGTCGCCGACCTGGTGACGGCCTTCGCCGGCATCGACGGGATCCTGCTCGTCGTCGCGGTGCTCGCCGTGCTGGTGATCTTGATCTTGATCTATCGGGCGATCGCGCTGCCGTTGATGGTGCTGCTGTCCGCAGTGAGCGCGTTGGCCCTGGCCGGCTTCGTCGTCTATCACCTGGCCAACGCCGGGCACCTGACCCTGTCCGGGCAGTCTCAGGGGATCTTGTTCATCTTGGTGGTGGGCGCGGCCACCGACTACGGCCTGCTGCTGGTCTCCCGCTACCGCGAAGAGTTGCACCACCAATCCTCGACCTGGCTGGCGATGCGCAGGGCGTGGCGAGCCTGCCTGGCACCGATCGGGGCATCCGCGGGGACCGTGATCATCGGGCTGCTGTGCATGACGCTGTCGGAGCTGAACTCCAATAGATCGCTCGGGCCGGTCGGCGCGATCGGCATCGCTGCCGCACTGCTGGCCGGGATGACGTTACTGCCGGTGCTCTTGCTTCTCGGGCGGTGGGTGTTCTGGCCGCGAGTTCCGCACGTCGATCTGACGGTGGACCCGGCGGGCGCGGCTGCCGCAGGTGTGGCCATCGCCGACGCGGCAGTGCTAGGCGCAGCATCGACCGCGACCGACACCGGCGCTGATGCTCGCGGGCTCTGGGCGGGGATCGCTAGGTTCGTCGGCCGCCATCCGCGCCGGATCTGGATCGTCACCGCCGTTCTGCTGGGTCTGGCCTGCCTGGCCGTGCCCACGTTCCGCGCATCCGGCACGCCGCAGACCGAGGTGTTCCTGAACAGCGTCGACTCCGTCGCCGGGCAGAATGTGCTGGCCGCACACTTCCCCGGCGGCGCCGGCAGCCCGGCGGTGATCATCGCGCCGGTGGCCGACGCGCAGCGGGTCACAGCCGCGGCGAAGGTGAACGGAGTGCTCGCAGTGGTGCCGTTGACGGCGTCAGGTCCGTCAGCGGTCGGCGCGCCCGTCGTGGTGGACGGCCAGGTGCAACTCCAGGCCGAGCTGGTGGACCTGCCGGACTCCGATCAAGCCAAGGACACCGTCCGGGCGATGCGAGCTGCCGTCCACGCGGTATCGCCTTCGACGCTGATCGGCGGCGTGTCGGCGATCCAGCTTGATACCCGGATCGCATCAGATCACGACCTGCACCTCATCGTCCCGCTGATCCTGATCACCGTGCTGCTGGTGCTGATCCTGCTGCTGCGGGCCCTGGTCGCACCCTTGGTGCTGATCACCGCCACCGTGCTGAGCTTCGGTGCGGCGCTGGGTGTCTCGGCCCTGGTGTTCAACCATGTATTCAACTTTCCCGGTGCCGATCCTGGGGTTCCGCTGTACGCATTCGTGTTCCTGGTGGCGCTCGGCATCGATTACTCGATCTTCCTGATGACCCGCGCCCGGGAGGAGGTGGCCCGGCACGGGTCCCGGGACGGCATGCTGCGGGCGCTGCGGGTGACCGGCGGGGTGATCACCAGCGCGGGTGTGGTGCTGGCCAGCACGTTCGCCGCCCTCGGCGTGATCCCGATCCTGTTCCTGGCCCAGATCGCCTTCATCGTGGCCTTCGGCGTGCTGTTGGACACGCTGGTGGTGCGGAGCCTGCTGGTGCCGGCGGTGTCGGTTGACCTGTCGCGGTTGACCTGGTGGCCGGGGCAGTTGTCGCGTCGTGATCAGGAATTGGGGACAGTTCGCGAGTCGGAAGGCCGGCTGCGCTAGCGTCAGCGCACCAGCGCAGTAAGGGGGCCGGGTGCCGACCGCTACCGAGTACATCCATGACGAGGTCCGCGAACTGATCCGGCG
>CAJDUM010000074.1_pt1 | contig 32139 bp, 24 predicted proteins | sample 7390781 | NCBI WGS metagenome assembly CAJDUM01 (sample SAMEA7055661, study PRJEB34461) | soil metagenome | biome: terrestrial ecosystem; feature: Peninsula; material: soil | place: Antarctica | collected 2016 | reverse complement strand
CTCATCGAGCAGGGTTAGCGGCCAGGAAAGTGGTCACACCGCACCGACGCCAGTCACAAGATCATCGGCCCGATGCGGAGGGACCCCAGGGGTGACCCCTGATCACTCGGGTGCCACTGCAGGGCCCATACCGACAGGGTTCTCAGTGCCCGCCGCCGCCGTGGGCCCGTTGGTACTCGAACAGCAGCCCGCAGACCGCCAGCAGCAGGAAGCCGAGGCCGATCACCACCAGCCACACGAGCCAAAACGCAATCGCGATAGCGGATAGCATCCCGGCGGCGGCCAGTGCGAACGGCCAGTAGGAGCCCGGCGAGAAGAACCCCACATCGCCGGCACCGTCTGCCACCTCAGCAATATCGTCGTCCTCGGGCCGTGGCCCGGCCAGCCGCCTGCTGGCGAACCACAGAAAGGATCCGACGATGAACAGCATCCCGCCGGTTAGTCCCAGCGCGACAGTGCCGGCCGGTTCCGTCTTGCCGGTGAAGATCCCGTAGACGATCGTCGCCACAACGAAGAACGCCGCCACGGCCATGAAGATGTGCGATTCCACCCGAAGTCCGGGCCTTGCGCTGCGCTCCAACTCGTCTGTGGCCATCAGTTGTCACCAGCAGGCGGCAGGGAGGCCGACTTGGCCTGACGATCAGTGGTGAGCGGATAGGTGGAGGTCGCTCGCGGCGCGCACAGCTGGCCGCACTCCGGATGGTCCTTCGCTACCTGGGTGAACGCTTCGGCGACCGTGTACCCGGCGCCTGTCGTCGAGTTCGCCGTTGCCCGCCAGTGCAGGTAGTCGTTGTAGATGTCCAGCGGCACGGCTCGGACCTCGAAATTCATCGCGGAGTGGTAGGTCCCGCACAGCTCGGCGCATCTGCCCACCCAGGCCCCGGTGCGGTCGATGGTGTTCTGGAAGACGTTGTCTGTCTGATTCTTCTCCGGGTAGGGAAACACATCACGCTTGAAATCGAACACAGGCACCCAGAAGGAGTGCACCACATCCTTGGACGCCAGCGTGTACTGGATCGTCTTGTTCACCGGCAGCACCAGGATAGGGATCTCGGTGGACGTGCCGATGGTGTGCACATCCCCGCCACCAGGCGCCTTGGTACCTTCGTAACCGAAGTCCCAGTTCCACTTGAACGCAGTCACATTGACCTGCACGTCCGGGTTCGAAACCTTGTGCTGCACGTAGTTCTCGGTGGTGACGGTGAAGTAGAACAGGATCGAGACCAGCACGAACGGCACCACCGTGTACACGAACTCCAACGGCAGGTTCTCTTTGGTCTGCTTCGGGTACAGCGGGGAGTTCTTCTTCTTGCGATACATCGTGAAGCACCAGAACATCAGGCCCCACACGAGAACGCCGACCACCAACGATGCGGTGAACGCGGCCGACCAGAAGTGCTGCATCCGCGCGCCCTGCGGCGTCACGCTCTCCGGCCAGCCGTAGCGCGGTAAATCGGCCAGCGAGCAGCCGCTGGTCAGCAGGCCCGCAGCTAGCAGCATGCCCGCCAGGGTGAGTCGTCGAGCCGTACGAGACCGTGGCACCGTGACTACGCCTCCCTCGCCCGGACTCCCCCACACCGCTGGGACGCCCGACCTGCCGCGGGCGCCTCGCGCCCCTGTCGCGCCTGAGATTACTCGATCCAAGCCGACTACACCCGCCCGGGCGCGCATGGCACGCCAGGCCACCGCGCCGGTTCTCGCCCAGACCTCGGATCCGCACCGCACGGCTCACCCAACCGTGGCATCAGCGCGCCCCACAGGTTGCCTCCACGATGTGTTCGCACGGTGTGATTACAGCGTGTGATTACAGCGTGTGATTACGCCGACAGCGGCGCCATCGGGCACTATCGATCAGGGCAGGATCGCTGCCCGAGCCGCGTCGGCGGCCGGCGACGGACGGATGGTGGCTGTGTGTGCGGTCTGATGGGCTTCCTCTCCGGTGACGGCACGGCCGCAGATCGGGTCGATGCGATAGCGGCCGGCATGCGCTGTGCTCGACACCGTGGTCCGGACGAGCCGGGCACCTGGAACGACGATGATGTCGCGTTCGGTTTCAACCGGCTGTCCATCATCGACATCGAGCACTCCCACCAGCCGCTGCGCTGGGGGCCACCGGAGACGCCTGAGCGGTACGCGCTGGTGTTCAACGGCGAGATCTACAACTACTTGGAACTGCGGGCAGAGCTGACTACCCAGTTCGGGGTGCAGTTCGCCACCCAGGGCGACGGCGAAGCGATCATCGCCGCCTACCACCACTGGGGCCAGGCGGGCGTGATCCGCCTGCGCGGAATGTTCGCGTTCCTCATCTGGGACACCGTCGAACGGGTGTTGTTCGGCGCGCGCGACCCCTTCGGTATCAAGCCGCTGTTCACCACCGTCACCCCGGACGGCGTGGCCTTTTCCTCCGAAGCCAAGGGACTACGCGAGCTCACCGGCCCGGCGACCGTTGACCCGGTCGCGCTGCAGCAATACCTGGTGCTGCAGTACGTGCCGGAACCGGCCACCATGGATCCCGCGATTCGCCGCATTGAGTCCGGCACCAGCTTCACCGTCCAGCCGGGCGGTCCGGTGCAAATCCACCGGTACTTCCACCCTCAGTTCGGCGTCCAACCGGTGTCCGGAGCTGGGCAGGAGCAGTCGCTGTACCGGCGGATCGCGGACGTGCTGGCGGACTCGGTGGCCAAGCACATGCGCGCAGACGTGACGGTCGGCTGCTTCCTGTCCGGCGGCATCGACTCCACTGCCATCGCGGCGCTGGCCAAGCGCTCCAACCCCGACCTGATCACGTTCACCACCGGCTTCGAGCGTGAGGGCTTCTCTGAGGTCGAAGTCGCCGCAGAGTCGGCGACGGCCATCGGCGTCCGCCATGTGGTGCGCACGGTGTCCGAGGAGGAGTTGACCTCGACTCTGCCACTGATCGTCTGGTACCTGGACGACCCGGTCGCCGACCCTGCCCTGGTGCCGCTGTATTTCGTCGCGAGCGAGGCCCGCAAGCACGTCAAGGTGGTGCTCTCCGGAGAGGGCGCCGACGAGCTGTTCGGCGGGTACAACATCTACCGAGAGCCTGCCAGCCTGGCCGGACTGACCCGGCTGCCGTCGCCGATTCGCAAGGGTCTCGGCGCTGTCGGCAGAGCACTACCGCAGGGTTTCCGTGGCAAGGACATGCTCCGCCGCGCCGCTATCGACCTACCGGATCGCTACTACGGCAACGCGCGCATCTTCCGGGAGGAGCAGCTCTCCGGGCTGCTGCGCAGCTACGCGGCGGACCGCTCGTTCCGCGACGTCACCGATCCGATCTATGCGCAGTCGAAGGGCTGGGACCCGATCTCCCGGATGCAGCACATCGACGTGTTCACCTGGCTTCGCGGCGACATCCTGGTAAAGGCGGACAAGATGACGATGGCCAACTCGCTGGAGTTGCGGGTGCCGTTCCTGGACACCGAGGTCTTCGAGGTGGCCAGGACCATCCCGCCGGAACAGAAGGTGACCCGGCGGACCACCAAGCTGGCGCTGCGCAGAGCAATGCAGTCCATCGTGCCCGCCCACGTGCTGAACCGGCGCAAGCTGGGCTTCCCGGTGCCGATCCGACACTACCTGCGCGGCAACTCCTACCAATGGGCCAGAGACATCATCACCACCGCGCAGACCGATGAATACCTCGACCCGGCCGCCGTGTTGGCCCTGCTGGACGCGCACCGGGACGGCCGCGCCGATTACTCCCGGCAGATCTGGACCATCCTCGTGTTCCAGCTCTGGCACGGCATCTTCGTCACCGGCGCGATAGTGCCGCAGGTGCCGAAGCCGGTGTACCCGGTGCGGCTGTAGGCGGCGCTACCAGCCCAGCGCGGCCGCCGACCTGACCCAGGCTCCGCTCGGGTGCGACCGGCGCCACCGAACGCCGGACTAGCAGCCCAGCGCTGTCGCCTATCCGACCTGGGCGTTGCTCGCCTACGACCCGCGCCACCAGCCCGGCGCTGTCGCCCATCCGACCCCGGCGTTGCTAGGCTGCGGCCGGCGCCACCGGGGGCCGAACTACCAGCCCAGTGCCGCCGCGATCCCGGTGGCGACATCCGCTCCGTAGCACCGCCCCAGCCGCTTGTGGGCATCGGCAGGATCCAGGACGTACTCCTGAGTGCCGACGGTCTCCAGCACCAAGGTCGCGACCAGCGAGCCGAGTTGCCCCGAGCGCTCCAGCGACAGTCCACGTGCCTGTCCGGCCAGGAAGCCGCTGCGGAAGCCATCACCGACGCCAGTCGGGTCCACCTTCCCGTTCTCGGGCACGGCCGCCACGTGTAGCCGGCTGCCGTCCGGTGCGACGATCTCGGCGCCGTTCGCGCCCAGGGTGGTCACCCGGTGGCCGACTCTGGCGCCGATGTCCTCGGTCGACCAGCCCGTCTTGGAACGCAGCAGGCCAAGCTCGTAGTCGTTGGTGAACAGCAATGCGGCGCCCTCAATCAGTTCCCTGACCTCAGGTCCGCCCATCCTGGCCAGCTGCTGGGACGGGTCAGCGGCGAACGGATAGCCGCGCTGCCGACACTCCTGGGTGTGCCGGACCATCGCCGCCGGGTCGTCGGCGCCGATCATCACCAGATCCAGCGTGCCGCATGCGTCCGCGACCGGGCGCAACTCGATCTCCCTTGCCCTGGCCATGGCGCCGGCGTAGAAGGTAGCGATCTGGTTCATCGCGTCGTCAGTGGTGCAGACGAAACGCGCGGTCTGCACATCCGGATGAACCTTGATCTGTGAGCAGTCGACGCCATGCCGTTCCAGCCAACTGCGGTAGTCGGCGAAGTCAGCGCCGACGGCGCCGACGAGGACCGGTTGCACGCCCAACAGGCCCATGCCAAAACAGATGTTCGCGGCTACCCCACCGCGGCGGATCACCAAATCGTCGACCAGGAACGACAACGAAATCCGGTGCAACTGGTCCGGCAGCAGCGACTCGGTGAACAGGCCGGGAAAGTGCATCAGATGGTCGGTAGCGATGGATCCGGCGACGGCGATAGGCACGATCGGGGCTCCTGACCTGAGGCTGTCGGCGCACCGCGGCGCGCCCCTGGCGGGTAAGACCCTACCGGCCGCAGGCGGGTCCGGCGCGCACGAGACGGCCCGAAGAATGCTCGACGGCCGCCCGCAGCAGCATCGGGCGGCCGTCGAGACACCCGGTGCGGCCAGGCACCGGCACCGGAACGGGGTCTGTCAGTGGAAGGAGTCGCCGCAAGCGCAGGAGCTCCCAGCGTTGGGATTCTCGATGGTGAAGCCCTGCTTCTCGATGGTGTCAACGAAGTCGATCACAGCACCATCCAGGTACGGCTTGGACATCCGATCCACCGCCAGCCGAACACCGGCGAACTCGACAATTGCATCGCCGTCCAGGCTCCGATCGTCGAAGAACAACTCGTATCGCAGGCCCGAGCAGCCTCCCGGCTGGACCGCGATCCGCAGCATCATCCCCGGGCTGCCGTCCCGGTCCAGCAGGGTGCGTGCCTTCTCCGCACCCGCGTCTGTCAACATCACCGAGTGGTCCAGTAGCGGCGCATCGGTCGTTATGTCTGCGGTGGTCATCGCTGCTCCCTCGTTCGTTGCCTGCGACCGCCGGTGACAGTCGCGGGGTCAGTGCCGCCGGTGCTGCGGCGGGACATCTCGATGATGCCACGTCTGCCGTGCAGTCACGTCGACCCGCCCGGACTCTGCACGAAATGCCGAACACCTTGGGCCACCCCTGGACATCGCCAACGCCTGCGCTGGGCAAGCCATTCCCGGCACGGTGGCCAATTCGCGAACTTCCGTCCCTCCGCCAAACATCCGGGGCACTTCGGCTTCCGTGCCCAATCCTGGCTTCCGTGCTCAACCAGTCTTCCGCACTCAACTAAGCTGATGTCGTGAGCCTGCTGCGTCGAAAGTCCACCGTCGAGGTGTCCGCCTCCGAGCCGGTCGAGTCCGTGCCCACTCTCGGCAAGGGCAGGCCGACGCCCAAGCGTCGGGATGCCGAGGGCCGGCGGGGCCCGGTGGCGCCGCCGCCGAGGACCCAACGGGAGGCTGTCAAGCGGTCCAAGGCGGGCGGAAAGTCCCTGACCAAGGACGAGCGCAGGGCACTGGCCGCGGAGCGTCGGGAACGCATGATGCGCGGCGACGACAAGTATGTGCTGCCGCGCGACAAGGGCGCGGTCCGCGCCTACGTCCGAGACCTGGTGGACGCTCGCCGGAACTTCGCCGGTCTGCTGCTGCCGATCGCGTTGCTGTCCTTCCTGGTGCTGATCGTGCCGGTGCCACTGGTTCAGGCGTACGGGCCGATGGTGCTGATGGTGGCCATCGTCGCCGCGGTGATTGACACGGCCATCTTCGGCAGGCAGATCTCCCGCAAGGTGCGGGCGAAGTTCTCCCAGGGCGACAACTCCGGGCTGTCCATGAAGGGTTCCGCGCTGGGCTTTTACGCCTTCAACCGGGCTTGCCTGATCCGCAAGTGGCGGGTGCCGCGACCGCGGGTCGAGCGCGGCGCCGTCATCGACTGAGCACGCGGTCAAAAAGTCGCAGGTCGATTACCCCTGCCCAGCCAGTCCCTGCCCAGCGTTGCTCGCTCCGGCGAACGACCTGCGACTTTTTGTCGCCTCGGTGGCCCCACAAATGCCCTACAGCGGCAGGTACCTGGCCAGCTCGAAGGGGGTCACCTGCCGCCGATAGGCGTCACACTCACGCTTCTTGTTCCGCAGGAAGAACTCGAACACGTGCTCCCCCAAAGCCTGCGCGACCAATTCAGAGGACTCCATCACCGCCAGCGCCTGGTCCAGCGATCCGGGCAGCGGCTCATATCCCATCGCCCGACGCTCCGCGTCGGACAGTAACCAGACGTCGTCCTCCGCGGCGGGCGGCAGTTCGTAGCCCTGCTCGATTCCTTGCAGGCCGGCCGCGATCACCACCGCGAACATCAGGTACGGGTTGCACGCGGAGTCCGGCGAGCGCACCTCGATCCGCTGGGAGGCCGCGCGCCCCGGCGAGTAGTTGGGCACCCTGACCAGAGCGGAGCGGTTTGCGTGCCCCCAGCAGACGACCGTCGGCGCCTCGCCGCCGAGCACCAGACGCTTGTAGGAGTTCACCCACTGGCAGGTGACCGCGGTGATCTCCCCGGCATGGCGCAACACCCCGGCCAGGAAGGCCTTGCCGGTGGCCGACAGCTGGTACTCATCTGACGGGTCGTGAAAAGCGTTGGTCTCCCCCTCGAACAGGGAAAAGTGGGTGTGCATCGCCGACCCCGGCTGATCCGGGAACGGTTTGGGCATGAAGGACGCGCGTACCCCCTGGGTGATGGCGACCTCCTTGACCACATACCGGAAGCTCATGATGTTGTCGGCCATGGTCAACGCGTCCGCGTATCGCAGATCGATCTCCTGCTGGCCGGGGGCACCCTCGTGGTGGGAGAACTCCACCGAGATGCCCATCGCCTCAAGCGTCTCGATTGCGCCTCGCCGAAAGTGCGGGGCGATGTCGTGCGCAGCCTGGTCGAAGAAGCCCCCGCGGTCAGCCGGTGTCGGCGCCGACCCGTCCTGTGGCAGGTCGGTCAGCAGGAAGAACTCGATCTCCGGGTGGACATAGCAGGTGAAGCCCATCGCGGCGGCCTTGCCCATCACCCGCCGCAGCACGTGCCGCGGATCGGCCCAGGAGGGGCTGCCGTCCGGCATGGTGATGTCACAGAACATCCGCGCGGAGTAGACCTTGCCGTTGTCCGTCTCCCAAGGCAGCACCTGAAACGTCGCCGGGTCCGGCCTGGCCACCATGTCCGACTCGTAGACCCGGGCGAACCCCTCGATGGCAGAGCCGTCGAACCCGATGCCGTCGGCGAACGCGCCTTCCAGTTCGGCGGGCGCCACGGCCACCGATTTCAGGAAGCCGAGGACGTCGGTAAACCACAGGCGGACAAAGCGGATGTCGCGCTCCTCGAGGGTGCGCAGCACGAATTGCTGTTGACGGTCCATGCGGACACTTTAGGGACGTCGTGTTTCCACCGTGTTGCATCAGCACCGTGTTGCATCAAGCACCGTGCATCAAGCACCGTGCATCAAGCACCGTGCATCAAGCACCGTGTTGCATCAGCACCGTGTCACATCAGGCGGCGTACGGTGACCCGATGCCTGACACAACCACCACGACCACGCCAGTGACCGCCGCAATACCGCCCCTCCAGGCCCGCCGCCGGATACCGGCCAGGGCGTGCCGGTTCCGCACCTGCACGACGACAGCGGCCGGCTTCGCCGGGTGTGCACCGGTGGTCGAAGAAGACGAAGCGGTATTGGCCATACCTGCTGCCGCCGGCGTCTTCGACGACGTTCGGCTGGAAGTCGACTGGGATCTTGGCAGCATCGACCCGGAGTTCGTCCACGACGAGGCCGGCTGGTCGCTGCAACTGCCTCGCCCGCCGGTGTGGCGGATGGAGTACCAGCTGTCGATCCGGGCCGGTGATCGGATATCCGACGTGCTCGACCCGGGAAACCCCCGGCAGGTGGCCAACCCGTTCGGCGCCAAGTCGGAGATCCGGTTCCCCGACTACGTCGAACCGGCGTGGCTGCACACGGTCGTCACCGGCACTCCACGCTCAGTGGCTGTCGAGGCCGGGAAGCTCGGAATCCCGGTGCCGGTGACGCTGTGGTCCCCGGCAGGCCTTGCCGACACGACACCGGCGCCGCTGCTATTGGTGAACGACGGTTCGGACACCGCGACCAGGGGCTCGCTGCTGGCCTGGGCGTCCGCGGCGCAGCGATCCGGCCCACTGCGCCTGGCCCTGCTCGACCCGGCGCCAGGGCACCGGGACGAGTGGTATGCCGCCAACCCGGACTACGCCGACGACCTGGCCCAGGTGGTGATCCCGGCCCTTACCGGCGCCGTCGTCACCTCAGCGGTGGTCGGGCTAGGCGCCAGCCTCGGCGCATTGGCCATGCTCGCCCTGCACCGCAGGTATCCAGGGGCGTTGGCCGCCGCCGCGCTGCAGTCCGGGTCGTACTTCGTCAGTAGCAGCGACGCTAAAGACGGTGACGACCAAGACAGCCAAGACCGAGACAGCCAAGACCGAGACAGCCAGGACCGAGACAGCGACGATCAAGAGTCCGGCCGGCCGCTGTTCAAGCACGTCTGCGCCGCGGTCGTGGAGATCTCCGAGAATACAGACCGGACCGCCGACGGCACGCCGGGACATCCGATCCCGCTGTTCCTCACAGTTGGTGCTGTCGAGGAAAACCGGGCCAATAACGAGAAGATGGCGGCGGCGCTGTCCGGCCAGGGATATCGGGTCCGATTCGACGTGGTCCCCGATGCGCACACCATGATCGGCTGGCGGGATGCCTGGTCACCGGGGCTGGACAACCTACTCGAGCAGGTGCGTTAGCGGGCATGAAAGGCCGGCCGAGCGCATCGCGTGGCACCCGGTGTTGCCCGATGGTCTCCGGCGCACAAGGATCGCATCATGACGACCACGAGCGGGGACGCCACCACCCACCTGATCGGCCTGCTGCTGGGCACCGAGAACGACTGGCCGACAGCCTTCGAGACGCTCACCAGGAAGCTGGAGACGGTCAGCTACCAGGGCGCCGGGCACCGGATCGCCACTGAAAGGCTCACCATCGAGCCGTTCGACCTGCGGGATCCGGTACGGCACGACCTGGTGATCGACCGGCTCGCCTGGTGGTACTTCCACCCGCGGGAGTGGTTGAAGAAGGCGGCACTGGTCAACGACACGTACCTGTTGAACAATCCGTTCACGTTCCAGGCCATGGAGAAGCACTCCGCCTACTGCGCGATGGTCCGGCTCGGTTTCGACATCCCACCGACCGTGCTGGTGCCGTACAAGAACCCGGTGGACAACGAGAAGTGGACCTACACCGCGGAGCGCTACAACCTGCCGTTCGACCTGGACCAGGTCGCGGCCAGGGTCGGCTTCCCGATGTTCATGAAACCGTTCGACGGCGGTGCCTGGCGCGGCGTCAGCCGGATCGACAACACGGCGGCCCTGCACAAGGCCTACGACGAGTCCGGCCAAATGCTGATGCACCTACAGGCCGCGGTGAGCCCGTACGACGCCTTCGCCAGGTCGCTGACCATCGGCCCAGAGACGAAGATCATGAAGTTCCGGCCCGAGCTGCCGATGCATCACCGCTACGAGGTGGCGTACGACTTCCTGCCGGCCGAGGCGGCGATGGAGATCCTCACGCTGTCTCGTACCGTGAACGCATTCTTCCGCTGGGAGTTCAACTCCTGCGAGTCGCTGGTCACCGGGCAGCGGGTGCAACCCATCGACTACGCCAACGCCTGCCCTGACATCGCAATCACCTCGCTGCACTACTACTTCCCGTGGGCCATCACGCAGCTGATTTCCTGGTCGGTGTTCTGTGCGGTGACCCGCCGGCGACCGCAGGTGGACACCAATAGCAGGGAGTGGTTCGACGTCGCTGACGACCCGGAGCTGACGTGGCAGGACAAGCTGGGTCGGTACGCCCGGTTGGCGGATGAGTACTTCGAGGCGGAACGGTACCGGGAGTTCTGCTCGACCTCGCTGGCCTCTTTGCCCGGCCTGGTCTACGACTGGATCATCTCTCCCGCGTTCGACGAGCTGCTGGTGGCGACGGTGCGCTCAACCTATCCGGCGCACGAGCAGGAGCAGTTCTTGGCGCACTTTCGCGGTCTGATCAAGCTGTGGGTTGACGATCAGGCGTGATCCGGACGGCCGCCCCGGTCAGGAGCAGGTGGCTCCCTTGGCCGGCAGCGTGAGGTTGATCAGGTAATCATCGCCGGCCTTGTCCACACAGGTCAGGCCGGACAGCATGTACCCGGTGTGCCTGGTGCCGTTGACAGTCAGCAGTGCGCCGTTCAGGTAGCCGGCAAGGTCGACGCCGTCCTGGTACGGGGTCGCCGGGTCGCCAGTTGTCGAGATCACCAGCACCGGGGCCAGCCCGGGCGCCTTCGGCACGTGCGGGGTCAGTGTCGGCTTGGCCGGCCAGAAGGCGCAGACGTCGAACACCGCAGCGGCTGGGTCTCCGTCGGTCCAGAACGGCGCCACCTGATTCAGCTTCTCGTTCAGTTGCAGGGCTGCCGCCGGATCGGTGATCCGGTCCTTGTCCATGCAGCGGATCGCGTTGAAGGCGTCCAGCATCGCCGAGTAGTGACCGGAACCATCGCGGTCCTCATACTGGTCGGCCAGGGTCATCAGCGCACCGCCGTCGCCTTTGGACAGGTTCAGCAGTCCGGTGGCGAGCGATGGCCACAATGAGTCTGAGTACAACGCCTGCGCAGTGCCGGTGATCGCGTCCGAGTAGGACAGCACCCGCCCGTCGGTCACTGTGATCGGCTTGTCCAACAACGGGCGGGTCAGGTGCTGGAATACCTCCGTCGTTTTGGCAGCGTCGGTGCCCAGGACGCATCCCACCCGCTTGGTGCACCAGGTGGCGAAGGTGTCGAACGCCTTCTGAAACGCGGTTGCCTGGTTGATCGAGTCGGTGGCGGCGTCCTCGTCCGGATTGACCGCCCCGTCCAGGATCATCGCCCTGACGTTGGCCGGAAATTCTTCGGCGTACACCGTGCCGATGCTCGTGCCGTAGGACCAGCCGACGTAGGTCAGTTTGCTGTCTCCCAGCACCGCGCGCAGCACGTCCATATCCCTGGCCACACTGGTGGTCCCAACCTGGGCCAGGAACGGCGCACCGCCGACATCCTTACCCTCGCCGGTGCGCTGGATGCAGTGCTGGACATATTGTTTGGTCCTGTCGTTGGCAGCAGCGACCTCGGCCGGAGTACGGGTGCGCATGTAGCTGGGCCAGTTGTCGGCCCGGTCCTGGTCTCGCTGCTTGTCGGTCTGGCAGACGATGGCCGGCAACGATGATCCCACCCCCCGCGGATCGAAGCCGACCAGATTGAACGGGTCGTTCAGGGTGGGGTCGGCGTCGTACTCGGCGATGGTGGCCACTATCGACATCCCTGACGCTCCCGGCCCACCGGGGTTGAACAGCACCGACCCCTTCGGGTCGGAGCCGGTGGCAGCCTTGCGCAGCACCCCGATGGTGATCGTCGACCCGGACGGATCGGAGTAGTCCATCGGGACTGTCAGCCGGGCGCACTGCAAGTCGGGGTTGTTGTAGGTGTGCTTGTCGTCGTCGGTGGTGGCGTACGACTCGCAGCCCCCCCAGTCCAGGGTCTGCGCGTAGTACTTCTCAAGCCCAGCCGGGACGGGCCCGGACGCTGGTGCGCTGCGGCCGGTAGTGGTGGGATCGCCGCCGGGGGTGGTGATCCCACTGGTTGACGGCGGGGCGACAGGGCCGGTCGGGGTAGTGATCTGCCCAGAGGGCTGCACACCGCTGGAGCCGTCACCCTGGCTGGTCACCGGCGCCGTCGTCACCGGAACTGCGATTGCATCTCGAGTAGCGGTGCCGGATATCACCGACCCGCAGCCGGCTACCACGCCGAGGGCGAGGACCGCAACGACCAGCCGCGAGCGGCTGTAACGACGGAGAGATCGGGGTCGGCTCGGCGTCATGCAGAGATCATTGCATCCGTCGACCGGTGGGATCGGCAGGTTCGCGGCGCGGGCGGTCCGGCGTCGTCCTCATCCTGCCCCCAAGATCGGGCGACGGCCCTGGCGCACTCGGTCATGTCGAGCAACGCGCTGTCAGTCCTCCAGGTCGTCGTCGCCTGCCCAGGCACTGTCCTCGGCCTCCAGCCGCTTCTCCCGCTCCCGCACTGCGTCCAGCGCATTGGCTGCGGAGGCCGCGTCGGGGTAGGGGCCGAGTCGATCGGTGGCCTTGCACTCCCCCTCCCGCTCCACGGTGTGGTGCCGCAGGCAGTAGTACCACGCTGTGTTCTGGCCGATCTCGTCTCCCATGCCGGCAAGCCTGCCACTGATCGATGCCGGCCACCTGCCGAAGCCGTCAGGTCCGGAGCGGGACGACGGCGATGGCGTGGGTCTGCGGATCGACCGACGTCAGGGTCACGGTGACTCTGGTGCCGTCGGTCAGCCCATCCGCGGGGCAGTGTGCACGCACCGGCGGATCGTCCAGCAGCACGGTTGCTCTGTCCCTATCGACCTGGACCACCACCCCGGAGAATCTCTCGCCATCACGACCGGCCAGCAAGAAGATGGACACCGCCTGCTCGCACGCCCGGTCCAATTCGTCGGACACCCGGTCGGCAGCGGCCATGATGCCGTCGAGCTCCGGGAGCGACGCCCTGGCCCAGTCGGGGATGGCAGTCCCGGTGTGCAGTGCCAGGCACACTTCGGTGGCAAACCTGTCGGCCAGCCGCCGCAGCGGCGCGGTGACGTGCGCATAAGGTGCGCCCACACCGCCGTGACCAGTCTGCTCGGGCAGCCGGCCATCGAATGCGGTGTACCCGGCGCCACGGAGCAGCCGGACTGCGTCCTCCAGGAACGCAGCCTGCATCGGCTCGGCTGAGTCGAGCGCGCTGATCACGTCGCCGGGCGGCACGGCCGGCGGCCAAGCGATGCCCAGCACCGCCGTCGCCCGGCGCAGCGCGGCGATCTGACGCTGGTCCGGCGGCGGCAGCGTGCGCAGCAGACCGACCTTGCCGCGCAGCATGATGCCGGCCGCGCACATCCCGGTGAGCAGGCTGATCTCGGCGTTGTACTTCTCCACCTCGCTCACCGAACGGCGGGTGAGCGTCCAGCGGCCTCGCGACGTCTGGACCACCTCGGCGTCCGGCAGGTCCAGGTTGATCGCGTGCCGCCGCCTGGCCGCTTGCTGTCGGAGTTTGCCGATCTGCGCAAGCAGCTCGATTGACGGGTGCAGCGTGCCGGCGCCGGAGTCTGCTTGCACGCCTGCATAGTCGAGCTTGGCTACCGAACGGACCAGGGCCCGCTCCAGTCCGACGGTGACGGGTTCACCCTGTTCGTCCAGGGTGATCGTCCACAGCACCGCCGGCCTGTCCTGGCCGGGCAGCAAAGAGGCGGAGCCCTCGCTCATCACGGTGGGGTGCAGCGGGGTTCGGATGTCCGGGCTGTACAGCGTCAGACCTCGACGGCGGGTTTCGCTGTCAAGCGCCCCGCCAGGAGCGACAAAGGATGCCACGTCGGCTATCGCATAGTGCACTCGGTAGCCGCCGTCGCAGCGCTGAAGGTGCATGGCCTGGTCCAGGTCGGTGGAACCGGCGGGATCGATGGTGACGAAAGGGATTCCCGTCGCGTCCCGACCGGGAGCCGGTGGCGTCGCCGCCGCCGCCTCGGTGACTGCGACGGGCGGGTAGGAGTCGGGAATGCCCAACTCGGCCCGGATCGCAGTGAAGTCGATAGTCGTCGCCCGGGAGTGGATCTTGCGGGTCAGCACCTGGCCAGGCTACGGCCACCCGCTGCGATCGACCCGACTTTCGGCAACGCGTCCGGCCCCGGTTTGGAGCGACGGCGTCGTCCGACCCCTGGCCTTCCCTTCTCACGAAGCCAGGTGTAAGAACGTCTAAGGACGAATGGGAAGTTCTGGCAGTTGAGTAGTCACAGCACATGGAGGTCACCATGGGCACCACCGAACAGAGATACCAGCCCGACGGCATCGTGCCGACCAGCTGGCGGCTCTCGTGACTACAGTCGCGCCACGCCCGACGGTGACCCGGCCCGTACCGGTAGCGCGGCCGGCGCGGGGGTCGAAGTTCCTGGGCTATCTGCGGACCACGGACCCCAAGGTCCTTGGCATGATGTACGTGTTCACCGCCATGTCGATGTTCATGATCGGCGGCGCGATGGCGATGATGATGCGCGCCGAGCTGGCCCGGCCGGGGCTGCAGTTCCTGTCCGATGAGCAGTACAACCAGTTGTTCACCATGCACGGCACCATCATGTTGCTGTTCTACGCCACGCCTATCGTGTTCGGGTTCGCGAACTTGGTGCTGCCATTGCAGATCGGTTCACCTGATGTGGCGTTCCCGCGGCTGAACGCGTTCTCCTACTGGCTGTACTTGTTCGGCACCATCACCGCGATGTTGGGGTTCATCACCCCGGATGGGGCCGCGGCGTTCGGCTGGACTGCGTATCCGCCGTTGTCGGACTCGGTGAACTCGCCGGGCGCCGGTGGCGACCTGTGGATCATGGGCTTGGCGCTGTCCGGTCTCGGCACCATTCTGGGTGGGGTCAACATGATCACCACCGTGGTGTGCATGCGGGCGCCGGGGATGACGATGTGGCGGATGCCGATCTTCACCTGGGGGATCTTCGTCACCGCGCTGTTGGTGTTGATCGTGTTCCCGGTGCTGACCGCCGCGCTGTTCGGACTGGAGGCGGATCGACATTTCGGGGCGCATGTATTCGATGCGGCCAACGGCGGAGCCATCTTGTACCAGCACTTATTCTGGTTCTTCGGCCATCCCGAGGTGTACATAGTCGCGTTGCCGTTCTTCGGGATCATCACCGAGGTGATCCCGGTGTTCTCCCGGAAGCCACTGTGTGATCCCGGTGTTCTCCCGGAAGCCACTGTTCGGCTACCGCGGGATGGTGTTCGCCACTATCGCGATCGCGGCGCTGTCGACGGCGGTGTGGGCGCACCACATGTTCGCCACCGGCGCCGTGCTGTTGCCATTCTTCTCCTTCATGAGTTACCTGATCGCAATACCGACCGGGATGAAGTTCTTCAACTGGATAGGCACCATGTGGCGGGGGCAGATAACGTTTGATACCCCCATGCTGTTCGCCGCCGGATTCTTGGTGACGTTCCTGTTCGGTGGGTTGACCGGCGTGATCTTGGCCTCGCCGGCTCTTGATTTCCACGTGACCGACACGTATTTCGTGGTGGCGCACTTCCACTACGTGCTGTTCGGCACCATCGTGTTCGCCACGTTCGCCGGGATCTACTTCTGGTTCCCGAAGTTCACCGGCCGGTTCATGGACGAGCCGCTGGGCAAGCTGCACTTCTGGACGACGTTCATCGGCTTCCAGGGCACGTTCCTGATCCAGCACTGGTTGGGCGTCGAGGGGATGCCGCGGCGGTATGCGGACTACCTGCCGACCGACGGGTTCACACTGCTGAACACGATCTCGACGATCTTCTCCTTCGTGTTGGGTGCCTCGATGTTGTCACCGTACATGGTGCAGCGGATGCGTTCCGAGGCGCACCCGAACCGCGGCTGGACCCCGATCGACGAGGCCGAGATCGAGAAGTACCTGCAGGTCGAGCACCTGGAGCAGAAACTCTGAACCGATCGACAGGTGCCGCGCGAGGCTGCCCTTTCGCCCCGTAGGCTCGCGGGCCGACGATGTCACCGCCCGAAGACGCCGCCCGACGATGTCACCGCCCGGACCGTCCGTTGCGGCGTCACCCCGACTGGAGAGGCCGCCGGATGGATGCCAGACCCGTGCTGCTGGACTGCGACACCGGCATCGACGACGCCCTGGCGCTGCTACACCTGGCCGGGCGTGGCGGTCACCTGATCGGGGTGTCCGCGGTGCACGGCAATGTGCCGGCGCCGACGGCAGCGCTGAACTCACTGCGGGTCCTGGATGTGGTGGGAATGGACGACGTGCCGGTGTGGACCGGAGCGGCCCGCCCGCTGGCGCAGCCACTATCCACCGCCGAGCACGTGCACGGCGACGATGGGCTGGGCGGAATCACTACCGGCCCGCCTTCCAGGCCGATCACCCCGGGCCCGGCAGCGGTCCGGATCGTGGAGATGGCCCAGCGGTACCCAGGTGAGTTCACCCTGGTCGCAGTCGGCCCACTGACCAACCTGGCGCTGGCCTTGATGCTGGAACCGAACCTGCCCAGCATGGTCGACCAAGTAGTCGTGATGGGCGGGGCGATGCGCGCGCCAGGCAACATCACACCGACCGCCGAGGCCAACGTCTGGCACGACCCCGAGGCAGCCCAGGCAGTCATCGAGGCCTCCTGGCAAACCACTCTGGTCACTTTGGACGCGACCATGCAAACGGTGTTGTCCGACGACCAGCTCGCCGCGATTGCCGGGTCCACCGACCCGAAAGCCCGGTTCGCCTGGGCTGCAATGGATTTCTACCTGGGTGCCTACCAGCGCTGGATCGGTCGGCGGTCCTGCCCGCTGCACGATCCGTTGGCGATGGCGCTGGCCCTTGACCCAGGCTTGGCCAGCTACGTCACCCATCACACCACCGTCGAGCTGCACGGCGCGCAGACCAGGGGCACCGTGGTCGCCGACTTGCGCGGCAGCACCGAACTCCCGCCCGTGAACGGCGGACACGTACGGTACATCGACGAGTTGGACATCGAGCGGTTCCAAACGATCTTCGTGAACTCGCTCACCTCACCGATCCCGGTCTGATCGCAATGAGCCACCCGAGCCACGTCGGCCAGGCGTCCGGCACGCTGGCCGGCGTCCGGGTGTGGGACGGCGAGCAGGACATCGGACCGCACACCATCAGTTGGGCCGACGGGATGATCACCGCGGTGCAGGCCGCCGACGCCGACCCCGACCTGCGGGGCTATTGCGCACTGCCCGGCCTGGTCGACACCCATGTCCACCTGATGGGCTACGCCGGTCCGCATCGCGATGGCGGGCCGGACACCTTCGGCTGGCCGCTGGTCACTACCCGCGAGGAACAGGTGCTGCACGCAGCGGCGAACGCGATACACGCCATGGCGGCGGGCATCACCACGCTGCGGGATCTGGCCGCCGACGACGCCCATGCGTCGCTGATGCGGGTGTTCGACGACGGGGTGCTGTCCGGGCCGCGGCTGCAGTGCTCCGGGCCCGTCGGCATGACGGCGGGTCATCTTGACTTGTTCACCCCAGCGGCGGTGGCCGACCGGCCGCCGGTCGCCGACAGCCCGGACGAGTGTCACCGCCTGGTGCGACGTTGGGCCAGGGCCGGCCTGACCGGAATCAAGATCTACACCAGCGGCGGAGTGTTGTCGAAAGGCGACCGGCCAGCCTGGCGGAACCACACCAGGGCAGAGATCGCCGCCACCATCGACGAGGCGCATGCGCTCGGCATGCTGGTCGCCGCACACGCACACACCGCCGACGGCATTGCTGTCGCCTTGCAGGAGGGCGCCGACTCCATCGAGCACGCGAGCGGTGTGACCGCGGAGCAGGCCGAGATGCTCGCCGTCCGGCGTATTCCGGTAGGTCCGACGCTGCTGATCAACGAGATCATCGCGCAGGGCCGGTCGGCGGGGTCGGCCGCCGCCGACAAGGCAGCGGCAGTTCTCGCCGACCGAGACGACCGGTTCCGCGCCGCGGCAGATGCAGGGGTCCGGTTCGTGCTCGGCACCGACGCCAGCGGGTACTTCGTCCGGTTCGGCGATCAGTGGGCGGAGCTGCGTCGGATGGTCGAGGTGTTCGGCTGGGACGCCGCCCGCGCGCTGCGATCGGCCACCTCCGACGCCGCCGACTCGATAGGCCTGGGCGGCATCACCGGCCGGCTACGGCCGGGTCTCGGTGCCGACCTGTTGCTGATGCGCGGCGACCCAGACAGGTCGACGCCTGCGTTCGACCCGGCGAACCTGCAGGCAGTGGTCTGCCGCGGTCGGCTGGTCACCGGTTCCCTCCCCTGACCCGGCTCGCTCCCCCGGACTTGGATCCGACCTGCAACGCGGATCAGGATCAATCAGGACAGCGCGATGATCGCGCCGGCCGGGGCAGCGCCAATCAAGACAGCGCCAAACAAGACAGCGCCACTCAGGACAGCGCCAATCAGGACAGCGCGGTGATCGCGCCGACCAGCAGGTCGTAGAACCGGGGCGCGTCCAGCCGGGTGGCCACCTTGGCGTTCGGGCTGGTATTCGACAGATGTCGGCGCAGGTCGAAGTCGGTCACCGTCATGCCGTAGGTCAGCCGGCTGGACGTCTCCACCTCCACGTAGGCGGGCACCAGCTCCAGCAGCGTCTGGTCGATCACTGCCGCCACGGCACACGGGTCGTGCAGCGAGCCGGCCGGCCGCTTCCCGTCGGCGCTGCGGCCGAGCTCGGCTATCGCGGAGTTGTAGAACGTCATGGTGTCCAATACCAGCCTGCTCAGACCGCTATCGATCGCCGCGATCCGCTCCACCAAGTCCGCGGTCACCGGCGCCTGCCGGGTCAGATCCAGGCCGACCATGGTGACCGTCCAGCCAGCGCTGAATACGGCCGCAGCCGCCTCGGGGTCGACCAGGATGTTGAACTCCGCCGCAGGTGTGGTGTTGCCGCGGGTGTAGCTGCCGCCCATCAGCACCACATCCCGCACCGCGCCGACGATCTCCGGCCGCTTGCGGATGGCCATGGCAATATTCGTCAACGGCCCGATCGGCACCAAGGTGACCTCGCCGGGAGCAGCCAGCACCGTGTCGATGATCAGGTCGACCGCATGTGCATCTACCGGCGATCCGACCGGATCCGGCCAGGCCACCCCACCGAGGCCGGAGTCTCCGTGGATTTCGGGGGCGAGAATCTGGTCGCGCACCAGCGGCCGGTCGCAGCCCGCCGCGATCGGCACCACTAGTCCGGCCGCCGCTGCGATGCGCAGCGCATTGTCGGTGACCTTGGCCAGCGTCTGGTTCCCGGCGACGGTGGTGATCGCGACGATCTCCACCGCCGGGTTCCCGGCAGCGAGCAGGATCGCCAGTGCGTCGTCGACCCCGGGGTCGCAGTCGATCAGAACCTTGACGGCCATCGTCGATCCCTTCGGTCGGACCGGCAGCTGGCTGCGAGGTCAGCTGGTCGGCACCCCATCACGCGGCCGAGGTAGCGGCGGCGCGTTCGGCGCGGATCCGGTTGGCCCGCCTGTTCCGGCTCCAGGCTCGGTACAGCGGGCGGCCGAGCAGCACTATCACCGTCACCACGTACGGCAGCGCGAGCACCAGGTTGGCCGGTAGGCCGGCCACCTGCTGCAGCTGACCACCCAGCGCCTGGACAAATCCGAACAGCAGGCAAGCCAGCGCGGTCCACAGCGGCTTGACGTTCCCGACGAAGATCGCCGCCAACGCGATGAACCCGGCGCCGGCAGTCATGTTGTTGTTGAACGAGTTCAGCGTGGCCATCGACAACTGGGCGCCGGCCAGCCCGCACAGCACTCCGGAGATCAGCACTGTGCTCATCTTGATCCGCCGTGGGTCCAACCCGGCGGCAATCGCTGCCTCTGGCTGTTGGCCGACCGCCCGCACCCGCACCCCGTACGGAGTGCGGAACAGCACCCACCAGGTGAACGGGATCAATGCGATAGTCACCGCGACCAGGATGGTCTGACCCTCCAGCGCGGGCCCGATCACCGGGATGTGCACCAGTGGACCGAGGTGAATTCTCCACATCTCGGGGAAGACGGTGGGCGTGAAGCTGGCCTGGTTGCCGTAGAACACGCTGAGCATCAGCACCGTCAGGCCCAGCGCCAGGATGCCGATGCCGATGCCGACCACGATGAAGTCGGCGCGCAGCCACAGGCTGACGTACCCGAAGATCACCGCGAACGCCAGGCCGGCTCCGATCGCAGCCAGCAGTGCCAGGATCATGCTCTGGCTGGCGGCGCCGACCGCGATGCCGGCGAAGGCCCCGATCAGCATCATGCCCTCAAGGGCGATGTTCAGCACGTCAGCCTGCTGGGTGAACATGCCGCCGAGCGCGGCCAACACCAGCGGCGTGGTGGACCAGATCGTCGCGATCCACAGCGAGGTGGTGAAGATGTCGCCCATCAGGTGCCGCCCTCGACGGTGACGCTCTCCGCTCCAGTGGTGACCTTCGATGGCAGCGATCCCGGCCGCTCGCGCGTCTTTCGGCGCCGGGTGATCTGCAGCGCAGCGGCCGTCATCAATATGATGATCAACCCTTCCAGCACGTTGACCAGGGAGAGCGGCACGCTGGTGTCAAACTGCATCACGCTCGCACCCTGCTCCAGCGTTCCGTAGAACAGTGCGGCGACCGCGATGCCGAGGGGATTCAGCCTGCCGAGCAGGGCCACGGTAATGCCAATGAACCCATAGCCGGGTGAGAATGCCTGCACGAATCGGAACTGGGTACCCAGCGACATCACCACTCCGGCGACCCCGGCGATCGCCCCGGACCAGACGACGATCTGGGTGATCTTGCGCCGGACATCGATACCGAGGTAGTTCGAGAATTGCCGGTTGTCCCCGACGAACCTGGCCTGCAGCCCCCACCGGGTTCGTAGAAACACGAACCCTACGACAAGCAGAACCACCAGCCCGATGATGATGCCGATGTTCGCACCGCCCTGACCGAGGATCGTCGGCAGGTGGGCCTGCGGCGCGATCGACGCGGTGGCCTGCCGGCCGGCGCTCGGGTCGCGCATCGGGCCGCCGGACAGGTAGGCGGTGATGTTCTGCACGATGTAGTTGAACATCAGCGTGGTCACCAAGATGTCGACGCCGAGGTAGGCGTCCAGGACCCCGCAGAGGAATCCCACGAACGCGCCTGCAGTTGCGCCGAGCACCATGCAGACGACGATCAGGACGGGTCCGGGCAGGCCGGACAGCTTGGCTCCGAGTACGCCACCGACGAACGCGCCGGCATACATCTGGCCCTCGGCGCCGATATTGAAGATCCCGCCACGGAATGACAGGTACACCGAGGCGGCGATCAGCAGGAGCGGAATGGCCTGGGCGATCATCGCGGAAAAGTTCAGTTGATCGGTGAAGCTGCCGAACAGCAGCCCGTTGTACGCCTTGACCGGGTTGTCGCCGAGTGCCAGCACAATGGCGATACCGACGGCGAGCGCTATCGCCACCGCAAGCACCGGCTGGACCAGGCCCGTTCCGACCGCTTGGGCTGCCCTGCCCAGCGCCGGTCCCCAACTTGCCGGGGCTTTCGGCGAGAACGTGCCCTGGGTCGACGCAGTGGTGTCCGCGATGATCTCCGCCGCGTGCCGGGTGACGGCCGACGGCCGGGTCTGCTCCGTCGCACCCGCGGCGGGTAAGTCCCGCGGGTCCGCCGCTCCCGCCATCGCCAGCCCGATTCGCGGCACCAGCTCCTCCGCCGGTGCGAACTGGGCCACCACCTGACCGCGGTACATCACCAGGATCCGGTCGGCCAGTGCCAGCAGCTCGGACAGGTCGGCGGACACCACCAGCACCGCGGCACCGGCGTCCCTGCGCAGCCGGAGCTGGGCGTGGATGAACTCCATGGCGCCGACGTCCACGCCCCGTGACGGTTGCGCAGCCAGCAGCACCTCCGGATCTGACTCCAGTTCCCTGGCGACCACCACTTTCTGGATGTTCCCGCCGGACAGGCTGCCGACTTTGGTTCGCGGCGCCGCGCCGCGAACGTCGTAGCGCCGGATCAGCGATGCTGCCCAGTTCGCGGCCAGCTTCGCCTCCAGCACGCCGCGCCGGAACAGATTGGACCGCATGAAGCCGCCGACCAGGTTGTCGGTCACGGTGGCTGTCGCGGCAACGCCGTCGACCAGTCGGTCCTCCGGGATGTGGGCAATGCCGGCGGCCCGGCGGTCGGCCGGTGACGCGGCGGTGATCTCCCGGCCGGCCATGTGGATGTGGCCGGTGACCGCTGCCTGCAGGCCGGCCAGCGCGCGCACCAGCTCGGTCTGTCCGTTGCCCTCGACTCCGGCGATCCCGGTGATCTCCCCCGGCCGCAGGTCCAGACTCACTCCGTCCACTTTGACGTGCCCGTCCGCATCCTCAACCACCAGGTCGTCGCAGGTCAGGATCGGCGCAGTGGCCGGTCGAGAGGCCGGCACCGGTTCGGTCCGGCCGAACCGGACCTCGCGGCCCACCATCAAAGTGGCGATCTCTTCCTCGGTGGCGCCCGCCGTGTCGCCCTCGGCTACATGCCGGCCCAGCCGGATCACCGTGTACCGGTCGGCGACGGCCAGCACCTCGCGGAGCTTGTGGGTGATCAGGATGATGGAGCGCCCGGCCTGCGCGAGTCCGCGCAGCACGTCGAACAGCTTGTCCGACTCCTGCGGCGTGAGAACTGCCGTCGGCTCGTCCAGGATGACGATCTTGGCATCGAAGTACAGCGCCTTGAGGATCTCCACTCGTTGCCGTTGGCCGGCAGATAGCAGTTCCACCCGCTGGGCCGGCTCGACTTCGAGGCCGAACCGGTTGGAAACCTCGGCCAGTTCCCGAACCATCCTGGCGCGGTCCAGCGTGTACACGCCGTGGGTCTCCTCGGCGCCCAGGAACACGTTCTCTGCGACAGTCAGCGACTCGACCAGCTTGAAGTGCTGGTGCACCATCCCGATCCCGTGGGACCGCGCGGCGATCGGGCTGGACATCCTGACCGGCGCGCCGTCGACCAGGATCTGCCCGTCATCCGGCTGCAGGATGCCGAAGCAGATGTTCATCAGCGTGGTCTTGCCGGCGCCGTTCTCGCCGACGATCGCATGCACCTCGCCAGGTTGCACGGACAGCGAGATGCCATCGTTGGCCACCAGGTCGCCGAACCGCTTGGTGATGCCGCGCAGTTCCAGCGCAGGCGCAACGCCGGGACTACTCACGCATCACTCCCCGAGTCGGCAGGGTCTGCCGTCACGCCCGATTAGATCGTTGCCTTGGCGCAGAACGGGTCGACGCACGGGACGTCGATCTCGCCCTTGGCCACCTTGTCGGAGTACCCCTTGAGCTTGTCCGCAGTTGCCTGCTTGACCAGGTCGGTGTCCAGCTTCAGTTCGACACCGTTGTTGGCGATCCCGTACACGTACGTCTGCCCGGTCTTCAGCTGGCCCTCCTTGTCCTTCTTGGCCAGGTCGAAGACGGCGTTGTTCACGTTCTTCAGTGCGGACGCGAGGATGAACCCCGGGTACAGCGCGTTCTGGTCGGAGTCGACCCCGATGGCGTACTTCTTCTTGTCCTTGGCGGCCTTGAGCACGCCGAGCCCGGATCCGCCGGCCGCCGCGAAGATCACATCCGCGCCCTTGGCGTACATGCTTGCGGCCTGGTTGTATCCGGTGTTGGAATCCGTCCAGCTGCCCACATAGGACTTCTGGATGGTGATGCTCGGGTCGACCGCCTTCGCGCCCGCCTCGAATCCGACGATGAAATCGTTGATCACCGGGATGTCCTGGCCGCCGACGATGCCGACATTCTTGCCGCCGCCGGACATCGGGTAGTCCGCCGTGTCCTCGCTGACCAGCGCCGCCAGCACGCCTGCCAGGAAGGACACGTCGTTCTGCCGGAACGTGATGGAGGCGATGTTGTCGCCTGGGACTTCGGCGTCGAACATGACGAACTTCTGCTTCGGGAACTGCTTGGCCACCTGAGTGAGCTGGTCGGAGACCTGGTCTCCGCCGGTGACGATGACGTTGTAGGTACCGGTCTTGGCCAGGTTCTGCAGATCGTTGACCCAGGCCTGGGTGTTGTTGTCGCCGCCCTCGATCGTCTTGGTGGTCGCGCCGAGATCGGAAGCAGCGCGCTTGATGCCTGCCTCACCGGAGTCGAAGAAGCCCAGGTCGCCGAGCGACCCAGGGACCATGTAGGCGACGGCGAACGAACCGGACGGCGCGGCTGAGCCTTCCGCTGAGCCACTGGCGCTGCCCGGTGCTGCGGAGCTCGCGGGCGACCCACCGGAACTCGCCGGGGCAGCCGCGCTGGTCGACGCGGGGGTACTCGCGGCGGGCGCAGCCGTGCCGTCCGACTTCGCGGAGCTGCCGCACGCGGTGACCAGCAAGCTGACCGAGGCGACCACTGCGAGGATCGCTGAACTGCGGCGAATCATGGAGTTCCTTTCGTCGTGCTGCTGTGCTGGTGACCGTGTGCTGCGGGAGGCAGTGGTCCATTGGTGCTGGAGGCTCGGTGGTGCCGGAGGTCCAGTCGTGCCGGAGGTCTAGCGGTGCCGGAGGTTCCGTGGGCCGTCGGCGTCGACAACCGTCACAAACCCTCGACACACGTCGTGACAATCCCGTACAACTTTTCAACGAACCGGACCCCGATCCGGTGACGGCAACCGAGCGAACCGATCGACGTTGGTTGGACTGTAGTAGCTCCGCCTGACATCTGCAGTGTCGCCCCGCCATGGTCCGTTCGATGCAGCCCCATTCGATGCAGCCCCATTCGATGCAGCCCCGCTTCGGCGGCCAAGTCCGCTCGGCCTGCCGGCCAGGCGGAACCGCCTGTCCTCGAGCGTCCGATCGGCTGAACTTCCGGCGACTCGCGCCGGGAATTGGCCCCAGACGCGACGTGCCAATCACACGGGCCTATCGAGTGGTCCCTGCGCCAACCAACAAGCCGTGCCAACCAACAAGCCGTGCCAACCAACAGGCCGTGCCAACCAACAGGCCGTGCCAACCAACAGGCCGTGCCAACCAACAGCCCGCGTAGCCATCGTTCGTCCCGGCGGGCTGCCCTGGCCTGGCGGGGGCCGCGATCGGCAGGCCATGGGCAGCAGTGCCAGACACCAACATGGTCTACGACAAGCTCTAGACGGGCACCGAACGCATGTGCTAGTCTAGTGTATCGACGCCGATCGGAGGAGGTGCCATGGAAGCTGCTCAGATCGACCGCAACGGCCGCTCCGCGATCGGGTGGCAGCTGGATCCCGACTGCGACGACCTTGTCGATCCTGACGACTTCACGCCTGGCTCCCTTCCAGACGATCGGTGGCTGGCGCTCGTCTCCAGCACAGAGAGCCGGACTTCGATTGACGACTTGCTGGCTGCTCTGGATGGATCGTCGGGATCCCAGGCCGGCCACGAGGCCTTCGAATCATCGACTACCGACCAAATCGCCGGACTGCTTCTCGACGGCGCCAGCGGTCCGGCGGTCGCGGACGTGATCGGACTGCTGGACGAGCGTCGGTTAGGTGGGCAGTGCCTGATCGGCGCGATTCTTGCTTGCGACCGGCTGGCATCCTGGGCAGCTGCGCGGCAACAGGAGTTCACCGCGGCTCTGGCCAGACCAGGGGTGGGTATTCCGATCGAGCAGGCGCTCGAGGCGAGCATGTACGTCGCGGGTTCACGCGAACTGAGCGTCAGTCCAACGCACCCGCTGCAGCCCGAGTGGGATGACGACGCCGGTTGCTATTCGGCCGCAACAGTGATCGGCGATCCAGACTGGGACGCCGCCATCGCTGTTCAATCCGCCCGACTCGTCGCGCCGCACTTGGCCGTCGCGCTGCACCTGTCGCCGCTCACGGCACGGCAACGGATCGACGACGCGTTGCAGATGGTCGACCACTTTCCCAGGCTCCTCGGTGCACAGCGGACGGGGTCGATCGACCGAATCAGGGCTCGCATCGTCGCCGAAGGTACCGAATGCCTCGACGCGGAGAAGCGGGCGGGGGTACTTGATCGCGTCCTCCCGGGCGCCGGGTCGATGGCTCCGGGAAGGCTCCGCGCCGCAGTCGATCGCGCTGTGATCAGCGCCGACCCGGATGCGGCGAAGAATCGCGCCGAGCAGGCGCGCCACGACCGCCAGGTGAGACTGCAGAAGCTGTCGGACGACATGTCGCGGCTGGCGGCCGATCTGCCAGCCGACAAGGCGCACCTGGCCTTCGGGGTGATCGATCGGATCGCCTGCTCGCTGACCGGCGAGGCCGCGGCAGGACGCGACATCAACGAACTACGCGCCGATGTACTGACCGACATCTTCGATCAGCTCGCGGCCACCGGTCTGGTCGATCTCACCGGGATCGGCGAATGCGATGGAGCAATCGGTTCCGACGGCACCACTGACGCAAGCGACGACCCCGTCCGAAGCAGCAGATGTTGCGCTGTCGGCGATCCCGGCCACACCACCGAACGTGACCGGCCAGAACCATGCGAGCAGACCCATCACACGGCCGTTCCGGGCGACCCATCCGGGCAGAAACCCACTCAGGCCGCCGCATATGGCGAGCAACGCGACACCACCCAGCACACCTCCGCCACAGCCTGCGAGCCAGGCTCTACCTCCGGGTCCGTCGTCAACGAAGAGCACTCCACCGATTCCGACAGTGGCATCACGACGCCGCGGGCCACGGCATCCACCCGGTCAGAGCCGACGGCCGACCGTGCCGCGGGCGCAGCCGATCACGAGCCGGCGCCGTCCCCGAGCGGGGAGCCGAGTCCGCGCACATCTCGTCACAAGCGGGCCAGAGGCCGCGCGCAGCGCACCTTCCGCGGCTCGCTGTGTCTCAACGTGACCATCGCGGCCTCCACCCTGGCCGGGTTCGACGATCAGCCGGGCGAACTCGCCGGCCACGGTGCCATCACCGCCAATCTTGCCCGTGCACTGGCCGAGTCCGCAGATTCGGTCCGCGCGCTCGTGTTCCAGCCCGGATGCAACTTGCCGTGGTGCTCGTCCGATCCGCTGGGTCCCGCTCGGGGCTATCCGGGCTCGGACTGTCCCAGTTCGGGCTCCTTCGTCATGTGCCCTCCCGGTTCCGGCGATTCGAATAGGGCCGCGATCATCGACGAGCCGCGTGCTCAGTTCGCTAGGTGCGCGCACTCGGGCTGCGCCGGGAGTCGATACTGCGGAACATCCCTCGACTACGGTCGCGCCGTATACCTGCCACCGACAGCAGTCGCCGACGCAATCGTCAGCAGAGACCAGCGGTGCCGATTCCCTGGCTGCGGGATGCCCGCCCATCGATGCGACATCGATCACCGGGTGCCCTTCGATTCCAGCTCCCCCGGCGGCGGGAGCACCTGCCCGTGCAATCTGCAGAGCCTGTGCAGGTCACACCATCGCTGTAAGACGTTCACCGATTGGACCATCGCCGCGCATCCCGACGGTTCCCTCCGGTGGACCAGTGCGCTGGGTCCGTCGGCTGTTGATCGGCCTGAACTCCCACCGCTTGGCTCCCCCTGGCCCGTCGAACCTTGGCCCGTCGAACCGGATCGTCGAGGAGTCGCCCGTGTAATCGGCAGGGACGGTGCAGCCGGCGATCGGGTGCGTTCGGGCGGCCCCGCGCCGGCCGACCACCCGAGCCACTCTGCGAAAGTCGCGGCCCCGCACTCCGGCACAGGAGCAAATGCTGACGCGTCAACTTCCTCCGCGCCCGGCGACGATCCGCCGTTCTGATACCCACCGTTCCGAAGCTCGCAGTTCGAGATCGCCCCGTCCGGGAGCGCTTCGTCTGGAAGTCCAGGGTCAAGAGGGCGGCCCGACGAGCACAACCACGGAGGCAGGCCCACGCATGGACGATCGTTGATGGTGGACGAGGCAGCCTGTAAGCCGGGTTCTGTTCCCGGGCGCCTTCCGGCACTCCCGTTCGGCGACCATCCATCTCGGCGTGCCGTCGCCGGCACGCTCCAGCGGTCCACCCGCAGGCTCAGGCGGGTCGCCCTCGAACACCTGCGCACATCCGGCGAACCGGATGCTTCTCGACCTTGCTCCGGGTGGGGTTTACCGAGCCACCCCGGTCACCCGGGGTGCTGGTGGTCTCTTACACCACCGTTTCACCCTTACCGGCGTCCCGAAGGCCACCGGCGGTCTACTTTCTGTGGCACTGTCCCGCGGCTCTCGCCGGGTTGCTGTTAGCAACCACCCTGCCTTGTGGAGCCCGGACTTTCCTCGGCATCCGGACCGAGGTCCGAATGACGCGGTCGCCCGGCTGCCTCGTCCACTCCTGATGGTACTGCCGTACGGGGCCTTCTCGACGCACCACGCATCCGGAGCACGAAAAGTGAAGGAGGCCCGGCACCGGCGCGGGCGACGGCCGCAACAGCGCAGGCTGGACTCGCACGGCCCCCCCGGCATCTCCCGCGGCGGTAGTTGACCTCGGCAGCGTCGTCTACCCGTTCAGCCTCGGATCAAGATGGCGCCGCACTCGGGGCAGCGCACCACCTGATCGATTGGAGCCGTCCGGAGCGAGGTCATCGCCACATTGTCGATCGCCATCCGGCAGGCGCCGCACTGGTTGCCAATCAGGGACGCAGCAGCAATTTCGCCACTTCGGTGTATCCGCTCGTACAGGGCCAACAGATCCGCGGGCAGGTCCCCGGTGGCCACCTGTCGTGCCTGCCGAAGCCGAGCCAGCTCGTCGTCGATGTCGGCGAAGGCGTCATCCCTGCGAACTTTCGCAGCCGAACTGTCCCCCTCGACCGAGGCGATGTCCCCCTGAACCAGGGCCAGCCCAGCATCGGCGGTCTCCTGTTTCTCCATCAGCTCCAGCGCCTCGTCCTCCAGCACGCCCTGACGCCGGGACAGCGATTCGATCTCCTTCTGTAGATTCTCCAGTTCCTTCGCCGGGACGCCCCCCGCACTAAGCCGCTCGGCGTCGCGGCGGGCCCGGGAACGGACCTGCTCGATCTCGGTGTCCAGCTTGCGACCGGCCCGGTCCAGATCACCGACCTCGGTCCGGGCCACAACCAGTGCGTTGCGCAATTCAGCGAGCCTGACTTCGGCGGCCGCGATGACGGCAAGCTCGGGCAAGCCCGCCCGCCGGTGCTCGGCCGCGATGATGGCGCGGTCGGCCTCCGCCACATCCAGCAGCTTTCGCTGCCGCATCGAGTCGACGTTGGCTGGCACGAGTTGCACGCTCCTAGTCTGATACCCCAAGTTCCAGGCTCTGATGCTTCAAGTTCCGACTGCAAGTTCAGGCCCTGATCCTGCAAGCTCCGATACTGCAAGCTCCGATACTGCAAGTTCCGATACTTCGTGTGCTGGTCCAGCAGGGTCCGATCCGGTAACTCCTACCCCGCGTCGGAGTCCTCGGGACTTGGACAGTGCACGGTCCATGGATCGGTCCGCTTGGTGGACACCGTGGTGGCGACGCTACCTGGCAGCGCGCGTTGGATCACCGTCGCAGCCTGCGCGAGCCAGGGCCACTCCCCCGCCCAGTGGGCCACCTCGACCACCGCCGGCCGGCGAGGCCCGGCCAGATGCTCGGCAACGACGTGATGGCGCAGATCCGAGGTGAGGTAGACGTCAACCCCGGCGGCGGTTGCAGCACCCAGCTCACTATCCCCGGCCCCGCCGCACACCGCCACCGTGCGGACCAGCCGGTCGGGGTCGCCGGCGGCCCGCACTCCGGAGACCGTGGCCGGAAGCCGGGCAGCTACGAGCGCCGCGAACCCTGCCAGCGTTATCGATGAGACCAGTTCGCCGATCCGGCCCAGCCCGGAGTCCGCCGAGCCGGGCGCCACGGTCCGGTAGAGGTCGAAGCCTGGCTCTTCGTACGGGTGCGCGGCGCGGAGCGCAGTCACGACCTCCGCCCTGCGCTCGGCCGGCAGCACCATCTCGATCCGCACCTCCGTCACCGTTTCCAGGACGCCGACCTCCCCGATCGCCGGGTGCGCGCCGGGAAGCGGGCGGAATCGCCCGGTTCCGGTCGAGGTGAACGCCGCCTCCGCATAGTCGCCCAGCCGCCCGGCGCCGGCCGCGGACAGAGCCGCGATCATTGCGTCCGCATCCGACAGGGGGACGAAAACCACCACCTTCTCCAAAGCCGGACCCGGCGCCGGAACCAACGGGCGCAGCCCAGTCAAGCCCAGGGCCGTCGCCAGTGCGTCGTTCACGCCGCACGGTGCGCGGTCCGCATTGGTGTGTGCCGCGACATGGGCGATCCCGGACCGGATCAATCGGTGCAGCAGCGCCCCTTTGGTGGTGTTTGCAGCCACCGACTGCACGGACCGGAACAGCAGCGGGTGGTGGGTGAGCAGCACCTGCGCGCCCGCCTGGGCCGCCTCCTGCACGGTGACCTCGCCGGCGTCCACCGCCAGCAGCACGTGATCTACGGCGGCGTCTGGGTCCCCGCACGTCAGCCCGATGCCCGTGTCCCACGGCTCGGCCAAGGCCGGCGGGTACGCCTCGTCCAGCACCGCCAGCAACTCGGCAAGGCGGACGGACATCCCAGGGCTCCCTTCTGGCCCGGCACGGTCCCTCGCCCGGAACCGATGACACCGGCGAACGCACAGTCTGCCAGGTCGAGGACAATGGACCGGTGAGCAACGGTTTGGTGGGCACAGGTCCAGAGGGCACAGGTCCAGAGGGCACAGGTCCAGAGGGCACAGCACCGCGGAGCCGACCGCTGCACATCTGCGTGGTGTGCACCGGCAACATCTGCCGCTCCCCCATCGGGGAGCAGGTGCTGCGCGCCGCAGTGCGCGAGGCCGGGCTCGCCGACGCCGTCACGGTGAGCAGCGCCGGCACCGGCGACTGGCACGTCGGACAGGGCGCCAATGAAACGGCGGTGCAGGTGCTGACGGACGCCGGGTATCCCAGCGACCACACTGTCCGTCAGATCTCCCCGGATTTGCTGGCCACCGTGGACCTGGCGCTCGCCGCGGACCGAGGGCACCTGGCAGCGTTGCAAGCGATGACCGATCGGCCGGACAAGGTTCGGCTGCTGCGGTCCTTCGATCCGGGCGCCGACGGCGATGAGGTGCCCGACCCGTACGGCGGCCCGACTGAGGGTTACCGGGCGGTGCTGGCAATGACGAAGGCAGCCGTCCCAGGGATACTCGACGAGATTCGCCGCCGGCTGTCGTGATCAGGTCCTCGGACGCCGCGGCCACCGTGACACCGGCCAACCGCCCCGGCCTCGAACCGGACGGTCGGCCGACGGGGATCGGTCGGATTCGGTTCCTGATGAATCCTCGTTGGCTCGCGTTGATCGCCGGCGCCATCGCGTTCTGCATCGGCTGCTACCTGCTGCTCGCACCCTGGCAGTTCGGGCGCAACGACCAGCGGTCCGCGCAGAACGCCGCCATCACCAGCGCTCAGTCCGCCGCCCCCGTTCCGGTGCACCAACTGATGTCCGCGACGTCGGAACCGGACGAGTCCGCGCGTTGGCACCGGGTGAGCGTCACCGGGGTCTTCGACATCAGCCGGGAGGCCTACGTCCGGCTACGCCAGAACAACGCAGGCAGCCCAGCGTCCGAGGTGGTGTTGCCACTGGTGCTGTCCGACGGGACCGTCGTCCTGGTGGACCGCGGGTATGTGGCTGCCACCGCCGTCAGCTCCGGACTGTCGATTCCCTCGGTACCCAGTGGCCAGGTCACCGTGACCGGCCGCGTACAGCTGGATCAGACCGATCCCGACAATCGCCCGCCGATGCCGGCTCCGGATGGCCGAACGCAGTTCTATGCGGTGAACTCCGCCGCTATAGCAGGGCCGGGACCGCAGGTGCTGCGCGGGTTCATCCAGCTCACCGACGACTCACCTGGGGTGCTCGACCCGATCAGCATGCCGCAGATCGACTCCGGACCGTTTCTGGCCTATGCGTGGCAGTGGTTGACGTTCGGGGCGATGGCGCTGTTCGGGGTCGGCTTCTTCATCTACCGGGAGATCACCGACCCGCGCGACCCGGAAGACCCGGATGACACAGAAGACCC
>CAJDUM010000038.1_pt1 | contig 32784 bp, 33 predicted proteins | sample 7390781 | NCBI WGS metagenome assembly CAJDUM01 (sample SAMEA7055661, study PRJEB34461) | soil metagenome | biome: terrestrial ecosystem; feature: Peninsula; material: soil | place: Antarctica | collected 2016 | reverse complement strand
ACTGGTAATCGCTGGAGCCGCCGCGTTGAGCCTGGTGCTCGCCGCGTGCGGGGGTAGTTCGACGTCGTCCCCACCGGCGGGATCCAGCACTCCGGTGGCGCAGTCCAGTGCGACGGCATCGAGTGGGACTGGGCAGTCCAGCACTGCCGCGGCATCGAGTGGGACTGGGCAATCCAGCACCGCCTCGGGCACTTCGGCCGCCTCGAACAGCGGTGCGACGACATCGGCGCCGCCCGCCAGCGGCCAGACCATCGTGATCGGCTCGATCCACCCGCTGACCGGAGCGCTCGCGGGTGCCGGTTCGGTGATGGACGACGGGGTCAAGATGGCTGCCGACGACATCAATGCCGCCGGCGGGATCAAGGCACTCGGCGGGGCCCAGTTGAAAGTTGAGTCCGGCGACAGCCAGGGCAAGGCCGAGGTCGGCCAGAGCGAGGCCCAGCGCATCATCTCCGCCGGCGCTGTCGCCATGGTCGGCACGTATCAGAGTGACGTCACGCAGACCGTCGCCTCGGTCGACGCAGACCGTCGCCTCGGTCGCGGAGCGCTCCAAGGTGCCATTGGTGATCGACGTGGCGGTCGACGACCACATCCTTGCGCAGGGCTACAAGTACACCTTCCGGATCCAACCGAATGCCACCGGCATGGGCACCTCTGGCGCCGATGATCTGATCGGCATGGGCCAGCAGGCCGGCGTTCCGATCAAGACGGTGTCCTACATCCACATCCAGGGCGCATTCGGCCAGAGTGTCTTCGACGCTTTCAAGCATGAGGCCGAATCGAAGGGCCTGACGATCGCCAAGGAAGTGACGTACTCCGGCTCGAACTTCAACGACGCGACCACCCAGGTGAGCGAGGCGGCAGCGCCCAAGCCGGACGCTATCGTGGTGACTGGTTACTACCCGGACAGCCTGCTGATCGCCAAGGCGCTCGCCGCGCTTAAGCCTGATGTCAAGGCAGTGATGGGCATCGCCAATGGGGGCTTCGACGACGACGGGTTCCCCGCCGACGCCGGCGCAGCCGGGCAGGGCCTGCTCAGCGCGAACTACCACTACGACGCGACCAATAACAAGGTGACCGATCTGCGCAAGCGGTTCCAGGCCAAGTACAACCAGCCGATGGAAACCGCGGCGGTGCTGTCCTACCAGGCTGTCGTAGTGATCGCGGATGGGCTGGAGAAGGCGGCCTCGGCCGATCCGACGAAGTTGCGCGACGCCATCTCCGCGGTGGAAGTGCAAAACCCGCTGCTGGCCTTCGACGGATCCATCAAGTTCGACGACACCGGACAGAACACCAATGCCACGGTGATCGTGATGCAGATCCAATCGGGCAAGGTGGAGCAGGTCTTCCCGGACAAGTTCGCGACCGTGAAGCTGATCTTGCCGGCTGCGCCCGGCCAGTCCTGAGCCGTCAGGACAACCGGCGGAATCGGGACGTATGAGTGGCGATGGGTCGGTGGTCGTCGCGCCGCGAGGCGCCCGCAACCCGTTGGTGCTCGGGCCGATGCGGCTTGCGCTCCTCGTCATAGGTGCGCTGGTAGTGCTGCTGGCGCTGATCTACCTCCTCGGTGGTAAGAGCAGCGAACTGGTCACCCAGTCGATCATCACCGGCGCACTTTTGGGAGGCGTGTATGCACTGGTGTCCATCGGGCTGACGCTGATCTTCGGTGTTCTTGGCATCGTGAATTTCGCGCAGGGCACGCTGCTGACGTTGTCGATGTTCGTCGCCTACGTCCTGGTGACGTCGGCTGGGATGAACCTCTACCTCGCTTCCTTGCTGGCTATCCCGCTGCTGTTCGCGGTGGGATACTTGATCCAAGCAGGCATGCTGAATCGGCTGATGCGCAAGGGCGAGACCGAGGGCCAACTGCTGGTTACCCTCGGATTATCTTTGCTCATCGCGAATATCATGTTGCTAGTGTTTGGCGGCAAACCAAAATCTGTTCGGTCGCCGTTGGACGGGGCCCTGCACCTGTTTGGCGCGGTGATTTCGGTGCCGCGGCTGCTCGCCTTCGGCGGCGCGATCGTGCTGGCGCTGGCGCTGATGCTGATACTGCGTGGCACGACACTCGGCTTGTCGATCCGCTCGGTTGCCGCCAACCCGCAGGGGGCTGCGCTGGTGGGCGTCAACGTGAGCCGTGTCTATGCCCTGACCTTCGGTCTTGGCACGGCGTGCGTTGGTGCGGCTGGCGGCCTGGTGCTGCCGTTCATCAGCCTGACCCCGAGCGCGGGTGAGCAGTTCACCATCCTGGCGTTCGTCATCGTCGTGCTCGGCGGCCTCGGCAGCGTCGGCGGGGCGGTGATCGGCGGACTGATCATCGGGTTGGTGCAGACGGTAGGCGGACTGTATTTCCCGGGCACCGGCGCATTGTTGCTGGTGTTCGGCGTTTTTGTGCTGGTGCTTTTCCTTCGCCCGCAAGGGCTGTTCGGGAGCGCGTTGTGACCCTCCCGGACGCGGAGCCTTCGGCCGCGGAGCCATCTGCCCGCTCGGCTGCGGGGACCGTACCGGCCACCGGCCCGGCCCGGCAGTTCCTGGTCCTCGGGGTCGGCCTGCTGCTGCTCGCCCTGCTGCCAGCCGTGCTCCCCGCCCGGCTGGACGCGGTTGCGGTCCGGACGCTGATCTTCGCCATCATGGCGGTGGGCTGGAACATCATGAGCGGATACGGCGGCATGTTCAGCTTTGGACATGCCGCCTTCTTCGGTATCGGCGCCTACACCGATGCGTACCTGCTGACCGCGCATGGCATCTCGCCGTGGATGTCGATGGTGCTCGGCGGTGCGCTGGCCGCGGTGTTCGCGGTGGCGACTGCCTACCTGTCTCTGCGGTACCGGCTGACGGGGGCGTACTTCGCGCTGGCCACCTTCGCGTTCGCCCAGATGTTACTGCTGCTGGTGTCCAACATGGATGTCTTCCACACCACGGAAGGTTTCAACATTCCGATCCTGCCGGCGCCGTCGGTCTCCATGCTGCAGTTCGATCAGGGCAGCGACTGGTACTACTGGATTCCGCTGGGCCTGCTCGCGATCGCGGTCGCGGCAAACATCACGCTGGTGCACTCCAAGACCGGCCAGTACGTGATGGCCAGCCGCGACGATGAGGTGGCCGCGACCTCGTTGGGTGTGCCGGTGATGCGCTACCGGCTGATCGCGGTGGCCATCAGCGCGGCGATCACCGCGATCGCCGGCGTGTACTACACGCAGTACTACCTGTTCGTCGGGCCGGACAACGCGTTCGGGGCGGACGTTTCCGTCGAGGCGATCGTCCCGGCGGTTATTGGCGGCATCGGCACGATATGGGGGCCCGTGGTCGGCGCGGCGATCATCGGGCCGCTGTCGGAATGGACCACGTCGCTGCTTCGCGATCCTCCATCGATGCTGTCCTTCCTGGCCGGGAAGAACGGTCTGGACGTCGCGGTCTACGCCGCATTGCTCATCGTCATCGTGCTGTTCCTGCCCCGCGGTGTCTACGGCACTCTGCGGGCGAGGCTGCGCAGATGACGCTGCTGACCGTGACCGGCGTCGCGAAGTCGTTCTCGGGGCTGCAGGCGCTGCAGGACGTGGACCTCTCGGTGTCGAAGGGGGAGGTCCTCGGCATCATCGGGCCGAACGGTGCGGGGAAGACGACGCTGTTCTCGGTGATTTCCGGACAGCTGAGGCCGACGGCCGGACGGGTCGTTCTTGACGGGGTGGACATCACCGGGTGGCGCCCGGATCGAGTGGCCCGAGCGGGTTTGGCCAGGACGTTCCAACTCATGCGCCCGTTCGAGAGCATGACAGTGCTGGACAATGTCGCCGTCGCCACGCACGCCCATCATCGAGCGCGCAGTCGCGCCCGGGACGCCGCCGCCGAAGTAATCGATCGCGTTGGGCTGACCGAATACCGCGACCGGCCGTCCGGGACGCTGCCGACGGCTGGGCTCAAGCGGCTGGAGATGGCCAGGGCCCTGGCACTACAACCTAGAGTGCTGCTTCTCGATGAGGTGCTTGCCGGGCTTGTCCCCACCGAACGCGGACCGTTGATCGACCTGCTCCGGACGCTGCGCGATGACGGCATCACGCTGCTGTTCATCGAACACATCATGGCGGCGGTGATGTCGCTGTCCGACCGGGTTTTGGTGATGCACGAGGGCCATCCGCTAGCCGAAGGCACTCCCGACGAGGTGACCACGGATCCGCGTGTGGTGCAGGCGTATCTGGGAGAGGATTTCCTCATTGCTGAGTCTTGAGGGCGTCAGCGCCGGGTACCGCCGGCTTCGCATCCTGCAGGGCGTCGACCTGGAGGTGCACAGCGGCGAGATCGTGGCGCTGATCGGGGCAAACGGCGCGGGTAAGACGACAACCCTGCGGGCGATCTCCGGGCTGATCGGTGTGCAGTCGGGCCGGATCCTGCTGGATGGCAAGCGCATCGACGGTATGAGGCCCGACCGGATCGTTCGCAGGGGTCTGGTGCATGTGCCTCAGGATCGCGGGTTGTTCGGCCGGCTGACGGTGCTGGAGAACCTGCAGATGGGCGCGTATACCCGGAGCGGGTCCGAGATCGCTGACAGCCTCGACCAGGTGCTTGAGTTGTTCCCCATTCTCGACAAGCGCCGGGAGCAGCGGGCCGACACGATGTCGGGAGGGCAGCAGCAGATGCTCGCGATCGGCCGTGCGCTGATGGCACGGCCGAGAATGCTGACCTTGGATGAGCCGTCGGTGGGTCTGGCTCCGAACCTGGTCGCCGAGGTGTTCGCGGCGGTGCAGCGGATTCGGGACACCGGGGTCACCGTGCTGATCGTGGAGCAGAACGCCGCCCAGACGCTGCGCATGTCGGACCGGGCCTACGTGCTGGAGAGCGGCGAGATCGCGATCACCGGGCCGGGGCCCGAGCTGATCGATGACCCGCGGGTCCGCAGCGCCTACTTGGGAATGTGACGTCGGGAGCCTGGCGGCAAGCAGCGCTGACGCAGTTGAAGATTGATGCGTGGGAGTTTGATGCGTGGGAGTTTGATAGGGAGGAGACAAACGCATGATGTTCCGAATACGCGCCATCACTCCGATTCACGTAGCCGCGGATGAGTTGGCGCGCCGGGCCGATCGCTACCGCAGGCTGGCCCCGCCCGGGATCGGGGTCGACCTGGAGGATCTCGGCGACTCGGCCGGGGTTCCCCGTTCCTTGGAAACCGCCGAGGCGATCCGCGCATCCGAGGACCTGGTCATCGACCGACTGGGCCGGACCGATCCGTCCCGATACGACGCATCGCTGCCCGACTGCGTGCTCGACCCTGGTATCGGCGTCGGCCGGCACTATCCGGTCCCGACCTTCGGACTGTTGCAGCTGACCGCACACCTGCTGGCCGGCCTCGGCGGGACATTCGGGGCCGTCGCCCGAAACGAGGCCATATCCGCCGAGCTGGCGCGAAAGGTCACCGTCTACGGGTTGGGTAACCTGCTGGCTGGCGTCGCGACCCTCGGATTGTCCGTAGCCGACATCGCCGATGATGAACGCTGGGCGACCGCCGTCGCCGGGTCGGTGGCAGACCTTGATGTCCGAACGGTGATCAACGGCTGTTCGGCGGTGCAGGTCCGACCTGCTTTCGGCCCTGTCATCCTGGACCCGACGGCCACCGCGCTGCGGGTACTCGGCGCGGCGCTGGACGCCGGGGTATTGCCGACCGCGGCCCGGTCTCACCGGTGACCGGCCGCGCTCGCGGAGGGCCGGATCTGGTAGTCGCAGGTGCCGGCGGTGGGTTGGTCGCAGCGTTGCGGGCCGCGGAACTGGGCCTTGACGTGCTCGTCGTCGAGGCGAGCGAGCGCTTCGCGCACGGCAACAACACCTCCATGTCAACCGCGATGGTCCCGGGAGCGGGCTCGCGTTGGCAGGCCGCTGCCGGAATCGATGATTGCGCCGAGCAGTTCGCCCGCGATGTCGAGCACAAGACCGGCGGGCAGGCGGATCAGCCGCTGACGGCAGCGCTGACCGGTGTCAGCGGTCGGCTCGTCGAGTGGTTGGCGGACGCCGCCGGTCTGCCGATGTCGTTGGTCACCGATTTCGACTACCCGGGACACTCCCGGCCCCGGTGTCATACAGTGCCCGGCAGGTCCGGCCGCGCCTTGATGGCCGGGCTGATCGCGGCAGCGGGCCGGCAGGACCGCGTGGCCCTACTCGTTCCGGCGCGCCTGGCGTCGATCCGAAACGACCGCGACGGCGTCTACGCAGTGGTTGTTAGCCGCCCGGACGGCAGCAGCGAGGAAATTCCGACCAGGGCAGTGCTGTTGGCCACCAACGGATTCGGGGCCAATACTGACCTGGTGCATCTGCACATTCCGGAGATCGCCGAGGCCGCCTATCACGGCAGCGCGGAATCGACCGGCGACGCGCTCCGGATCGGCGCCGAGCTCGGTGCGGATACCGGGTTCTTGGACGCCTATCAGGGCCACGCGGCCGTGACTGCGCAGGCGGCGACGCTAGCCGGATGGGCAACGGTGATGCACGGCGGGTTCCTGGTGGATGATTCCGGGCACCGATTCGGGGACGAGACGATCGGCTATTCCGAGTATGCCCGCGAGGTGCTCGAACATGCAGGCGGGCGCGCGGTGATCGTGCTGGACCGTCGCATTCACGATGCTTGCCTGGCGTTCGACGACTTCCGGGACACCGTCGAGTCCGGAGCCGTGGTTTGGGCGGACAGCGTCGAGGAGTTGGCCGCCGCTGTCGGAGTCGATCCGCACGGGCTGGCCGAGACGCTGGCCGAGACGGCGGGCTTGGCAGCATGTGGTGGCCGGGACGGATTCGGCCGCTCGCTGTGGGCGCAGCCGCTCCGGCCACCGTTTGCGGCGATCCGGGTTGTTCCGGCGCTGTTCCACACACAGGGTGGACTGCGTGTCGACGGTCACGCACGGGTGCTGGACACGGCGGGGATATCGATTCCGGGCGTGTTCGCCTCCGGCGGCGCGGCGATGGGCATCTCCGGTCACGGGGCAAGGGGCTATCTGGCCGGGAACGGGCTGCTCGCTGCCCTTGGCCTTGCCTTCCTGGCAGCCGAGCAGGCGACTGGCGACCGGCCGGCGAGGACTTCGTGAGCGTGGCGGGACGCCCCCGATGACGGATGCCTCGCTGGCGGCGATCCGCCGGTTCCTCTGTGACGAGGCGGGCTTCGCCCAGCTCATCACCGTGAACCATGATGGATTCCCGATCGGCCGCACTGTCGGAGCCGCTATCGGTGACGATTGGACGGTCGATCTGGTCCAGCGCCGGATCCACCGGAGACTGGCGCAGTTGCGCCGCAATCCGAACGTCGAGCTGATCTGGACCGGGACGCCGACGCCGGGCGCTCGCAATGACCATCCCGCGGTGTACGACTTCGGCCGGCAGGTTCCGCGATGCGTCTTCCTACGCGGAGTGGCCGAGTTCATGCCGCCGGAGTGGACGGTCGAACAGTACCGTCGGCGAACCGACGCACTGCGGGCCAAGGGATTCACCCGCGCGCCGACGCGCAGCAACGAGGACGTCGCCACCGAGTTAACCGGCGTGCTGGTTCACCCGGTGCGACTGCGAGCCGAGGGCTTCGGTGACGGAGCGCAATCATTTGACTGGACCGCAAAGGAGTTGCACTGACATGGTCAAGACGATTCTGGGTTACGACATCGCGGACGGTGTCACCGAAGCCGACTACGAGCGCTGGTTGTTCGAGGTCCATGCTCCCGATCTCCTCGCGAATCCCCACCTGGATCGGATCGTGTTCAACAAGGTGCTTCGCACCGTCAGCCGGACCAGCGGCGGCACCGCCAGTGTGTCGACTGATCAGACCTTCTACCGGATTGCCGAGATGCATTTCGCGGACGAGGCGGCGTATGAGGCGTACCTGCGCTGGTTCGACGAGCACCCGATTCCGCTCGATCGCGGCCCAGCCGGCCGAACCGCGTTCCGCTTCTACGTGCTCGGCGAATCGACGGAAGTGGACCGCGACTCGTTGGGCAGGCAGAAGCGCCCCTCCGTCAGTTGATCGTCAGTCGCCGCACAGATCGACGACGACATTGCCGCGGCAACTGTGGATCGTCCGACGTTTGGCCCGGGCGCGACCCGCGCCGCACTGTAGGCGTCGCCGAGAAGCTCAGGCACTATTGACGTCCCGGGCAAGGCCCTCGTCATCGTGGCGCGCCCCGACCACGTCGTGCCTGCCTCCGATCCATCACCGATGCCAGTTCCATCCGGTACGCCCGCGGTAGGCCCGCGCAAGGCCGGTCACACGATCCATCGTCGCCGCTGCGCGATGACCCGCCGCTACGACCTCCTCGGTACTCCAGGCCGAAACACGGTCCGCTTCTGCGACGACCACGCCGTTGACAATGACGGTCCGGACAGCGGACGGATCGGGTGAGTAGACCAGATTCGACATCCAGGTGCTTTCCGGGAGCAGCGCGGGCCGATCGATGTCCACAAGGATCACGTCGGCGCGCTTACCCACCTCGAGAGAACCAATGGAATCTGCCATCCCGATAGCGTGAGCTCCTCCGATGGTCGCTAGCTCGAGTGCCAATTCGGCGGAGCCCCAGCTCGCGCCGAACCGGTGCTTTTGCAGGAATATGGCGAACTTCATGGTCTCCCAAATGTTTTGACCATTGTTCGTAGAGGCACCGTCGGTGCCGAGACCGACGCGCACCTGATCAGAGAGCATCTCCGAAAGCGGCGCGATGCCGGCCGCATACATGAGATTCGACACTGGATTGTGCGACACCCCGGTTCGGGACATTGCGAGCAGAGTAATCTCCTCAGCGGTGGGGAGAACGCAGTGAGCGATCAATAAGTGATCACCGAGCGCATCCAACTCGGACAGCCTTTCGATGGGTCCCATACCGAATCGTCGTTGCGACTCGACGATTTCATCTTGCGAGCTAGCAACATGCATCGTCATGCGAGATTGGTGCGCCCGGGCGTACGCAGTGAACTCGCGGATCATATCGCTGGTGCATCGCAAGACGCCCAGCGGCTCCGGCACCACCTCGATCAATTCGGAATTGAAGAGAGCTCGCAGACGGTCCACTTCTTGTAGTGCACCGTCAATGCTGTCCCTGACATCGGTAGCGGTTGACTGGCTGGGATCGGATTCGTCCGACGAGTCAACCGCCATCCGCGCCACCACTGCCCGTGCCCCGCTCTCCCGCACCGCCCGTAACACACCGTCCAGCGTCCCGGGATCCGGTCGACCGAATTCTCCGACGACCATCGTGGTTACGCCGCCGAGAATGTTCTCGACCAGGGCGGCCCTTGCGCCCGCGTAGGCCGTCGCGGATGTGCTCGCGCGAAGGGACGGCCACATGCCCTGGCTAACCCAGTCGGCGAGTGGCAGTTCGTCGAACAGGCCCCTCGAGATGCTGTTGGACAGGTGGGTGTGACAGTTGATGAGCCCAGGAAGTGTGGCCATCCGACGCGCGTCGTAGGTGCGGCGCGCGGTGTACGGGCAATCTGCAGCCGCTCCGACGCCAACGATCGAGGTCCCCGAGATCGCCACATATCCCGCGTCGAACGCTCGGCGGCCGGCGTCCATCGTTGCGACAGGGCCGCCGATAATCAAGATGTCGGCCTTCATTGTGAATCCTGGTCGCTGGGCGGCCCGAGGCAACGGCGCCTGGTTCGCGTCATTCCGGATATGCCCGGCCGCCCTGCGTCATGCTCAGGCATCGATGCCGTAGATCCGGTAGCGCATCGGACGCAGTTCGCCAAGGCTGGTGCCATCGAAGCTCAAGGGTTGATCGGTCACAATGCCCGACGGCGCGACGAGCTCCTCCCAGATGCGCTGGGCCTGTTCGTCGTGGCGCAGTGTGATCGTGCCCCAGACGATGACGTGAGCCAGTTCGCCGGAGCGCGAGAATGACACACACGCACGGATGTCTCGTTGCACGTTGCGCTTCTTCTGCTTGCCGGTGAGGCTGAAGTACAGGACGTCTGGGCCCAGCCCGACGAGCATCGGGGTGACGTGCGGCCAGCCCTGCGGACCGATCGTGGCCAAACTGGCCCAGTCTCCGGGGCGGCACACCGCCGAGATCGCGCTGCGAAGCTTCTCGTTCATTGGGCACTCCACAGCAGGGTTGATCTCGACGTCGCTCACGACGGACTTTCCTCCTCCGGTAGTGCCGCCGGCTGTTCGTCCCGAAGTTGGGTACCCAGTGCCGCGAACAGCGTGTCGTACTGCTGGCGGAGCGCGCCAGCGGAAACGCCCCCGACCGGGGTGATCTCGATCCAGTCAACAAGTTCTTGGTACTGTGCGCAACGCGCACGCAGGCCCTCGGCATCCTCGACGGCGACGAAATCGCGGACCAAGGCGTCGTCCGGCCGATCAGGGTCGTGACCCGACTCAGCGGCGATCTGCCGGAAGTAGGGGATGTCCTGGTATCGGCGCAGCGACGTTCGAGCCAGCTCCATGGCATGCGCGATGCCGCTGGCAGAACCGTCGTGCAGCACGGAGCGAAGCATCACGCCGACCTCCACCCGTCGGCCGGCACCAGCGGCTCCGCTCCGTACGGCAGGAACCATCCGGTCGCGCAGCCACGGCACCGTATGCACGACGTTGACGAGCACACCGTCGGCATGCCGGCCGGCGAACTCGGCCATGGCCGGCCGGGTAGCTGCCAGATGAATGGGAGGTGGATCGGCTGGTTGTTCTCTGGTGCTGAAGTAGTCGCGCACCGAGAAGAACTCGCCGGCGAAGTTCAGCGGAGAGGTTGTGGTGCACTGCATCGCGCCGCGTACCACCGCGACGTACTCACCGAGCCGGGCCAGCGGACGCGACGGGTCGATGCCGTAGTGGTCGATGTTGTAGCTCGGCGGCATCGTGCCCAGCCCGAGAACGAACCGACCTGGCGCCAGTTCCGCGACAGTGAGTGCGGCGAGCGCGGTGAGGACCGGGGGACGAACCCAGGTCGCCACTGCAGTGACAATGCGGGCAGCCGATGTTCCGGTGGCAATGGCGGCGGCGGCGGCGAAGGCATCGTGGTTCAACTCGCCGACGCCCAAGGTGGAAAACCCTGCCACTTCTGCGGCGCGGGCCAGCCGGATGTGCTCTGGCAAGGAAATGCCAGTCAGCCCGACGGCGATGCCCAGCCCTTTCATGGACAGCGCTGTCATGGTCGAGGCCGCCCGGCCTCGACGCGGAGGTCCACAACTACCTTGCCGCGGCTCTTCCCGGAGGCCAGGTGCTCCACCGCATCTGGCACGGACTCCAGTCCGGCGAAGGTGGAAGGGTCGATGGCCACGGTGAGCCGGCCTTGCGCGTACAACCTCAGCAGCCGCCGAAGCGCTGGCGGGTGCGCCTGCGGGTAGTGCGAGTTCTGGAATCCGATCACGCTGGCCGACTTCCAGTACAGGTGGGTGTAGATGCGCTGTTCCGGAACGACTTCCGGGAGTCCCGGGCCCTGATCGGAGGCGTGTCCGGCGATCACCAATCGGCCATGCTGCGCCAGTCGGCGCACCAACACGTCGAACAGCGCCCCGCCGACAGTGTCCACAGCGAGGTCGATCTGGCCGCCGAATTCAACGTCCAACACGGCGCCGAGGTCCTCCGATCGCCGGTCCACTGCGCGGTGGCAGCCGAGTTCACGAAGCAGCGCTGCTTTTTCGGGACCGCCGCACACTCCGACGACGGTGTTGCCGGCCAGCGCGGCGAGCTGGACCAGGAACTGGCCGAGACCGCCGGCTGCCGCGGTGATGACAACGGTCTGCCCGCTGCCCATCCGGCCGGCCTGCTCCAGCGCCAGCAATGCCGACACCGCCGAGGTTCGCAGTGCCACATAGGTAGGCGTCGCTTCGGGCACCGGGTCGACCCGGTCCGCGTCTATGGTCAGCCAGTGCCGGTACCCGCCGCCGAACACCGATGTCGCCACCGTGTCGCCGACAGCAAGACTCTCCACTCCGGAACCGGCTGCCACCACCACGCCGACAGCCTCCACCCCCATGTCGAACGGGGGAACGGCGGTCAGATAAGGCAGTTCACCGCGAGCGACCACGCCGTCGAACAGGCCGTTGACCCCGGCCCAGCGCTGGCGGATCAGTACCTGCCCGGGGCCGGGCTGCTCGATCGGGCGGTCCACGATCAGTGCGCCCTCCCGCAGGCTGCTCGCAAAGGTGCGCAGCACCAGCACCCGGTTGGCCTCACCGAGTCGGGGGCCCAGTGCAGCCGCCGTCACGGTTCGGGGGAGTGCGCTGGAGTCATCGGGCAACGCCGACCACCACCTTGCCGATGTTCGCCCCCGACATGAGCCGAACGAATGCCTGGGGCGCAGTCGCCAATCCCGATACGCGGTCTTCCAGTATTGACATCGATCCGGACGCCAGCAGCGCGCCGACTCGCCGCCGATGTTCGTCTGCCAGATGGAGGTGGTCGTAGACCACGATCCCGTGCACGATAGCCCGGGCGGCAATCACCGCTCCGGCCGGCATCATCGACGGCCCGCCGTCGTTGTACTGATCCATCAGGCCGCACAGGGTGACCCGAGCGCCAATGGCCAGAGATCGCAGCACACCGGCGAGCACGTCGGAATCCCCGCTGTGCAGGTAGCAATCCACCCCGTCCGGAGCGGCCGCCGCTAGTGCCGCCCGCCAGTCCGGGTCGGTCCGGTCTACCGTCGCGTGGTAGCCGAAAACCTCCCGCGCCACTGCGGCTTTCGCGCTTCCGCCGACGATCGCGATGGTGCGGGCACCGGACAGCCGGGCCAACTGACCGGCCACCGAACCGACCGCGCCGGTCGCCGACGAGACCACCACGGTGTCGCCCACTCTTGGTCGTAGCTGCCGGGTGATCGCGACGTATCCGGTCAGACCGGGCATGCCCAGTGCGCCCAGCGCAGCGGACAGCGGAACCCCGTCAACCGGTGTCACCGGCCGCGAGGTCGAGGCGTCAACTGCTGCGAACTGCTGCCAGCCAGTTTCGGCCAGCACGTGACTGCCCACCGCCGGTCCACCGGGGATCGTTGTCAGCACCCGGGCGACGGACCGCCCCGGCATCACCGATCCGAGCGGAGTGGCCGCGTCCCCAAGGTGCTTGCCGGTGATCGCGGTTCGCAGGTACGGATCCAACGACAGATCGCAGACCTGGACCAGCAGTTGGCCGTCGCCGGGTTCCGGGACGGGACCTTCGGTCAACTCGAAGCAGCCTGTATCGGGCACTCCGCTGGGGTAGCGCACCAGTCGGACCTGCTGTTGTGCCGATGGAATGCCGACGGGAAAGGCAGACGCCGGATCGGCGTTGCCCAACGGCGGATCGGTCACGCGACCTTCGTCTCGTTGATCAACGTCCGGCGGACGCACACCCCCTGCTCCAGCCACTGCCACACCCGGCTGCGCTGCTGGCCGTCATCGGACAGCAGGATGATCTCGAACAGCCGCTGATCGTCCGCGGGGTCGGCCGACTTGTACTTCCACGTCAGGTACATCGCGTTCTCGTCCAGGCCCCAGATGATGCCCTTGAGCCGCTCGGTGTCGAAGAACAGGTGCCCGTGGCCGTCGTAGGCGGCCGGGAACGAGTGCTCCTCGGAGCGCCCGTCCGGCCAGGTGTAGCGGTTGATCTGGACGTAGTCGAACTCGCCTTCCGCGGGAAGCAAGCACGTCAGGTGCGAACGATGCTGATCGATGATCTTCCCGTCGCGGTCGACGTAGGTGTAGACACCTTCCCATTCGCCCTCGTGCTTGGCCAGCAGTGGCATTCCTTCGCGGATTCCCATGGACGGGTTCCTTTCCCTGTCGTCGTGCTTGTCTGGAGTTGCGGGGTTGGTCAGCGTGGTTCGGGGCTTCCCGGTGGTGCGGTCACCACCACGGATCGGGGTCCGCAGAGCGATTGATGAGGTAGGCCTGTCGTCGCAGGAACCTGCGCAGGGATGCGGGCCCCATCCGGGATCCGCCGAGCCCGCTGGCGCCGAAGGAGTCCTTTTCGCCGTCGTAGACCAGCGCGGTCAACGCGGCGTCGTTGATGCTCACCGCCCCGGCACGCAACCGTCTGGCGACCGTCAGCGCGCTGTCGGCGTCGGCGGCGAACACCGAAGCGGACAGCCCGTAGGAGGAGTCGTTGGCCAACGCGACGGCGTCGTCGGCGTCGTCGAAGGGCATCACGGGCATGATCGGGCCGAACGTCTCTGCAGTCATCACCGTCATGGTGTGGTCCACGCCGGTCAACACCGTCGGGGGGCACCACGTCCCGCCACCGTGGTGCTCGATCTGCCCGCCGCAGTGCACGCGGGCGCCGCGGGCAACCGCCTCGGCCAGTTGCGCGGCGATCACCGTTGCCTGTGCGGGATCGATGAGCGGTCCGATCCCCTGATCGTCTTCGGTCGGATAGGCCAAGCCGAGCTTGTCGGCCTTGACGGTGAGCAGGTCGACGAACTCATCGAAGATCGTGCGCTGAACGTAGATCCGTTCGATGGACAGGCAGGACTGGCCGGTGTTGGCGGTGCTGCCCCACAGCAGCGCGGAACTCGCCCGGTCGAGGTCGGCCCCGTCGAAGACCAGCGCCGCGTCCTTGCCGCCGAGTTCCAGGAACGAGGGGATGAACGCCTTCATGGCGGCGGCTCCGACGAGCCGCCCGGTGGGCACACTGCCGGTGAACACCACCAGGTCGATCAACGGGATCATCGCCGCGCCGACCGCTGCCCCGCCCTCTACAACGCCGAGAACTGATGCCAGATCGTCCATTCCGTCCAGCGTCGCCAGCAGGGGTTCAACAAAGCGCGGGGTGACCTCGCTGGGCTTGGCAAGCACGGCGCTGCCCGCGGCCAGCGCCGGGATCGCGTCGATCAGTCCGAGCAACAGGGGAAAGTTCCACGGGCTGATCACGCCGACGAGCGAATACGGGTGCACCCCGCCGCCTATGGTGAGCCCGGGTATCGATGCGGGACTTTCCGGCGGCGGGGCGAGCATTCCCGGCGCTGCGGTCGCCCAGCGGGTGAGCATCCCCAGGACCGCATCGACCTCCAGCACGGACTCCGGGCGTCGGCCGGTATCAGCGATCAACGCGCGTTCCAGTGCGCTGCGGTTGGCCGCAATCCGGTCTCGCCAGGTCAGCAGCGCCGTCGCCCGCCGGTTCGGGCCCAGCGCCTCCCAAGCAGGTTGACCTTCGCGTAGCCGGGCGGCCAGCGCAACCAGCTCGGCTCCGGTTGGTGGGCGCAGCGATCGTTCCGCCTGGCCGGTCCTGGGATCAAGGACGATGAGCTCAGCGTCCGCGCCGGTGTCCGGCACCAGGTCGCCCGGCGAAGGATCGAGTGTCATCCCAGCACCCCCGCCCGAGCCAGCCGGTCCAGGACGTCGGCTTGCCGGCGGGCGAACACCGCCCGATCCGGGGCGCTGCCGGCGAGTAGGTTGGGTCGCTCCAGGTCGTGCCGGGCGTACTCGCCGGCCCACAGCTGGGCCTTCACCCGGGACGGCAGGTTGGCCATTCCCGGTCGGCGGCGTTCCCGCCGCAGCGCGGTCAGGTCAAGTTCGGCGGTTGCCACGATGCTCTCTCCCGGCCCGGCTGCCGCGAGCCTGCGGCCGGCGAAGTCGACGATCTCGCTGCCCCCGTTGGTGGAGTCGGACGGGATGGGGATACCCGTCAGCCCGCCGGAGTTGGCCGACACCACGTAAGCGATGTTCTCGATGGCTCGGGCGCGGCGCGCTACTGCCTTGGGCGTCAGCTCGGGAGATGTGATCTCGCTGGTCGAGTGCAGCAGCACCTCGGCGCCGCGCATCGCGAGCGTGCGGGACAGCTCCGGGTACAGGATCTCCTCGCTGGCCACTGCCGCCAGTGTCCCGATCTCGGTGCGCGCCACCGGGAACAGCCCGTCCGACCCGTAGGCGTCCAGGTAGGCGTCCAGCACGTCGTAGGGGCTGGGCGAGTACAGGGAGTGCAGCCTTCGATAGCGCAGCACCACGTCGCCGGTCGGGCCGAGCACCACGCTGGCCTGGAAATACAGCTCAGGGAACGCCGGATCGGTCTCGTAGGCGTTGGTCGCCAGGAAGATCCGGTGCTCGGCGGCGATCTGGCCAAGCCGTTCGTATTCCGGCCCGTCCGGGGCGATCGCGGCCTTGGCGGCCCAGGCGGGCACCGCGTCGCCCATCGGGAAGCCGGTGAGGACGTACTCCGGCAGCACCACCAGCCGGCAGTCCGGACCGATCCAGCCCAATGCCCCGCGGACACGCTGGGCGATGGACGTGATGCTGGCGTCGATCGCTTCCCGCGCCGCCGGCACCGACAGCGTGTTGATCGCGCGGGTGGTGACTTGCAGGCACACTGCCCGGTAGGCGAGTGTCCGCCCGGGATCATCCACCTCGGGGCGGTGCTGCTCCATGTGAGCTTCTCCCATCGTGCTGGTCATCGTGCTGGCGCGAGAGCGTTGCGCTGGAAGGTACGGCTTGACTGCGACGCTCCTTGACCCTACCGTCTGGAGTGGAACAGCGTTCCGACCCTAGGAACGATACGCCCAGTCGGCGGATGATGAAAGGCGGCCGGCGGTGCCCAACGAGCAGGACCTGATCATCGTCGGCGCAGGTACCGCCGGAATTCCGGCTGCGTTGGAAGCTGCTGCGCGCGGAACGCAGGTGCTGCTGCTGGACAAGTCCACCGACGTCGGAGGGACCCTGCACGTCTCGGGTGGACACCTCAGCGCCGCCGGCACGGCGCGGCAGCGCGCCAAGGGCATCCGCGACACTCCGCAGGCGCACTACGACGACGTGATGCGGATCAGCGAGCACACGGCGCGGCCGGACCTGACCAGGTTGGCAGTCGAACTCGCCCCGTCCGTGATCGATTGGCTTTCGGGCATCGGGTTCGACTTCGCCCCGGAGACACCAAGGCTGGTCTACGGACACGAGCCGTACGCAATCCCACGCACCTACTACGGCACCGATGCCGCCCGGTCGATTTTGGACGTCCTGCGTCCGCCGCTGGCCAGGGCGATCGCCGACCACTCGGTCGATCTGCGGCTGGCCACCACGGTGACCCGATTGCTGATCGAGCGGGGCAGGTGCATCGGCGTGGCCGCGGTCGGCCCGGACGGCCAGGAGCGCGAACTGCGAGCCGACGCCGTGATCATTGCCACCGGCGGCTTCGGCTTCGACCCCGACCTGTTCGCGGAACTGGAGGGCGCACCGTTGGTCACCGCCGCCGCACCGACCTCAACCGGCGACGGGCTGCGCATGGCGCTGGCGGTCGGCGCCGGCCTGGGCGGCCGCGGCACCTACCTGCCTACCTTCGGCGGGTTGCCCCCCGCGGACGGTTTCCGAGTGGCTTGGGAGCAGCGACCGCTGCTGGTGGCCGCCGAGCGGCCACCGTGGGAGATCTACGTCGACGTGCACGGTCGCCGATTCGTCGCCGAGGACGAGCCGAGCATCGATGCCAAGGAACGGGCGCTGGTCACCGTCCCGGATATGACGTTCTGGACCGTGTTCGATGCCCGTGCGCTGGCCGAGTCGAGGCCGATGGTGATCGGTTGGAGCACCGACGACCTGGATGCGGCGGCCAACAACCGTATCGGGGTGTACCGGGCGGAGACCCTGGCAGAGCTGGCCACGTTGGCCGCCATCGACCCGGACGGGCTGGCCGGCACTGTGCAGGCCTACAACGACGCGGTGGCCTCCGGCACTGATCCTGCATTCGGCCGCACTCACCTGCCGGCACTGATCGAGAAGCCGCCGTTTTACGCGATGCAGAATCACGCGCTGACGCTGATCACATTCACCGGGGTCGACGTGGACGCCGACCTGGCAGTGCGGCGTGACGATGGCACCGTCATCGAGGGCCTGTACGCCGCCGGCGAGGTTATCGGGGCAGGTGCCACCAGCGGAAACTCCTTCTGCGGAGGGATGCTGATCACCCCGGCGTTGGCGTTCGGGCGCCTCTTGGGGCAACGTCTGGGGCAGCACCTGGGCCTGGGCAGCCGTTCCGGCAACGTCCTGCGGTACCCGGCGAGCAGACCCGAGGAGGTCAGATGAGTGTGCAACCCGGCTGGCAGGGCCGATTCTTCGAGGACTTCACCGTTGGTGACATCTATCGGCACCCGTTGGGGCGCACGGTGTCCGAGGCGGACAACACCTGGTTCACGCTGCTGACGATGAACACCAACCAGATGCACTTCAATGAGCAGTACGCCGCGCGCAGCGAGTTCGGCCGGACGATCGTGGTCTCCACCCTGACGGTGGCGATAGCGGTGGGGCAGAGCGTCACCGACCTGACGCAGAATGCGTTCGCCAACCTCGGCTGGGACGACATCCGCATGACCCAGCCGGTGTTCGCGGGCGACACGTTGTGGAGCGAATCGCTGGTGGTTGCCAAGCGGGAGTCCTCCTCTCGGCCCCACGCCGGCATCGTCACGGTCCGCACCCGCACGCTGAACCAGCACGGCGTGGAGGTCTGCTCGTTCCTGCGCACCTTTTACGTCTACCGGCACGGGGCGCACCAGGTGGCTGATGTGTTCCCGGAGCCGAAGACGCCGCTGACTTTGCCGGACCAGGCGGTCGGCGATGCGGCAGAGGCCGTCACGCCTTCCCCCTCGTCCGGATCAGGTCCGAGGCAGGGGACCCCATGACGCCGACCCTGACCTATGGGCCCTGGGGGGAAACCCTGGCAGAGCAGGCCGCCGCCGCCCGGAGCGCTGAGGACGCCGGTGCGCAAGTGGTCTGGGTGCCCGAACTGCACCGCAGTGCCACCGTATCGGCCGCAGCGCTGGCGGCGGGCACCACCTCGGCCAAGGTCGGCACGGCGGTGGCGCTGGCTTTCACCCGCAGCCCGATGGTCACCGCGCTGGAGGCGCTCGACCTGGACGAGATCAGCGGTGGGCGATTCGTTCTCGGCCTCGGACCGGGAGTGCGCAGGCTCAACGAGGACTGGCACAACGCTGCTGTTGGGAGCCCGGCGAAGCACCTGCGGGAGAGCGTGGACTGCATCCGCACGTTCTGGCGCACGTGCACCAGCGGCGATCCGATCGAGGTGGACGGGGAGTACGAGCATCTGCGGATCCGCGGCTATCAGCGGCCGTTCGCCGTCCTGCGGACCGACATTCCGATCTACCTCGGTGCCATGGGGCCGATCATGACCGCGCTGGCCGGCGAGATCGGCGACGGGTTCCTGTCCCACGAACTGTGCTCACCGCAGTGGCTCACCGGACACATCACCCCCGACCTGAACCGAGGTCTGCGCCGCGCGGGCCGTGACCGCACCTCGATCGACGTGGTGGTGTCGGCCTGCTGCTCTATTGACTCCGACCCCGAGCGGGCCCGACGTCGAGCCGCCGGCCTGGTCGCCTTTTATGCGAGCGTGCGTAGCTACTCCGACTTCTTTGCATTCCACGACTTGACGGCCGACCACCTGGCCGCCGTCGAGGCGCTGCGCTCCGGCCGTGGGGCCGATGATCTGGCCGACGCGGTGTCCGACGCAGCGGTGGACGCGCTGACCCTGACCGGGGACCGGGACACTGTGGCGGCGAAACTGGCGGGCTACGACGGGCTGGCCGACACCGTCAAGATCACCCCGCCGACCCACGGCGTGTCGGCCACCGAAACCCGCGTAGCACAGCAGGAGATCATCGCGATGATTGCCGAGATCACCGGGGGACGAGGATGAGTAAGTCATGACACCATCGTTGAATCCGCCTGGGCAATCGTCGGCGCAAGGGCCGGTGGCGCCGCCGCCGGAGGCGCAACGGCGACCGCTTGCCGACGTGCGCATCATTGCGGTCGAGCAGTACGGTGCCGGGCCGTTCGGCAGCGTGCACCTGGCCGACCTGGGTGCCGAGATCATCAAGATCGAAGACCCGCGGGTGGGCGGCGACGTGGGCCGGTATGTACCGCCGTACGCCAAGGGCGAGGACTCGCTGTTCTTCGAGACCTTCAACCGCAACAAGCGAAGCCTGTCGCTGGACCTGACGGTTCCGGAAGGCAGGAGGGTCTTCGAAGACTTGGTACGCGGTGCTGACGCGGTGTACTCGAACCTCCGCGGTGACGTACCTGCCAAGATCGGCATCACCTATGCAGATCTGAAACACCTCAACCCGGCGATCGTGTGCTGCTCGCTGACGGGTTTCGGAATGACCGGGCCCCGTGCCAGCGAGCCCGGTTATGACTACATCCTGCAAGGGCTGGCGGGCTGGATGGACCTGACCGGTGAGCCGGACGGGCCGCCGACCAAGTCCGGATTGTCGTTGGTGGACTTTTCCGGCGGCCTGGTGGCGGTGATCTCGTTGCTGGCCGCGCTGCACGCGGCCCGCAGGGACGGCATCGGCACTGACTGCGACGTCTCGCTGTACGACACCGCTATCGGAATGCTCACCTACCCCGCCACCTGGCATCTGAATGCGGGCTTCACCCCGCAGCGCACCCGCCACTCCGCCCACCCGTCGCTGGTGCCGTTCCAGGCATTCCGCGCCACCGACGGCTGGCTGGTGGTCGGCTGCGCCAAGGAGAAGTTTTGGCAGCGGCTCGCCGTCGTGCTCGGCCACCCGGAGTGGGCGACGGACCCGCGGTTCGCCACCTTCGCCGCCCGTGGGCAGAACGCCGCCGATCTGTTGCCAATGATCGAGGAGATCCTGGCCGGTCGGACCGTCGACGAATGGTTGACCGAGCTGTACGCCGCGGCCATCCCCTGCGGGCCTATCAACAACGTCGCGCAAGCCCTGGCGGAGCCACACACCGCGGCGCGCGGCATGGTGGTTACCACCGAACACCCGGAGTTCGGAACGATCTATCAGGTGGCATCGCCGGTATCGGTGGGGCCGCGCCCGAGTAAGTATCGCCGCGCCCCCCGGCGCAACGAGGACTTCGCCTACGTGACTGAGCAATTGCTGGGTTACGACCAGCAGACAGTGGGCTCGCTGGTCGCGGCGGGCGCTTTCGGTGTGGCGCCGGATTCAGTAGCGAACTCAGCAGCGGACCCCGTCGCAGACCCGGCCGCGACGCCAGAGCCGCAATGACCGCCGATTCAGCTACCCGCACGCTCGCCCGCTGGGCACTGGGGCTGACCCTGGACGCCGTTCCCGCACCGGCCCAACAGGCGGCGGTGCGCCATCTACTGGACGGCATCGGGTGCGCCATCGCCGCATTCGCCTCCGGTGCCGGCGCTCCCGCGCTCACCGTGGCCTCCGGGCTGGCCGGACCGACGGAATCGACGGTGATCGGACTGCCGGCGCGGATGGGAGCTCCGTCGGCCGCATTGGCCAACGGGACACTTGTTCACGCACTGGATTTCGACGACACGCACGCCGGCGGGCTGGTGCACGCGACCGCCATGGTGCTGCCAACTGCGCTGGCAGTCGGCGAGCAGGTGAGCGCCGATGGGGCAGCCGTGCTTGCTGCCGCCATCGCCGGGTACGAGGTCGCCTGCCGGCTGGCGGCCGTTGTGCCCAACGCATTCCATGCGCGAGGATTGCACCCGACGGCTGTTTGTGGCGTCTTCTCCGCCGCCTTGGTCGCCGCCAAGTTGATGGGCCTCTCGCAGGACCAAACCGTCGACGCCCTCGGTATCGCCGGAAGTATGGCAGGCGGGCTGTTGGAGTTCCTGGCGACCGGCTCGTCCACCAAGCAACTGCACCCGGGATTCGCCGCCCACTCGGGGGTTCTCGCCGCCCGGTTGGCCGCCGCGGGCGCCAGCGGACCAGAATCGGTGTTGGAGGGACGCTACGGTCTCTATGCCGCGCTGGTGGGCCGTCGAGTCACCAGCGAGGAGATCACCGCCGGGTTGGGTTCGGACTGGCAGGTGCAGCGGATCACCATCAAGCCTTATCCGGCCTGTCAGCTGATGCATGCCACCCTCGACGCCACCGCCGCTGCCGCGAAGGATGCGGGTTCTACCGACGGAAGGCTCGATCCGGCGCAGATCACTGCGATCCTCGCCGATGTGCACCCGGACAGCGCCACCATCGTCTGCGAGCCCGCCGCGGACAAACTCCACCCGAGAACCCCCTACGACGCGAAGTTCTCACTGCCTTGGAGCGTGGCGGCGCTGCTCATCGACGGCGCAGTCGGTACCGCGACGTATACCCCAGAAGCAATCCGGCGACCGGAAGTCGCGGACCTGGCCAGACGAGTGCGCGCCCGGGTCGTACCAACCGCCGTAGTGGCTGCTGACGCCCCCGGCCGGGTGGACATCCTGCTGGCGGACGGGCGCACGCTGACCGGCGAGATCTCCGGCAGCACCGGCGGCCCGGCCAACCCGATGGGTGAGGCCGAGTTGGACGCGAAGTTCATCCTGAACTGCCCGGCCGGCGCGGCGCAGAAGGCGACCGCGCTGATTGCACAGATCCGGTGCCTTGCCGCCGCGCCTTCCATCCGCGACCTCGCGGCACTGGTCAGCGCGGTGGCTGCAGCCGGCCCGGTCGAGCCCATCCACCAGCAGCGGAGGCACGCATGAGCATCACCGACATCCGGCCCGATACGTTCCCCTGGTTTTCCTACACGGGCTACACCTTCTCCCTGGGCCTGACCGACGGCACCAGGGCCTGGTTGTCCGGACACTCGGCAAGCCGTTATGACGCCGAAGCCGGCCGGATCGTCGTGACCGGCGGCATGACGGAACAGACGCGTACCGCCTACGCCAAGATCGAGGCGATCCTGGCCGCTGCCGGGCTGACTTTCGCCGACGTCACCCACGTCACGGAGAACGTCACCGTGACGGGTATCGAGTCCTATCCGGAGGCGGTCGCGGTTCGCCAGGAGATCTTCGGCGCACACTGCCCGGCCGTCACCACGGTCATGGTGCAGCGGCTGCTCCGGCCGGCGGCCCTCATCGAGATCGAAGTGCATGCCGAGGCGGGCGGGGGGACGCTGTTACATTCCGGCGCTAGCGCCGACACCGACGACCCGATGGAATGGCGACGCGGTGACCTGCGAGGTGCGGCAGACGGCGAGGTCCTGCTGCCCACAGTGCTGCCCGTCGACGAGCGCGGCGAGATCGTCTGCCAGGGCGACTTCGTCGGCCAGTACGCCTATTGCCTGGACCGCGCCGACGAGCTGCTGCGCGCCGCCGGGTTGAGCCTGGACAACGCGGTCACCACCTACGACTACTCCACCCCAGCCACCCGAGACGTCTACCGGCGCAGTCACCGTGAGCGCAAAGATCGACTGGGCGGCGCCGGCGTGTACCCGGGGGCCGGCGGCATCCTGGTCGAAACGCTCCACGCCCCTGGCATTCTCGTCGCCATGGACGTCACCGCATCGAGGAATCCATTGACCGCGATCAACCCCGGCTGGTCCCGCTACGACACGCTGACCTACACACCTGGCGTCCTCGCCGGGGACACCCTGTACATGTCCGGGTTCGCGGCACTGGACATGGACACCCAGCAAGCGCTGCACCCCGGCGACGTGGTGGCGCAGGCAGAGGTGACCTACCACGCCATCGGCCAGGTGCTGGGAGCCGCCGGCGGCGATATGTCAAACCTGGTGGGCACCATCGAATACGTCTGCCCGGACGGCTTGGCCGGCTATCGCGGGGTGGCCAAGGTTCGTGAACGGGTGCTGTCCGCGCCGTGGCCCGCCTCCACCGGCGCAGTGTGCAGCGGCTTGCTGCGCGAGGAGTTCCTGCTGGAGGTTTTCCCCCGCGCGGTGCTACCGATTGTCGGGCAGACCGGCGTTGCCCACTCCGAACCTGATGCCGAAGCGCCCGCGGCGGAGGCGACCGGCCGGCGGCTGGTGGCCGGCTGATGACTTCCCTGCTGACCGAGGAGATCCGGTCCATGGTGGGCCGACGCGCCAGCTACACCGCGCCGGAGGAACTGGGGCGTGCCGCAATCCGATACTTCGCGCTGGCCGTGGGGGACGACAACCCGCTCTACACCGATTCCGGGTTCGCGAAGGCCCACGGCCATGCCAGCGAGGTGGCGCCGCCTACGTTGATCTGCGAGACCAACCAGTACGCCGCGCTGCCGCCCGACGAGGACGGATTCGCCGGGCACTCCTGGCATCTGGTCATCCCGCACACCCGGCTGGTGCGCGGTGGCAACAGCTACACCTTCCACCGGTATGCCCGCCCGGACGACGTGATCACCGCCACCTGGGAGATCACCGACGCCACCGAGCGCACCACTGTGTCCGGAGCGAGCATGCTGATCGTCACCTCCACCGCTGTCTATGCCGGAGCGGACGGCGATCCGATTGCCGAGAACACCGAAACCCTGATCTACGTAGAGCAACCGGCAGCCGCGGAGGTGGCTGGATGACGTCGCCGACCGGCAACGGCGGGGCCGGCGCCATTGGAACCGCCGTCGTTGGAACCGCCGCCGCTGGAACCACCGTCCCTGGAACCGCCCCTGGAACCGCCGTTCCCCCGCTGGTCCGGCGCATCGGGCCCGCTGACATGGTGGCCTACGCCGGCGCGACTTGGGACTGGCACCGGATGCATTACGACCAAGGCTGGTGTGACGAGCACGGCCTAGCCGCCCCGGTAGTGGACGGCCAAGTGTTCGGCGCGCTTCTGGTCGAGCAACTACAGGACTATTTCGGGCCCGACGCTTTCGTGTCCGCCCTGCGTTTCCGATTCAAGAACCTGGTGTTCGCCGGCGAAACCGTTCGCTGCGAGGCAGTCGTCACCGCGGTGACTCCCGCTGAGATCTCGCTGGACTGCCGGGTGGTGGCCGTCGGCCTCGATGGTGCCGAGCGGGTCGCCGTGACACCGGCCTCCGCCACGGTGCGCTGGACCGCACCGGAGTCGACTCAATGACGTCCGGTGCCGGACAGGTAGCCATCGTCGGCGCTGCGGAATGCGACCTGGGGGTGACCGGCCGGTCCATCCTCGGCTTGCAGGCGCAGGCCGTCACCCGCGCCCTGGCGGACGCCGGCATCGCGCTGTCAGAGGTGGACGGCCTGGCCACCACGGGGATCTCGCGGTTCTCCACTACCCAGCTCGCCGACTACCTGGGCCTGCAGCCCACCTGGTCGGACTCCACCTTCGTGGGTGGCTGCGCATTCGAGGTGTACCTGGCCAGGGCTGCCCAGGCGATCGCGGCGGGCCAAGCCAGCACCGTGGTGATCAGTTTCGCGTCCAACCAGCGGTCGGCGCGCTCCCGATCGCTGGTTGGGGTGGTGGAGTCCCATACGCCCGAGGCACAGTTCGAAACCCCCTACGGCGCCCTGTATCCCATTTCGTACTACGCCATGGCGGCGCAACGATACCTGCATGCTTATGGGGCCGATCGGGAGCAGCTCGCAGAGGTGGCGGTGGCCGCTAGGGAATGGGCGCTGCGTAACCCGAAGGCCTACCGCTACGGTGCCGGGTCGCTCAGCGTCGAAGATGTGCTCGATTCCAAGATGATCTCGACTCCGCTGACCGCCGCCGGCTGCTGCCTGGTCACCGACGGCGGCGGCGCGGTGGTGGTAACCAGCCTGCAGCGGGCCCGCGATCTGCGCTCTGACCCGGTTGTCCTGCTGGGCTATGGGGAATCGCTGACCAACACGTCGATGACCGCCGCCGAGGATTTGACCATCACCGGCGCTGTCGCCTCGGGGCGGGCAGCGTTCGCCATGGCTGGGTTGACCCCCGGCGACGTCGACGTGGCCGAGTTGTACGACTCGTTCACCATCACCGTGCTGCTGTCGCTGGAGGGACTGGGCTTCTGCGCTCCGGGGGAGGCCGCATCGTTCATCGCCGATGGACGCATCCGGCCCGGCGGGAGCTTCCCGCTCAACACCTCCGGCGGCGGGTTGTCCTACTGCCATCCGGGCCAGTTCGGCGTGCTCCTGCTGGTAGAGGCCGTCCGGCAATTGCGCGGCGAATGCGGTGATCGGCAGGTGCCCGGCGCGGAGGTGGCGCTGGCCCATGGCACCGGGGGCATCCTCTCCGCCCACGCCACCGTGTTGCTGGGGGTGGACCGATGAGCGATCACTACCAGGTCCCGGAACCGGACGAGATCACCGCACCGTGGTGGGAGGCAACCGCTGATCATCGGTTACTGGTACAGCGATGCCAGCATTGCGGACACACCCAACATCCGCCCCGCGCCCTGTGCACCGGATGCGGTGCCACCGACACCCTGGGGTGGCAGCAGGCTTGCGGCGCCGGGGTGGTCGACGCGGCCACCGTCGTGCACGTCGCCCCGCTGCCCGAACTGATCGCGCCCTACGTGGTTGGCCGCATCCTGTTGCCCGAGGGGGTTCGCCTGCTGGCCGGCATTTCGGTCGACCCGCCGCGCGACGTGCCGCCAGGCACTTCGGTACAGCTCCGTTGGCGCGACCTGCCTGATGGCCGGGCACTACCCATGTTCACCGTTACCGACCCGACCAACGACGAAGCGAGTTGACCATGGACTTCTCTTTTGACGACGACCAGATCCAGTTCCGGTCGGTGCTACGCGAGTTTGTGGACCGGCAGATCATTCCGGTGGCCCGGGAGTGGGAGCACCAGGGCCGGTATCCCACCGAGATCGTCGCCGGCCTGGCCGACCTCGGGCTGTTCGGGATCACCGTGCCGCAGGACTACGGCGGTCTTGACCTGGATCCGGTGTCCTTCGCGTTGGTCTTCGAGGAACTATCCCGTGGCTGGATGGGCATCGCCGGAATTCTCGGGTCGCATTCGCTGTCCTGCCGGATGATCGCCACCCACGGCACGGAGGAACAGCGGCAGCAGTACCTGCCGGGCCTGGCCACCGGGGAGCGGCGGACCGGCATCGGGTTGACCGAGCCGGACGCGGGGACGGATCTACAGGGCATCCGCACCACGGCACGCCTGGACGGCGACCACTACATCGTCACCGGCACCAAAATGTGGATCACCAACGCGCGGCACGCCGATCCGCTGCCCGTGCTGGTCAAGACCGACCCGACCACCACACCGGCGCACAAAGGCATGTCGGTGTTGCTGGTCGACGCCGACACCCCTGGATTCGAAGTGACCAAGGACATCGACAAGCTCGGCTACAAGGGCACCGAGTCTTGCGAGGTGGTGCTGGACGGCGCGCGGGTACCGGCGGCCAACCTGCTCGGCGGAGTCGAGGGCCGTGGCCTGCAACAGGTGCTGTCCGGCTTGGAATGGGGCCGGGTGAACATTGCCGCCCGGTCCGTGGGGATCGCGCAGCGGGCCTACGACGAGGCGCTCGGATACGCCGGTCAACGTCGGGCGTTCGGCAAGACGATCAACTCCTTCCAGTCCATCCAGCTCCAACTAGCCTCGATGGCGACCACCCTGCAAGCCGCCCGGCTGATCACCTACTGGGCAGCCGATGCGCTATCTCGCGGTCGGGCCGACGCGCAGACCGGCATGGCCAAGATCTTCGCCTCGGACACCGCGCTGCAGTCCGCGATCGATGCGATGAAGGTGCACGGCGGCTACGGCTACTCCACCGAGTTCGAGGTCGAGCGGCTGTATCGCGACGCGATCCTGATGAGCATCGGTGAGGGCACCAACGACGTGCTGCGCACGGTTGTGGCGCGTTCCCTGGTGCGCGGTGATACCCGGATCGGCTGAGAGCGAGACAGGCTCCCGGTCGTCGAATGCTCAAGGAGGTGTCATGATCCCCCGCTCGTACCTGTATGTACCAGGAGACCAGCCCGGCAAGCTGGCCAAGGCCGCTATGCGTGGCGCTGACGCGCTGATCCTGGACTTGGAGGACGCCGTCGCCCCGCACGCCAAGGACGAGGGGCGCCGCGTCGTCCGGGCGTTCTTGGACGGTCTGCCGGTGCCGCGCGCACCTCGGGCCGCGGCTCCGGAGCTCTGGCTGCGGATCAACCCGGGCGTCACCGGATCGACGGACATTGCCACGACCTGGCATCGCGCGCTGCGCGGTGTGATGGTCGCCAAGGTCGAATCCGCCGCTGATCTCGAACTACTCGATGCCGAACTCGCCGATGCCGAGCGGGCTGCGGGCGCGACCATCGGTGCCACCGCGGTGGTGCCGTTGCTGGAATCGGCTGCCGCGGTATTCGCCGCTACCGCGATCGCGGCTGCGCCGCGGGTGGTGCGGTTGCAGGTCGGAGAGGCCGACTTGGCCGCCGAACTCGGTCTCGACGTGGCCGGGGGAGGGTCCGCGGTGCTCGCCTCGGTGCGCAGCACCGTCGTGTTGGCGGCGGCCGCCGCTGGGCTGGAACCGCCGGTGGCTCCTGTGTCGGTGAACTTCACCGACCTGGACGCCTTCCGCCGCTCGACCCGGGACCTGGCCGACATGGGCTACTTGGGTCGAGCATGCATCCATCCGGCCCAGATCGCCGTGGTAAACGACGTTTTCACACCGGACCCGCCATCCCTCGCCAGGGCCTTGGACCTGATTGAACGGTTCGACGCCGTGCTTGCTGCCGGCCGCGGGGTGATGGTCGACCAGGACGGCCGCATGGTGGACGAGGCGGTCGTCCGGCGGGCGAGGCGGTTGCTGGCGCTGGCCGAAGATCGCACCGGCGGCCCGGTTGACAGCCCCGCCGCCGGCTCCACCGCCGCCGGACCGATGATCAACCACGCCGATGGGAGCCGGTCGTGACTCCGACCCTGCGATCCATGCTGACTGGCCTGGCCGGTGTATGGGAGGGCCAGTACACCCACCTGGCGCCGGACGGAACTCCGATCGGGGTGTTGGCCAGCCGCCAGGAGACGAGGCTGGAGGGTAACGTCTGGTACGAACGAATCCGCTACCGGGCGCCCGGCCGGGAAGACGAGGTGCTGGACTTCCGTGCACATTTCACCGGCGACGATGACCTGCGCTTTGCAGACGAGGCCATAGAGGGCCGTTCGATCCTGATCGATGCCGAGCACCTGCTGTTCCCCTACCGCTGGCGCGACCAACCCGGATCTGGGGTAGGTGCCGTGCATGTCGTCGAACTGATCACGCTGCTCGATACGAACCACAGAACCAGGCTCTGGCAACGATTCTCCGGAAACGTGCTGGAACAGCTGACCGTGATCACCGAGCAGCGCCGCCCCGACCAGACCCCGGAGGTATGGAAGTGATGACCGACCAGAAGTCAACTGAAGGGCCCGCCGATCCCCCAGACGACTCGAGTGCCCACCGCAGTACCGCACGCTATGCCGACGTTCCAGGCGGGCAGGTACATGTGCAGCAGTGGGGTCACGGTGAGCCGGTGGTGCTGCTGCACGACGCGGGAAGTTCCTCGGCCGGCTTCGCTGCCATAGCCGGAACTTCGGGCGGGCTGGCGAGCGACCGGACGGTGCTGGCGCCGGACCTGATCGGTGCGGGCGGCACCACAGTCGACGACGCCCAGGCCGGTGATCTGGACGTACAGGCCGACACGGTCGCCGCTGCACTGCGGGCCTGCGGCGTGATTTCGGCTCCGGTGGCCGGCGACGGCGCCGGCGCCGCAGTGGCATTCGCATTGGCAGCACGTCACCCGGACCTGGTGACCGGGGTGGTGGTGCTTGGTGAGCCCGCCACCACATCCGGCGATGACTGCCCGCCGCCCTGGCCGGCGCCGGACGGATCGGGCAGCCACCTGCTCAGGATCTGGGACGAGGTGCGGGACGGGATGACCTTTCGTCCCTGGTGGCGCCGCCAAGCCGACAGTCGACTGCGCCGTGCGCTGCCGCAACCCGATGTGTTGCATCAGGTCTTCTTGGACGTTGCCGAGCATGGCGGCGCACACCGGTCGTTAGCCCGATCCGCCGCCAAGACGTGGTCGGCGCTGACTGCATCGGCCGAGCTGCCGGTCCGGGCCGTCGAGAGCGATGTGAGCAGTGCATTCGAGGCCCTGCCGCCGGGGGCGTTGTCCGCAGACTCCGTCGAATCTTCCACCGGATTGTGCGACTATCTCAGAACCAGCGTCGGCCAGATTCACCTGCGGCGCTTCGGATCCGGCGCTTCTGGGCGACCGGTGCTGTTACTGCACTCCAACCCTGGTTCGGGCGCCGGGCTGGAGGCGCTGGCCCGAAGCCTGGGTGCCTTCCGCCCCACAGTCGTCTGGGATACCCCAGGGCACGGCCGGTCCGACGACCTGCCGGAGCACCTTGCTACGAACATCACGTTGGGCCACACCTACGCCCCGATCCTGGTCGACCTGCTGGACCGGTTGGGCATCCAGTCCTGCGATGTGTACGGCACACACACCGGTGCTGGTCTGGCCGTCGAGCTGGCCATCGCAGCACCGGACAGGGTGGAGTCCTTGGTGCTGGACGGTGTCCCGCTGTTCGACGATGACCCGGAGCTGGTCGCGTCCGTGCTGGCCAACTACTTCACCGACTTGACCCCGGACAGTCACGGCAGCCACCTGCGCCGCGCCTGGGCTGCCACCGCGGACATGGCCCTGTGGTGGCCGCACTACAACCACACAGTTGATGGGATCCGCGAGGTGAACGGCTATCTGCCGGACTTCGTGCACCGGGCGACCCTGGACATGCTCCGCTCAGCCCCTTACTACTATCGCTACTACCGCGCGGCCTGGACGTGGCCGGCGACCCAGCGGCTGCCGCTGGTCACCCGTCCGGTCCTGGTCGGCAGCACACCGACCGATCCGCTGCGTGCGATGACCCCGACCGCCCTGGCATTGCTTCCGGTCGCCACGGAAGTGGTGTTCGAACCGCTGGGTGAAGCGTCGTCCGCCCCGGCCAACGCGCGCATCATCGCCGACTTCCTGGGTCGAGGCGCTGACAGTGCCTGAGGTGCCTGAGACGCCAGCCGTCGTCGACCTGATGGTCGCCGAGCACGCTTGGCTCGATGTCCGGATTCCGGGGTCCGATCGTGACGTGCGGCTGACCCGGTTGCATGCCGATGGGGCATCCGGGGCGAGTGTGTCGCTCGTCGAGTTCCCCGTCGGATGGCGCCGCCCAGAGGCCGGTCACTACACCTGCGCTGAGGAGTTCGTGGTGCTTCGCGGCGCCATCACCGTCAGCGGCCTGACCCACCGTGGTGGTCAGTACGCATTCCTGCCTCCCGGCGCCCTGCGGACCGGTAGCGGGACCCCGGAAGGCTGCCTGGCAGTGGCGTACTTCTCCGGGCCGCCTCGGTGGATCCCGGAAAATTCGATAGGCAATGCCGAGAATTCCGATGAGGGTCCCGATACGCCCCCCACTACCGGGCGGCCCGGAATTCGACACGGACCGGCCGAGCTGGCATCGCGCCACCGCGACGATCCGATACCGGGCAGTGCGACGGCGTTGGCCGGGCCGCCAGGGCCGATGGACTTCGACGCCGATGTGCTGAGCCTGCCCACCGGACGCTGGGCTTTCGTTCCGGTCGGAGCCGACGTCCCCGAACTTCCCGGCCCTTTGCTGTTGCGCCGCTGGCCGCGGTAGGTGGCCTGACCCATCATTCGACTGCCGGGACCGCCCACCCCTGAGATGAAGGAGCACCACATGGCACTTCCTTGGGTTGACTTCGTGCACATCGACGACGCCCCGTACATCGATTTCGCCTTGCCGGGAACCGATTCGCCACCAGTCGGAATCCGCGTGCTGAACGGTGATCCGGCCACCGGCGCGGTCACCGCTGCAATCAACTTCCCACCCGGATGGCATCTCGACACCGGCCACCTGCAGGCGGACCTTGAGGTGTTCACCCTTGCCGGGTCCGCCCGGTACGGCGAGCACGGGATCGGGCGCTACTGCTACGCCGTCCTGCCCGCCGGTATCGCGACCGCGACCCTGACCGTCGGGCCCGAGGGCCTGACCGCGCTCGTCTTCGCCGACAGCACACCGGGTTTCGCGCCGGGCGTGGCCGGAGGTGAGTCAGAAGCAGTGGCCGCCGCCGATGCTGTTAGCGGCTCGACGAACGAGGCCGCGGATCGCGCCGGACGGCAGATCGGACCGGTGCACATCGCGGACGTGCAGTGGGAACATCCCCGCACGCCTGACTTCCCGGCCGGTGCCGGCCGCAAGACACTCCGCGACGACCCAGTATCCGGCCGGGGGTTTTGGATGCTGGCGGTGCTACCGCACTGGAGTAGCCCGAAGACCGAGTGGCACACCTTCACCGAGGAGAACATCGTGCTGGAGGGAGACATGCAGACCGCGTCCGGGGTGATGAGAGCCGGTGCGTACCTGTCCCACCCGGCGGGACCTGATACCGCGCACGGTCCGATGCGCTCCCGCTCCGGCGCGCTGATGATCACCCGGGCGGGCGGTCCGCTCGGCACCACCTACGCGACGACAGGGCAGCAGATGTCCGGTCCGTGGTGGTGACGGTGGGACTGTCGCACGTCATCGAAGCGGTGGTCGCCGTCGACGACGTGCCCACCGCGATCCATTTCCACACGGCCGCATTGGATCTCGTGGTACTGGGCCGTCACGCTGATGGCAGCGTGACCTTGGGGGCCCCTCCTGGTGACACCGGTCGTGTTCGCTTCACCCAGTCAGCGGCTCACCCCAGTGGCATCGCGTGGGATCCGAGGCCCTGGGACATCGGGCCGCGGATGCTGGGAATGTATTCGGCCCGACTGCCAGATACCGTGGCCCGCGTCCGCGCCGCCGGCGGAATCTCGGGCGACCCGGTCAGCTATCCCTATGGCACGTCCGAACTCTGCGAGATCGTGGCTCGGTCGCCCAGCGGACTGTACTGGACGATGCCGCAGCTGCCTGACCTCCGGATGCCCAGCCCCGCGTTGGACGCGGACCCGGCGCGAGCCCACGGTGAACTCCACACCGCAGTGTTGGTCGTCGCCGACCACGAGGCTGCGATGTCCTTCTTCCGCGCCGGCGGCCTCGACGTGCTATTCGACGGCGAGATGCGCGGTGAACCGTTCGAGACCCTGCTGGACATGCCGGTCGGAGGCGTGCTGCGGCTCACCTTCCTGATCGGCCCGGATCGAACTCCCGGGCGGCTGGAGATCTTGTCGTTCACCGGAGTTGGCGAGCAGGCAGACCTGACCGAAGTGCGGAACGGGTTACGACGACTGGTGTTCGCAGCAACAGATGTATCAGCCACCCGGGCG
>CAJDUM010000032.1_pt1 | contig 33495 bp, 27 predicted proteins | sample 7390781 | NCBI WGS metagenome assembly CAJDUM01 (sample SAMEA7055661, study PRJEB34461) | soil metagenome | biome: terrestrial ecosystem; feature: Peninsula; material: soil | place: Antarctica | collected 2016 | reverse complement strand
TTCGCCGCCGGCGACCGAGCGGCCGAGGTCGGCGTGCTGCTGAAGCTGGCAGGCGAGCAACTGCGGTACGGGCTGGCGCTGCAACCGGAGGGGTCGATGCCGTTCCTGCTCGCCGCCGGTGCCACCAAGACCGCAGTTGAGACGGTGAACGACGATCAGGCGCGTGCCACCTACGTGTTCGCCACCGCTGACATCGACGCACTGAACACCGCGCTGGTGCTGATCAGCTTCCGCCGGGAGGTGCTGTACCTGCCGGAGTCGTCGCTGGGCCGCTGGTCGCTGGCCGCCAGAACGCTGCCCGTTGTTCAGTGGGCTCGGCGCATCTACTCGGCCCGAGTGGTGCACGACGCCAATTGGGAAGCTGGAATCACCGCCGCTCTGCGGTGATCGGAGGCGTGAGGCTTGCCGCTTTCGGCTGTTCGGCACCGTAAATGGGATGTACGCCGCGTACCGTTCGTGGGACTATCGCGAACCCCGGGCTGCAGGTTTACGTTGACTTCGATGGTCACTGCGGTACCACGCCAGGCGCAGGAGTTCGCCGAACAGCTCCGGCTGCTCCGGGTCGAATGCGGTAGCCCGTCGTACGCGCGGCTGCGGAGGGGATCGGCGTTGTTGGCCCCCGCGACGGTGAGCGATGCGCTGCGCGCGAGGGTAGTGCCCCGGCTGGAGTTCGTGCTGGCCTTCGTTACCGTCTGCCTGCAGCACGCGGACACCGTCGGTGCCACTGTGTCCGCCGAATCGAGGGACTCGAACGGCTGGCAACGACGCTGGCGACGGATGCGCGGCGACGTCGACGCCGAGCGCGCCTCCCGTCGGAACCGTGCAGGAACGGCCGTCGCGCCGGGCCCACCGTGGGCGCCAGCACCCGATGGCAAGCCACGGGCGTCCGTACCCGACGATGAGCAGCACATTCCGGCACTCGACGGCAACCTGCAGACGTTCGCATCCGGCTTTGACGCCGGCCCGATGCCCGCGCAAGGGCGCGGATCTTCCGGTGACGCGGTGCCGTGGCAGCTCCCCAACGCGCCGCGAAATCTCGTGGGCAGGAGCGCCGGCATGAGCTGGCTGGATGAGGTGCTACTGAACTCCGACGCGGCGACCCCGGTCGCCGTGCTGGAAGGGATGGGCGGGATCGGCAAGACGGCGCTGGCGCTGGCCTGGGGACATCGGTCCCGCGCCCGGTTCCCGGACGGCCAGCTGTTCGCGGACCTCGGCGGGTTCGGCCAGGCGGGTCCGCGGTCGACCGTCGAGGTGCTCGGCGGATTCCTCCGCTCGCTTGGCGCCGCTCCCGGGTCCATCGGCGTCGATCTGAACTCATCGTCGGCGCAGTTCCGGACTCTGGTCGCCGACCGCCGGGTGCTGATCGTGCTGGACAATGTCGCCAATGCCGGGCAGGTCCGCCCGTTGCTTCCGGCAACCCCGGGGGCCGCCGTCATCGTCACGACCCGGTCGTCGCTGGTCGGCCTCGCGGCCAGGGACGGAGCGCGGCGGCGGGAGATGACGCCGCTCAGCCAGGCGGACGCCGTAGCGGTACTCGCCCGCGACCTACCGACGCTGCCGGACCATCGGCTGCACGCAGTGGCGGTGGCCTGTGGGAACCTGCCGCTGGCGCTGCGGTTGGCCGCGTCCCGACTGCACCTCGACCCGGGCGGTACGGGGGCAGCGCTGTTGGCCGCGGTGCCTCCAGGGGGTGCGGCCGTGCTGCGCGCACTCGACAGCGGTGGGGACCCGGACTCCGACATCGCAACAGTGCTGTCCTGGTCGCTGTCCGGACGATCCGAGACTGAGCTCCGGGCGATGCGGCTGCTTCCCCTGACTTTCGCGGCGGAGATCGACTCCTACGCGGTAGCCGCGTTGCTGGACCTGCCGGTCGGCGCCGCCCGGTCAGTGATGTCCTCACTCGCGGCGGGCCACTTGCTGGAGCGTCCGGCCCCGGATCGTTGGCGGATGCACGACCTGGTCGCCGCCTGGGCTGGCACCCAGGCAGCGCGGCTGGCGCCGGCACAGCGATCGGCTGCTCAGCGGCGACTACTCGGGTACTACTTGCACGTCGTAGACAAGGTTGATCGGCTGCTGCTGCCGCAGCGGGGTAGGCCCGAGCTGGTCATTGACCTCCCGCGGCCGGCAGCCATGCCTCGGTTGGCCACCGCCGGCGACGCTCTCGGGTGGGCGGACAGCGCGCTGCCTGCCCTGATCGGCGCCGTCAGGATGGCGGCCGAGATCGGCGAACACGCCGCGGCGGCGGCGCTGCCGCACGTCTTGTTGTCCTACCTCAACTTGCGCAAGCCGTGGAGCCAGTGGATAACCATGTGCGAGATCGGGCTCGACTCGGCCGGTTTCCTCGCGGACCCGGACGTGGTGGCAAACCTAAACGTGGCGCTGGGCATCGTATTCCGGGAGACCGGCGCCCTGACGTCGGCGGCAGAATCCCAGGCCGCCGCCAGACTGGCCTACCGGGAGGCCGGGAACTCGGTAGGCGAGTCGATGGCGCTGAACAACCTGGCGAACATCTTCAAGGATGAGGGTCACCGCGAGCAGGCGTGCGCCGCGCTCGCCGAGGCCGTCGGTATCCTGTCAGCGACTACCGACGGCTACCGAACCGCCATCGCGCTGCACAACCTGGCCGAGGTCGAACTTGAGCTGGGCCGGTTCGAGGACGCCATGGGCCACGCCCGCAGCGCCCGCGACGCCGCCCTTGGCGCAGGCGACACCATCGGTGCGGCGATCACCGGCACCACCATCGGGCGGATCTTGCTGGAGCTCGGGGAATTCGCCGCAGCACAGCAGGAGTTCACCCGGGCGCTGTCCGTGCAGCGCGCAGGCAGCGACAGGTACGACGAGGCGACCACGCTGAAGCAACTGGGCCGGTTGTTCCTGACCGCGGGGCGCCGCGTCGATGCTGTTGCCCCGCTCCGGGAGGCCGTCGCCATCCTCACCGAGCTTGGCGACCCAGCCGTCAGCGAAGTCAGTGCATTGCTCGACAGAGCTGGCGGCGGATCTGACGGGCATGCCGGAGCTGACGGAGCCAGCGGGCACGGCGGGGCCGGCGGGCCTGGCGGAGCTGGCGAACTCGGCCGAGCTGACTGCGGGGCCGTCGGGCACGGCGGAGCCGGCGGGCACGGCCGAGCTGACGAAGCTCCCAGCGCCGATGCCGGGAGCGGATCCGATCCGGTCGCCGACCGGGCGGCGCATTGACCGCGCGCCCCGCCGTGGCGATTGCGGTAGTGGGCCCCGCAGCGACTAGGTTGTTCTGCGATGAGCACCTCCGACGCCGCTGGTACCAGCGAATCCGGCCAGATCACGGACCGAGGCACTAGCGCTGACCTGAACAGCGGCATCGTCATGCCCATCGGCGGGGCGGAGGGCAAGACCGGCCGGATGACCGTGCTGCGCGAGGTGGTCCGGCTGGCCGGAAACGGCGCCGGCCGGTTGGTGGTGCTGTCGACCGCGTCATCCCTGGGCGACGAGGTCACCCACGCCTACCTGCAGCTGTTCTCCTCCCTCGGCATCGGCGAGGTGGTCGGGATCCGGCCGGAGAGCCGCGCGCAGGCGGCCGACCCCGAGATCGTGGCCGCCGTGCAGCGGTCCTCCGCGGTGTTCATGACCGGCGGCAACCAGACCAAGCTGGCCGCGCTGGTGGTCGGCACGCCGCTCGGCGATGCGATTGTCGCCGCTCATACCAGGGGCGCGCTGGTTGCCGGAACCTCGGCCGGTGCCAGCATCTGCTCCGAGCACATGGTGTCCTTCGGCGGCGGCGGGTCCACCCCGAAGTTCCGAGTCGGGCACGTCTCGCAAGGTCTTGGCGTGCTGAAGGGCGTGATCGTCGACCAGCACTTCACCCAGCGCAATCGGTTCGGCAGGCTGCTGGCGCTGGTCGCGGCCAACCCCGCCCAGCTGGGCGTCGGTATCGACGAGGACACCGCCGCGATCGTCCGGCCGGACGGCACGCTGGAGGTCAAGGGCAGGGGGGTGGTGACGATCATCGACGGAGCCGAAGTGGTGACTACTGCCTACACGGCGACCGGAACTCAGCCGCTTATGATGTCGAACTTGAAGCTGCACACCCTGCCTCGCGGCGCCGTGTTCGACCTTCGAGGCCGCGTCCTGCTCTCCGCTCCGGGCTTGTCGGACACGTTGGCACACCCTAGGGTCACCTCGATCGCCGACGTCCCCTTCGGCTCCTACCCGAACCCGCGGCGGATCGCCGCCGAGGGCGCCCACGCGACCACCTCGGAGCTGCGCAGGAGGACGGCGTCCAGCTGAAACACCGCCGGGTGCGCGCGGGGCAGCGGATCGGGGGACAATCTGCCCACCGCTTACGTGCACACCGAGAGGCCCGCAGATGACGAACGACCAGCATCCACAAGGCCAGACCGAGGAACAGTCCGAGGAACAGCCCCGGGAGGTCAGCATCCGCGAACTGCGGGTGTACCGCGGGCCCAACTACTACTCCTACGACCAGTCGGTGCTCATGGTGGTGGACATCGGTGCCCTGGAGGACTCGCCCACCGACACCCTTCCCGGATTCACCGAGGAACTCCTCACGCTGCTGCCGAGGCTGTCCGAGCACCAGTGCTCCCGCGGCCGGGACGGCGGGTTCGTCGAGCGGCTGAACGAGGGAACCTGGATCGGCCACGTCATCGAACACGTCGCGCTGGAGCTACAGCGCACCGCCGGTCACGAGATCACTCGCGGAAAGACCAGATCGACCGGCGAGCGCGGCGTCTACAACGTGATCTACGGCTACCTGGACGAGACGGTCGCCACCATGGCGGGCAAGTTCGCCGTCCGGCTGGTGAACCAGCTGATCACCCCGCAGGGCGGCTTCGACTTCGCCGCCGAACACGAGGCGTTCCTGCGGACCAGTCAACGGGTCGCGTTCGGACCGTCCACCCAGGCGATCCTGGACGAGGCAACCTCCCGGGACATCCCGTGGCAGCGGTTGAACTCCGCATCGCTGGTGCAACTCGGCCAGGGCGTGCACCAGCAGCGGATCCGGGCCACCATGACGAGTCTGACCAGTTCGCTGGCCGTGGACATCGCCTCGGACAAGGAGCTGACGAACCGGCTACTGGCCGCGGCCGGCCTGCCGGTGCCGGCCTCGGACGTGGTCCACACCGCGGCCGACGCGGTGCGCGTCGCCCGCCGGATCGGCTACCCGGTGGTCGTCAAGCCCCTGGACGGTAACCACGGCCGAGGCGTGGCCATCAACCTGCACACTGCAGAGGCCGTCACCGCTGCGTTCGCGGAGGCCTACGACCAGTCCCGCCGCGGAGACGTGATCGTCGAGGCGTTCATCACCGGCCGCGACTACCGGGTGCTGGTGGTCGGCGGCAACATGATCGCCATCGCCGAACGGATGCCGGCGCACGTGGTGGGGGACGGCACGCACACGGTGGCCGAACTGGTGGACATCACCAACGCCGACCCTCGCCGCGGCGTTGGCCACGAGAAGGTGCTCACCCGGATCGAGGTGACCTCCAGCGCGATGGAGCTGGTGCGCGCCCAAGGCTATGAGATGACCTCGGTGCCGCCCCGCGGGGAGATGGTGAAGCTGGCGCTGACCGGCAACATGTCCACCGGCGGCATCTCCATCGACCGCACCTTCGAGGCGCACCCCGACAACGTCGACATCGCCGAGGAGGCCGCCAGGGTGGTCGGCCTCGACATCGCCGGCATCGACTTCCTGTGCCCGGACATCACCGAGCCGGTGCGGGAGACCGGCGGCGGGATCTGCGAGGTGAACGCCGCCCCAGGCTTTCGGATGCACTCGCACCCGACCATCGGCGAACCGCAGTACGTGGCCAGACCCGTGGTCGACCTGCTGTTCCCGCCGGGGACGAGCTCCCGGATCCCGATCATTGCCGTCACCGGAACGAACGGCAAGACCACCACCGCCAGGATGATCGCGCACATCTTCAAGGGCATCGGCCGCAAGGTCGGCATGACGTCAACCGACGGTGTGGTGATCGACGACCGGCTGGTGATCAAGGCCGACGCCTCCGGACCGCGGTCGGCGCGGATGGTGCTGCAGAACCCGCGCGTCGACTTCGCAGTGTTCGAGGTGGCCCGCGGCGGCATCCTGCGGGAGGGCCTGGGCTACGCGCGCAACGATGTGGCGGTAGTGCTGAACGTGGCGCCGGACCACCTGGGGCTGCGGGGCATCAACACGGTGGAACAACTGGCCAGGGTGAAGCAGGTGATCGTCGAGGCGGTGCCGAAGAGCGGCGCCGCGGTGCTGAACGCCGACGACGAACTGGTCGTCGGCATGCGCCGGGCGTGTTCCGGCGAGGTTGTCTGGTTCTCCGTGCGGCCGAACAACAGGATGATCGCCGACCACTGCCGGCGCGGCGGCAAGGCGGTCGTGCTGGAGAAGGGCGAGTTGGGCGACCTGATCGTGCTGGTGCACGGACGGCGCCGGATGCCGCTGGCCTACACCCACCTGCTGCCCGCGACCTTCGGCGGCAAGGCCATGTTCAACGTGCAGAACGCGATGGCCGCGGCCGCTGCTGCGTACTGCGCGGGTGGCCACCTGCACGACATCCGGGCCGGGTTGCGGTCGTTCACCTCGAGCTACTACCAGGCACCAGGCCGGATGAACCTGACCGAGGTGCAGGGCGTCAAAGTGATCGTCGACTACTGCCACAATGTGCCGGCCATGACGGCGCTCGGCGATTTCGTGGACAAGTTCTTCGATGACGTGACCGGGCTGGAGAAGCCGCAGCGGATCGGTGTGGTCGCGACTGCAGGGGACCGGCGCGATCAGGACATGGTCGATCTCGGCGTCGAGGCGGGAAAGCACTTCGACCGCATCATCGTGCGAGAGGACGTCGGGCTACGCGGTCGCAAGCCGGGGGAGGCCGCCGAACTGATCGCCGGCGGCGTCCGACGGTCGCGAGACGAGGGTGGCCGGGTACGGCAGATCGATACGGTGCTGGATGAGATCGAGGCCACCCGGGCTGCCGTGTCGCTGGCCAACGCCGGGGACCTCGTGGTGCTCTGCGTGGACCGGGCCCGGGCTGTCTGGGACGAGCTGCAGGCGATCGGCCAGGTGGCTCAGGCCGGCGCGGCGGAGGACTTCGAGGAGGGCTGACCGCCGTCGGCTCGGTTGCTCTCCTTCGGGTCGGTCACCTTCGAGTCGGTCAACTACAGGTCGTCCAACCCGATGCTGACGGTGTGTGGCTCCCGGTGCGCGCCGCAGGCGGGGCAGGCGTCGGCGTCCGGATCGTCGACGAACCGCCCGCAGTTCTCGCAGACCCGGTTCAGCCAGCAGGCCGGGTCGCCACCGGTGTCTGTGTGTGCCTCTGTGGCTGTGTCTGTGGCTGTGTCTGTGCCACGGTTCGGGTCACCGGCAGTCCTGGTGTCAGCGCCCTCGCACATGACTCCAGTGTGCGCCGCGCTCGGTGAATTCGGCGAGGCCGCGTCGATAGGTGAATGGCTGGCGTTCGTCATGCCCGACGCGGGATAGCGCACCGTCATGCCTGCGCGGGGCCGCAGTGCTGGCACGATAATCAGCCGTGCCCACTGCAACTCGCCGATCCCCGTTCGTCCGCTCTGATCTGGTGATCCTGGGCGGCGGCGCGGCAGCGGTGCTGCTGGCCGGGCTGACCCGGTTCGCCGGCGGCGGGGCGGTGCTGGCGTTCATCTGCTCCGGGGTGGCAGTCGCGCTGCTCGCCGCGCTGGTCGGTCGGGCCGTCGAGCAGCTCGGTGACCGGTTCGGGCCGGGCGCCACCGGCATCCTGCAGTCCGGCCTTGGCAATCTGCCGGAGCTGTTCATCGGGCTGTTCGCCCTCAAAGCCGGTCTTATCGCGGTGGTCCAGGCGGCGATCATCGGCTCGATCCTGGCCAACTTGCTGTTGGTGCTCGGGCTGTGCTTCCTGGTGGGCGGGTTGAAGCATGGCCCGCAACAACTGGACTCCGAACGCGCCCGCAGCATCATCGTGCTGCTGGTGCTCAGCGTTGCGGCGCTGGTGCTGCCGTCGCTGGCGTCGTACGTGCACACCCCGGCGGCCGGCCACGAGGGCACGCTGTCGATGATCGTGTCAGTCATCTTGCTGGTGCTGTTCGTGCTGACGCTGCCCGCATCGCTGAAGCGAAAGCCGGCCGACCGTGCGGTGGCTCGGGTGCCTGATGCCGCCGATACCGAGCGGGCGGCGCCGCGCTGGCCGCTGCCGCTGGCCGTGGTGATGCTGGTGGTCGCCGCGGCGATGGCCGCGTTCGTCTCGGACTGGTTCGTGCACGCACTGGTGCCTGCGATCGCCTCGCTGGGCATCACCGAGGCGTTCGCCGGGCTGGTGATCGTGGCGATCGCCGGGAACGCGGTGGAGAACGTGGTGGGCATCCAGCTGGCTGCTGCCAACCGCAGCGAGTACGCGTTCAGCGTGGTGATCAACTCACCGCTGCAGATCTCGCTGGTGCTGGCGCCGCTGCTGGTGATCTTGGCGCAGGTCTTCGGATTCGCCACCTTCACCCTGGTGTTCCCGCCGATGCTGATCGTCGCGGTGGTGGTGGCCGTCATCCTGACCGCGTTCATCACCTTCGACGGGGAATCCACCTGGATCGAAGGCGCCGCCCTGATCGCCGTCTACGCGATCATCGCGACGTCCTTCTGGTGGGGATAGCGCCGTGCCGCGCCGACCGTGCTGCTCAGTTCAGCGCCGTGGCGTTCAGCGCTGTGGCATTGAGCGCTGTGGCATTGAGCGCTGTGGCGTTCAGCGATCTGCGCGCTCAACGTCGAGGTGGGATCCGCCGGCGGGTGGCCAGGTTGATCACCACCAGCAGCGCGATCGCGCCCAGGATGGCCACGCCGAAGCTGGGCAGGTTGAAGGCGAAGTCCCACGGGTGCCCGGTGGCAGCCCGGTAGATGAATCCGCCGAGCACCGCACCGAGGATCCCGGTGAGCATGTTCGTCAGACACCCTCGCGGGCGCTGGTCGCGCACCACCACGGCGGCCAGCCAGCCGGCGAGGATGCCGAAGAGCACCCAGGCAAGGACGTTCACCCGGAGCCAACACCCTCGGCGCCGTCGGCGCTGTCGGCGCTGTCGGCGGGCGCACGGTCCTTGACCAGTTCGGAGAGCGTCCGCAGCGCGGTAGCCGGTGGGGTGCCACCCGCCACTGCCATTCCGAGCAGGTAGGTGGTCAGCGGCCCGGCGACCCTGGCGACACCGTGCGCCACATCCTTGGTGATGTTTAGCAGGTCGTTTCGCAGCTCCAGCGGGATCGACTCCGCTGGCAGCCCGAGTGCTTTCGCCGCATCGGTGATCCAGTCGTCAAGGGTGCTCATAGGACCCGACGGTAACCGAACGCCCCGGGTTAGGGTTCGATGAGCAGCGGATCTGCCGCGGGCGGTGAGAATCATCATGCCCGGCGCAGACGCAACCGCACTGGCTACTGGGGCAGGTCTTGCCACGGGTTGATCAGGTCAATGCCCGTCGATTCGAAGTCGCGGGTGTTGCGGGTGGCCAGTGCGGACTTCCGCGATGCGCAGATGGCGGCGATCTGTGCATCGGCAGTGGTGATGGGATGCCCCGCGGCCTCACGACCGTCGACGATCCCGGCGTACCGGCGAGCGGCGCTGGCATCGAAGGGCACGATCAGGTCCTGGAAGTCGGCGAATACCGCGGTCGTTGTTGCTGCGAGTTGGCCCCTACGTCGACCGTTGGGTAGCCGCGCGATGCCGTAGTCGACCTCGGCCAGCGTGATTGCCGTGGTGTGCAAGCGTCCTGCGGCCGCGGCCCATGCCAGCACGTTCGAGTCCGGATCGTCCCGCATCATCTCCGAGAGGACATTGGTGTCGACGATGATCACGATTGATCCGGCAGGGTGGCGGGCCGAGGCATGTCCCGCCGAGGTGCAATGTCCAAGTCGATCCCGCCGATCGCGATGAATCGCTCCCGAACGGCTTGGGCAAGGTTGAACGGCGGGGCGGAATCCGCAGCGACTGCATCGGTGAGGATCGCCCGGACTTCAGCCTCCATGGACCGTCCGTGGCGGGCGGCTCGCACCTTCATCCGACTTGCCACCGTCTCGTCCAAGTCGCGCACGCTGATTGCGGCCACGATGCACCTCCTGCTAGCGATGCTAGCAGCGCCAGCGCGCCCGTTCTGTGGCCCGATGTGGCGCCGTCACGACTCGTCGAGCAGCCAGACATCCACCTGCTCACCGGCGTCCAGGTGCGTCACGTCCTCCGGGACGACAATGATGGCGTCGGCTCCGGCCAGCCAGGACAGCAGGTGCGAGCCGGGGCCGCCCCACGGCGCGACGGTGCCGGCCACCGCGTCCAAAACGCCGCGACGGAACTGCCGCTTGCCGGCTGGCGAATCCAGTGCCGTCGACAGCGGTACCCGAATCGTGGGCCGATGCGGGTCGGGATGTCCCATCGCCGCACGCAGCGCGGGCCGCAGGAACACCTCGAACGAGACGTAGGAACTGACCGGATTGCCCGGCAGCGTGACGATCGGCACGGCCCCGACATGACCCGCGCCCTGCGGCATGCCCGGTTGCATGGCGACCTTGACGAACTCGACGCCCTGGCCCGCGAGCGCGTCCTTGACCACCTCGTAGGCGCCGGCCGACACGCCACCGGAGGTGACGACCAGGTCGATGCCCTGCAACGCGGCGCTCAGCGTCGACCGGAACGAATCGACGTCGTCTGCGACGAAATGCAGCACGCTGGTGCTGACGCCGATGGCGATCATGGCGGCGGCCAGCATCGCCGAGTTGGACTCGTAGATCTGACCGGGGCCGAGCGCATCGCCGGGCGAAACCAGTTCGGAACCGGTCGACAACAGCAGCACTCGCGGTGGGCGGAATACCATCAGGTCGGCGCACCCGAGCGCGGCGGCGACGCCGATCTGGGTGGCGCCGATCACCGTGCCGGCGTGCAGCACCACCGTGCCGACGGCGACGTCGTCGCCTTGGGCCCGGATGTGGGCACCGGGCTGTGGTGCCTTCTCGATCCTGACCCGCCCACCCGTGGCGGGGACGAACTGCGACCTGGACTGTGCACTGTCCGACCCGGCGGCCCGCTCAGCGCCCGACCCGGTGCTCGGCTCTGGGCACGACCTGCTGCTCGGCTCCACCGAGGTGAGCTCCACCGGCACGACCAGCTCGGCGCCGGGCGGCAGCGGGGCGCCGGTCATGATCCGGGCCGCGGTGCCGACGGCCAGCGGCGCGGTGTCGGAGCGCCCGGCGGGAATGTCCTGGGACACCGGCAGGATCGCCGGCAGGTTGGCCACGTCGGCGGCCCGCACGGCGTACCCGTCCATCGCCGAGTTCGCGAACGGCGGCAGGTCGATCGGCGCGATAAGATCGGCGGCCAACACCAGGCCGGCGGCTTCTTGTAGCGGCACCGGTTCGGCGGGAGTCCTGGCGATCAGGGCGGCAACGATCCTGGCGTGCTCCTCGACGGTGCGCATGTCGCCCATCCTGCCTGGAAGCACCCTCCAGTCTGCGTCTCCCCCCGGTCTTCCCCGGTCTTCCCCGGTGGAGGTAGCCCGATGTTGACGCGACACGCCGAATAATTCGGGCTACCTGTGCGCACTTCGGGCTACCTCGGCTGCGTGCGGGCGTGCGGGGCGGGCAGGGTTCGGGGCGGCGTGCGAGCGGGGTCCGGGGCGGCGTGCGGGCAGGGTCCGGTGCGGGGTGGGTGGGCCGGTGGGGCCTCGGCTGGCAGGGTTGGCAGGACTGCTACCGGTGCTCCGCGTCGGCCACCCTGGCTGCGACCTCGGCCGGAGTCATCTCGTGCCCGCCGCGGCGGGCGATCTCGGCCATCAGCTCCGGCCGCTGCTCCAGTGCGCACACCGCGATCGCCGAGCCGGCCGGCAGTCCCGAGTCCAGCAAACCGATCAGGGCGGCCAGCTCGTCGACGGTGCGGACCGCGCTGGTCACCCCCGCCTCGGCTGCGCCAGCCATCCACAGCGCGTCCAACTCCGCAGCGTCACGGCCGCGCAAGTATTTGCTCTTGCCGGCGATCACCAGCCGGTCGGCGGCGCCGGCCGCCATCGCGCCCATCGCATGGATCGCCTCGTCGGGGCGGTCGCCGGGGGTGGACACCACTGCCGACAGTTCGCCGTCCGGCAGCCGCAGCGCGCGGGCCACCTCCAGCAGCGAGGCCAGCGACGCCTCGTTGTGCGCCAGGTCCAGTACCACCGCGGTGTCGCCGACTTGGTAGACGTTCAGCCGACCGGCATTGTGCTCCGCACTGGAGGTGAACGACGCCAGCCCGGCGCGGACGGCCCGCAGCGACGCTCCGGCGGCCAGCGCCGCTGCCGCAGCAGCCAGTGCGTTGGACAGGTTCACCCTGGAAGAGCCGCCCAGGGTCAGTGGCACGGCTGCCACGTCGATCACTTCGGTCGGGTCGAGCCCGCGCCGCAGCACCACTATTGCGCCGTCCAGCACGGTGATCGCCCGCCCGCCGACGTCCAGCGCCTCCGCCAAGTGCTCGTTCGTCGGATCGGGCGAGTACAGCCAGGGCCGCGCCCTGGTCACCGCGCGCATGGCCAGCACCAGCGGATCGTCGGCGTTCAGCACCGCGTACCCGGAGGCCTTGGTGATCCGTGGCACCACCGACTTCACCCTGGCCAGCTCCTCAACTGTGTGCACGCCGAGCAGTCCGAGGTGGTCGGCGCTGATGTTCGTCACCACCGACACGTCGTTGTAGGCGGTGCCGACGCCGCGCAGCAGGATCCCGCCGCGAGCGGTCTCCGTCACCGCGATCGTGACGCTCGGGTCGGACAGCACCCGGGCCGCACCGCCTGGCCCGGACCAGTCGCCGGTCTCCACCGTCTGCCCGTCGATCACGATGCCGTCGGTGGAGGACCAGCCGGGGGTGTGCCCGGCCGCGGTGAGCAGGTGCGCGATCAGCCGGGTCGTGGTCGTCTTGCCGTTGGTGCCGGTGACGGCTATGACCGGGATCGTCGGGCGCAGCGCGGTGACCGTCTCGCCGGGATCGAGGCCGGCCATCGCTGGTGCCACTCGCGCCAGCGCTCGCGCCGGGGAGTCCGCGCCGGTGGTGATGGCGTCGAAGGCGCCTGCAACGACCTGGGCGAGTGCCTGCGCGGTGCCCAGGTGTCGGAACGGGAAGGCGACGATGACCGTTCCGTCGTCACCCTGCGCGCCGACCGCTGCCACTCGGCGGCGCAGCCGCGCACCTGCCCTTCGGACCAGCGTGGCCGCCAGCTCGGCGATCGCAGCGGCCCGGGTCGGCGAGTCCGGCAGGCCGACGGCCGAGCCGCGGATTCGCAGCGACTGTTGCCAGCCGAGCACCGTGCCGGCGTCGGCAGCAAACGCTGCGCGGGCATCCAAGGTGAGCTTGACGGTGGGCCGCGGGAAGTACAGGTTCGGCCCGGTCAGCACCCGCATCTCGACCGGGACCTCGGGTGGCGCCGCCGGTACGCTGCTGCTCTGTTGGTGACGCCCCTGTTCGTGATGGCCCTGTGCAGGGTGGTTCGGTCCGTGATGGCCCTGCCCCTGGTGGTGCTGTTCGGCCATGGCGGAACTCTACGGTTTGCCGCCGGTATCCACCGTGCGGGCACCGTGCGGGCACCGTGCCGCCGTGCTCCGCCTGCCCTAGGCTCGGGACCTGTGACGTCAGATCCGATCGGGACTAGGCTCGGTCACTACCTGGTGGGCCCGGAACTTGGCCGCGGCGGCATGAGCGTGGTCTACCGGGCGGTGGACGATCGACTCGGCCGGCCGGTGGCGCTGAAGGTAATCAGCCAGACGCTGGCGGCGGATCCGGAGTTCCGGGCGAGGTTCGTCGAGGAGGCCAGGGCCGCAGCCGCGATCGACCACGTGAACATCGTGCCGATCTACGACGTCGGCGAGGTCGGCCCCACCCTGTTCATCGCGATGCGGCTGGTTGACGGCACCGACTTGGCGGCGCTGGCCCGCTCCGGACCGCTGCCGCCGCGCCAGGTGATGACTTTGCTGCGCCAGGTTGCCGGCGCGCTGGACACCCTGCACGCGCACGGCCTGGTCCACCTGGACGTCAAGCCGGCCAACGTGCTCGTCACCCGGAACGAGACCACCGGCGCCGACTATGCCTACCTCGGCGACTTCGGGCTGACTCGGCGCGGTCCGGGCGGGCACCGGACCGCCTCCGGGGATTTCCTCGGCTCGCCCAGCTACGCCTCCCCCGAGCACCTGCGGGGGCAGCCGGTGGGCCCGGCATCGGATGAGTACTCGCTAGCCTGCGTGCTGTTCTGCTGCCTGGCCGGGCGGGCGCCCTTCCTCGGATCGGTACCCGAGGTGGTGACCGCCCACTTGCGTGGCCAAGTGCCATCGCTGGCCGCGCTGGTCGACCTGCCGCCGACGATCGACCGGGTACTGGCGCGCGGAATGGCCGCCGACCCCGGCGCCAGGTACCCCAGTTGCGCCGACCTGGTCGGCGCGGCACGACGGGCGCTCGCCGAGATCTGACGAGTTGTGAAGGGCGATGGCGATAACGGAGCAGCAGTGATGACGAAACAACAGTGACGGAGCACCAGTGATGACGAAACAACAGCGATGACGGGACGGCCATGATGTCCGAGCCGCTGCGGGTGCGCTGCGTCGGGGCCATCGCGCGCGATGGACAGGGCCGGTTGCTACTGGTCCAGCGCGGCCATGAACCGGCGATGGGACGCTGGTCGATTCCCGGCGGCCGGGTGGAGCCGGGGGAGTCCGACCACCAGGCGGTCGCCCGGGAGGTGGCCGAGGAAACTGGGCTGCTGGTGGCGCCAGGGGCGTTAGCCGGCATGGTCGAGCGCGACGGGCTCGGCGGCAGCGTGTACGAGATCTACGACTACCTGTGCACAGTGGTGTCCGGGAGCGCAGCGGCCGACTCCGACGCTGCTGCGCTGTGCTGGGCCGGGCCGGCGGAGCTGTCGAGCCTGCCGCTGACCGACGGGCTCATCGACACCCTGCGCGGATGGGGCCAGCTGCACTGAGCGCGGGCGCGCGGCACCCGGCGCCTTGCACTCTCACCCTGAGAGTGCCAGACTCAGGGTTGGCACTCGGGGCTGCCGAGTGCCAGATCGGTGTGGCGAGAGTCCACCGTCACGGCGACCGATTCGCCGGGGCCGGTTGGCTCGTCCGTCGCGGGCGTCGTCACCGATGCACACCGCTGCTGTCACCGTTTTCCGCGGCCTACCGGCCGGCGGAGCGGGCGAATCTGGAGGATTGAACACCTCATGTCCAAGCTGATCGCTTTCAACGAGGAAGCGCGTCGCGGGCTCGAGCGCGGGATGAACACCCTCGCCGACGCCGTCCGGGTGACGTTGGGGCCACGCGGCCGCAACGTGGTCCTGGAGAAGAAGTGGGGAGCGCCCACCATCACCAACGATGGTGTGTCGATCGCCAAGGAGATCGAGTTGGAGGACCCGTACGAGAAGATCGGGGCCGAGCTCGTCAAGGAAGTTGCCAAGAAGACCGACGATGTTGCCGGTGACGGCACCACCACTGCCACCGTGCTGGCTCAGGCGATGGTCCGCGAGGGTCTGCGTAACGTGGCCGCCGGCGCCAACCCGATAGCGCTCAAGCGCGGCATCGAGAAGGCCGTCGACGCGATCGCCAAGCAGTTGCTGGAAGACGCCAAGGAGGTCGAGACCAAGGAGCAGATCGCTGCTACTGCCTCGATCTCGGCCGCTGACACCACCATCGGCGAGATGATCGCCGAGGCGATGGACAAGGTCGGCAAGGAAGGCGTCATCACCGTCGAGGAGTCCAATACCTTCGGCCTCGAGCTGGAGCTCACCGAGGGTATGCGCTTCGACAAGGGCTACACGTCGCTGTATTTCGCGACCGACCTGGAGCGGCAGGAGGCCGTGCTGGACGACCCCTACATTCTGCTGTACGGCTCCAAGATCTCCTCGGTCAAGGACCTGCTGCCGATCCTGGAGAAGATCATGCAGGCGGGCAAGCCGCTGCTGATCATCGCCGAGGACGTCGACGGCGAGGCGCTGGCTACCCTGGTGGTCAACAAGATCAAGGGCACGTTCAAGTCGGTTGCCGTCAAGGCGCCCGGCTTCGGCGACCGCCGCAAGGCCATGCTGCAGGACATCGCGATCCTGACCGGTGGCCAGGTGATCACCGAGGACGTCGGCCTGAAGCTGGAGAACGCCACCATCGACCTGCTGGGCACCGCCCGCAAGGTGGTCGTGACCAAGGACGAGACCACCATCGTGGACGGCGCCGGTGACGCCGACCAGATCGCCGGCCGGGTCTCCCAGATCCGCTCGGAGATCGAGAAGTCGGACTCCGACTACGACCGGGAGAAGCTGCAGGAGCGGCTGGCCAAGCTGGCCGGCGGCGTTGCGGTGATCAAGGCCGGCGCGGCCACCGAGGTGGAGCTGAAGGAGCGCAAGCACCGCATCGAGGACGCGGTGCGCAACGCCAAGGCTGCTGTCGAAGAGGGCATCGTCGCAGGCGGCGGGGTGGCGCTGATCCAGGCTGCCACCAAGGCGCTGCCGGGACTGAACCTGACCGGTGACGAGGCGACCGGGGCGAACATCGTCGCGGTCGCGGTCGAGGCTCCGCTGAAGCAGATCGCCATCAACGCGGGCCTCGAGGGCGGTGTCGTCGCCGACAAGGTGAAGAACTTGCCGGCGGGGCAGGGCCTTGACGCCTCCACCGGCGAGTACAAGGACATGATCGTGGCCGGCATCATCGACCCGGCCAAGGTCACCCGCTCGGCGCTGCAGAACGCCGCGTCGATCGCCGCGCTGTTCCTGACCACGGAGGTCGTGGTTGCGGACAAGCCGGAGAAGTCGTCGGCACCGTCCATGCCGGGCGGCGGGGACATGGACTTCTGAGTCCTGCTGGTCCCGTGCGCGCTGCGCACGTTGTGTGGTCCGCGAGGGCGGTCCCGGTTCGCCGGGGCCGCCCTCGCGGCGTTTGCGGGCGCGGCTGGTGCGGCTGGGCCCGGCGCTGGCGTGGGCCTGCCAGGTGTGGCTCGGCGCGGGTTGGCGCGGCTCGGCGCTGACGCGGGCCAGTTAGGAGCTCCGATCCGTCCTCGCATAGGTTCCTTGAGCCTCGCAATCGCTGGAGTGTGGGCGAGGATGACGAAATCTGTGCGAGGACGCGGCGCTTCGAAGAGAGTGGGCCGTAGGCAGCGCTGCTCGGGCGGGGCTTACGCCGAGAATCATGCGCGGCCGGTTGTCCACACTCCCGACACCGGTCCACAACGGTGGGGCCTCGGGCAGTGCCCGCCGCAGATACCAGGCATCGTTCCGGCTCATGGATACCTACCCCGCCAGACCCGACGGACTGCAGTTCCTGACGCGGGCCGATCTGCTGGCAGATCGCCGCACCGACGCAGAGATCCGCGTCTCGATCCACCATGGTGACCTGGTCCGGATCGGGCGTGGCGCCTATCAAGAGCCGGTCCCTGCCGCGTGGCCCATAGATCGGTACCGGCTCCGCGTGCAGGCGCGCGCGTTGGGCTCGCCGCATGCGGTGCTCAGCCATGTGTCCGCGGCTGCTCTGCATCACCTGCCGATCGACGGGGCAAACCTCAGCGCAGTGCACCTCACCCGCGTTGGCCCCAGCGGAAGCCGCCGGACCCCGGGCTTCGTAATGCACGCTGCGCGGCTTGAAGCCACCGAGTTTGTCACGGTCGATGGCCTGCCGACGACCTCAGTTGCCCGGACCCTGGTGGATCTGGGGCGGTCGGACACCTTCGAGACGACGGTGGTCGCCGCCGACGCGGCTCTGCACCGGGACCTGGTCAGCGCCGATGAGCTGGCCGTCGCCCTGGTGCGGGGGCGACGTCGTCCTGGCGTGGGGAATGCCCGGCGGGCGCTGGCTTTCGCCGATGGTCGCAGCGAGAGCGTCGGTGAGTCCCGGATGCGGGTGGCCATACACGCGGCCGGGCTACCGGCCCCGCAGCTGCAGGTCACGGTGAGTTCGAGGGACGGGCGGTTCCTGGGCCGGTGCGACGCCGGCTATGCCGAGCTGGCGGTTCTGATCGAATTCGATGGGATGAGCAAGTACCTCCGCTCTCAACGGCCCGGCGAGGACCCGGCGACCGTCGTCGTCAGGGAAAAGCTGCGCGAGGACCTGCTGCGGGCAGCCGGATACATCGTCGTCCGAGTGACCTGGGGTGAGCTCGCCTGCCCGAGGGCGCTGGCTCGGCGAATTCGTGAAGCGATGGACATCGGCCGGATTGTCGTCGCATCGGGTGTGGTGACCGGGAGCTGCCGACCGGGGACACCCCTACGGGTCAGTGCCTGAACGTGGTCAGGTGCGGGTCAGTAGCCGGGACCGGCCCTGGGCGGTCCCGGTGCTCAGCGGCGGCCATGTTCGTCGTTCTCGCACAAACATCGCCATCCCCGCGCACGCTGCAGTGCGAGCGCGGTTGATGCAGCCTGTGCGAGGACGGGGCCGGGGCCTGGGTGTTGGCGGGGCGTGGGGATGACGGGAACCTGTGCGAGTGCGGGGCCGAGGTGTTGGCGGGGCGGCGGTCGCCAGGTCGGTCAGCCGGTCGGGGCGTAGTCGGCGATGTTCGGGGCGGCCTCGAGCCAGGTCAGCGGCGTCAATCCGGCCGGGGCGGACGGATCGGCGCCAGCCATCGCGGACAGCCGGGTCGCCGGCAGGTGCTTGCTCACCACCAGCGCTGGGTCAGCCGGGCCGAGCACGGAATCGGCAGGCGCCGCGCCGATCTTGATCAGCGCCGTGATGACCCCAGACCGGGTCAGCGACCCGTCCTTGCAAGCCTGATCGAGCAGGCGGCCCCAGGCGGCCCCGGTCGCGTAGCCCGGCAGCAGCCGAGCACCCGGATCGGTACCACCGGCAGCGACGAATGCACTCGCTATGGCCGCGGCTGCCGGATGATTTGAGCCGTAGGCGGGGGTCGGTGTAGCGATCAGCAGGCGACGGCTCCAGCCGGGTTGCATTCCGGCGGGGTCGTAGCCGTCGATAGTCGTCACAACGGTCGTCCCGTCGCTGACGGTAGCGGCCAGCAGCCGCTCGGTGTCGGCCGGATCAGTGAACGACATCACCGCCCGGGCACCGGCCCAGTCGGTGAGGTTTGCCGTGTCTGATGCTCGGACGTCCAGGTTGGTCCCGGCCCGGTCGGCCACCCAGCGCAGCCCGTTGAGCGCGTCGATGGCTGCGGCCGAGCCGTCGGTGAGCACGCCGAGTTTGCCGCCGGCGAGCAGATTGTTCGCGTTCAGGTAGGCGAAGGCGTTGATAGCGATGACGTCGGCAGTCGGGCCGATGACTATCGGGCCCGGTGCCGCCAGTTGTCGGGAGGTCCCCAGCGTGGTCAGCGCCGGGATCTGGTCGTGGCCGATCATCGCGGCGAGCTCCGAGGTATCGTCCGGTCCGGGCAGGGTGATCAGGCCGAGGACGTCGCGGCCGATCGCCCGGTAGGCGGTCGGCAGCTTCGTGGGCACGCCGTCCGCTCCGGCGACGGTGAGTGTGATCGTCCGGCCGCAGGACCCGCCGGCCAGGTTCGTGGTCTGCTGCCACAGCTGCAGGCCTTCGGTGAAGCCGCGGTCCATGTCGGGGTCGACCAGCACGCCCAGGGTGATCGAGGTGCTGTCGACGCCCGGCCCGGTGGCCAGCCCGTCGGGTGTCTGCGGGGTGAGCGTGGGGACGACGGACTCCCGCGGCAGCCCTGGCGTCTGGGACGTGCCCGAGTGCGCGGTGGTCCGGGGTGCGACAGCAGTCCCCGGGGCGGATGTCCCGGGGACTGCTGTCCCAGGGACGGCGGCGGTCCCGGTCAGGGTTGGCGCATCGGGCAGCAATGTGCTCGTCGGGTGCGCGAGAGTTGTTGTGGCAGCAGCGGACTGCACAGGTTCCGTTCGAGATCCGGCAGTGCATGCGCTCAGCGCCAGCGCGGTTGTCGCCATGGCGGCCAACAGGACCACCACCGGTCGCCGCGGCCCGGTGGACGATGCAGGTCGACGGAACACTCGATCACGCTACCGGTGGGAAATGCGCGCGGTCAGTCGGCGGCCTCTGGCAGCGCGGGGCCGAGCAGGTCGTCGGCGTCCACGATCCGGTAGGCGTAGCCCTGTTCGGCCAGGAAGCGCTGCCGATGCGCTGCATAGTCGGTGTCCAGCGTGTCGCGGGAGACCACCGAATAGAAGTGCGCCTGACGGCCATCAAATTTGGGTCTGAGCACCCGGCCGAGCCGCTGCGCCTCTTCCTGCCGCGAGCCGAAGGTGCCGGACATCTGCACGGCCACCGTCGCCTCGGGCAGGTCGATGGCGAAGTTCGCGACCTTGGACACCACCAGGACCGGGATCTGGCCGGCTCGGAAGGCGTCGAAGATCCGCTCCCGTTCGGCGGTTCGGGTGGAGCCCTGGATTACCGGTGCCTGCAGCACCTCGCCGAGCTCGTCCAACTGGTCGAGATAGGCACCGATCACCAGCGCAGGTTCCCCCGGATGCCGGTCCAGGATGGCCCGCACCACCGGCAGCTTGGTCCGTGCCGTCGACGCGATGCGGTACCTGTCCTCCGGCTCGGCCAACGCGTAGCCCAGCCGCTCCGCCTCGGTCAGCGTCACCCTGACCTCGGTGCAGTCCGCAGGTGCGATCCAGCCCTGGTTCTCGATGTCCTTCCATGGCGCGTCGAATCGTTTGGGTCCGATCAGCGAGAACACGTCGCCCTCCCGGCCGTCCTCCCGAATCAGCGTGGCCGTGAGCCCCAGCCGCCTGCGGGACTGCAGGTCGGCAGTCATCCGGAACACCGGGGCGGGCAGCAGGTGGACCTCGTCGTAGATGATCAATCCCCAGTCGTGCGAATCGAGCAGCGACAGGTGCCGATAGTCACCGCCGGACTTGCGGATCATCACCTGGTAGGTGGCGATCGTCACCGGCCGAATCTCCTTGCGCTCTCCGGAGTACTCGCCGATCTCGTCCTCGGTCAGTGACGTGCGGGCCAGCAACTCTCGTCGCCACTGCCGGCCGGCCACCGTGTTCGTCACCAGAATCAGGGTGGTCGCCGCAGCCCGGGCCATCGCGGCGGCGCCGACCAACGTCTTACCCGCGCCGCAGGGCAGCACCACGACGCCGGAACCGCCGGACCAGAACCCGTCCACCGCGGCCTGCTGGTAGCTGCGAAGCGCCCAGCCATCCTCGACCAGGCTGATCGGATGGGCCTTGCCGTCGACATACCCCGCCTGGTCCTCGGCGGGCCAGCCGACCTTCAACAGCACCTGCTTCAACCTGCCCCGCTCCGACGGGTGTACGGCCACCGTGTCGTCGCCGATCCTGATGCCGAGCATCGGCGCAACCTTCTTGTTGCGCAGCACCTCTTCCAGCACTGCGCGGTCGCTACTCACCATCACCAGCCCGTGCGCCGGATGCGCCTGCAGTACCAGCCGGCCGTAGCGGGCCATGGTGTCGACCACATCGACCAGCAGGGCTTGCGGCACGGGAAAGCGGGACCAACGCACCAGGGCGTCAACCACCTGCTCCGCGTCGTGCCCGGCAGCGCGAGCGTTCCACAGCGCCAGCGGGGTGATTCGGTAGGTGTGCATGTGCTCGGGGGAGCGCTCGAGTTCGGCGAATGGTGCGATGCCTGCGCGTGCCGCTGGTGCGTCCGGATGCGCCACCTCAAGTAGCAGTGTCTTGTCCGACTGGACGATCAACGGTCCGTCGGTGATGTTGCCGTCTGGCACTTGGTTACCTTCCCGCACCTGGATGTCCTGCGGACGCACCTGGATGTCCTGCGGACGGGCCGGCAACGCCTGCGTGCGGCCCGGCCGGATACCCCATTGTCCAACCAGGGCCCGACTGCACCAATTCCCCAGGCCAGAGCCTCGAGGCCGGTTCGTGCTGCCGACCGGCCGCTATGCAGCGGGTAGCCAGCTGCCGGCGGGTGCGCAGTAGGGAGCGGGTCCCGAGCGGGCCCCGGCGTCCCCGCCGTTCTGCGTGGTTCCGGGTGGTAACGGGCTATCTGCCATGGCTCGGCGGGCGGATCTGCCGATCGACGGTAACCAGATCCGACCATCGGTAGTGACATGCATCGCATTGACAATTCCAGCCGTCGAAAGTCGCGTTGCGAGCTGGATTCGCCATCGATTCGTCGGTATGATGGGCAGTGCACAGGGTTTTGACGCCGGGGGTGGGACGGCGCCGACGTACACGTCGACGGAGTTTCCCTGTGACCTCTCTTGCTGCCCATTACCGAGTGCTGCCCGCGCTCGCCGGCCGCTCGTTCCTGCCGATTGCCTTCCTGGCCCGGCTGCCGTTCTCCATGACCCAGATCGGCACGGTCGTGCTGGTCACCACGTCGTTCGGGTCCGTCGGCGCCGGCGGGTTGGCCGCGGGGTTCCTGGCTGTCGGATCCGCAGTCGGTGGGCCGGTGATCGGGTCGCTGTCCGATCGGCTAGGCCAGCGACCCGTGGTGCTGACCGCGTCGCTGCTCAACGCAGTGACCACGCTGGCATTGGTGGCGCTGATAGCGGGCGGGGCGGGGTTGCCTGCGGCCTGCGGCGCGGCCCTGTTGACCGGTGCGTCCACCCCGCAGATCGGACCGCTGGTGCGGGCCCGCTGGGTGTCGCTGACCCGCGGCGGCCCGTCGCTGGGCGCCGCAATGTCCTACGAGGGCGCGGCCGACGAGACCGGGTACGTACTCGGTCCCGCAGTCGTCTCGCTGCTGGCCGCACTGGCATCGCCCGCGGCTGCCATGATCGTCGCTGCGCTGCTGGTCGGAGTCTTCGGCACCATGGTTGCGCTGCACCCGACCGCGGGTGCGCGGACTGTCCGCGCCGTCGGAACTGCGCGGGCGGCGTCGGTATGGCGAAATCCGCGGGTGCCGGTGCTGATCGGCGGTGGGCTCGCCGTCGGGTGCTTCTTCGGCGGCATGCAGACCGGCGTGACGGGCATCGCGGACGCCGCCGGAATGGTCGGCGCTGCCGGTGGCATCTACGCGATCATGGGCATCGGTTCCGCCGTCACTGGGCTGGCCTGCGCCGCGCTGCCGGCGCGGTTCACGTTGTCCAGCAGGCTTTTGGTGTTCGCCGCCGCAATGGCGGTCATGGTGGTGCCGCTGCTGTTCGTAGGCTCCGTCCCGCTGATGATGGCTGCCATGGTGCCCCTCGGGTGCGCGGTGGGGCCGTACATCATCACGCTGTACTCACTCGGGGAACGTGAGGTCGCCGCGGACCGTGCCGCCGCAGTGATGACGCTGCTGGCCAGCGGTCTGGTGGTTGGCTACGCCATCGGGTCGGGCATCGGTGGGCAACTGGTGGACGCAGTGTCGCCGTCAGCCGCGTTCGCGCTGGCCGGTGTGGCGATGACGGCAGGTGCGGTGCTCGCGATCGTCCTGAGGTGTGCACCACAGGAATCGGAAAGGTGACCGCCGGCGCCGGCTCGATCCGGTAGCGTCACCGCGGTCACAATTTCGGCTCGGGCAAGTATTCGGGCATCGATTCAGGAGGAACCAAGGAAATGACGATACCACCGGGCCAGGGTTATCCGGGCGAGAATCCGGGCGAGCCCGATCCGGCGGCCTACCAGCCGCCGTCCGGCGCTTATGAGCCGCAGCCGGGGTATGCAGCCCCGTACGGCGCCCCCGCCCCTGGGGATCAGCCCGCCTTCGGCCAGCCGGGTGCCTACCCGCCGCCGGATGGGTCGGGCGGTTATCCGCAGGGCGGTTACCCGCCGCCGGATGGGTCGGGCGGATATCCGCAGGGCGGTTACCCGCAGGGCGGTTACCCGCCGCCGGATGCGTCGCAGGCGGTGTACCCGGGCGCGATGCCGATCGGCACCCCGCCACCAAAGAAGAACAACAAGACGACCAGGACCATCGGGATCGTCCTCGCCGTGCTGATCGTGGCCGGCGGGATTGCGTTCTACTTCATCAACAAGAAGAGCGATCCGGCCTACGCCTCAGCCGGCGACTGCATCAACTACTCCAGCGAGTCCGATGTCAAGGTGGTCAACTGCACCGACAGCAAGGCCCAGTACAAGGTCGAGAAGCGCTTTGACGGAACGTCGTCGTCGGGCGCCTGCGATGTCGTGCCCGACTCCGACGTCAGCCTTTTCACCAAAGGCTCTGGCAAGCAGTACACGCTGTGCGTGAGTCTGGTGGTCGTCGAGGGTGACTGCGTCAGTAGCGGCGGCGACAAGGTCGCCTGCACCGATGCCACGGCCGACTCCAAGGTACTCAAGGTCATTCCGAACAGCACCGACAAGAACGCGTGCCCCGCGGACGCAAAGTTCAGCCGGGTGTACACGGACGCCAAGCGAGTGCTCTGCCTGGGGTCGGTGAGCTGACGCGGCGATCGGCTAAGTCGGCCTCGTCGGCCCCGCATGGCAGGCTGGGCCGGTGACCCAGCAGAACCCGCCGGCGCTGGACATCTCCGGCGCCGGCGGGTCCGACCCCGACGGGCTCTACGACGCATTCGCCGACTGGGCGGAGCGCTCAGGGTTGCCGCTGTACCCGCACCAGCAGGAGGCGTTGCTGGAGATCGTCGCGGACTCGAACGTGATCGTCGCGACGCCCACCGGCTCCGGCAAGAGCCTCATCGCCATCGCCGCGCTGTTCGCCGGCGCCGCCACCGGTCGCCGCGCCTACTACACCGCGCCGATCAAGGCGCTGGTCAGCGAGCGGTTCTTTCAGCTGATCGATGTGTTCGGCGCCGAGCAGGTGGGCATGATCACCGGCGATTCCGCGGTCAACCCGGTAGCACCGATCATCTGCTGTACCGCGGAGATCCTGGCGGGGGTGGCATTGCGCGGTGGGGCAGGCTCGGATCCCGGCGTGGTGGTGATGGACGAGTTCCACTACTACGGCGACCGGCAGCGCGGCTGGGCCTGGCAGGTGCCGCTGCTGGAGCTGCCGCGGGCGCAGTTCGTGTTGATGTCGGCCACGCTCGGCGATGTCGCCGGCATCGCCGCTGACCTGTCGGAGCGCACCGGCAGACACACCGCGCTCATCACCGGGGTGCAGCGGCCGGTCCCGTTGTTTTTCAACTACGCGATCACCGGCCTGCAGGACACGCTGGCCGACCTGGTGCAGACCGACCGGGCGCCGGTGTACATCGTGCACTTCACCCAGGCGGCGGCGGTAGAACAGGCTCAGGCGCTGACCAGCGTGCCGCTGGCCAGCCGTGCTGTCCGTGACGAGATCGCCGATGTGATCGGCGATTTCCGGTTCGCCGCCGGATTCGGCCGGACGCTGTCCCGGCTGGTGCGGCATGGCATCGGCGTGCACCACGCGGGGATGCTGCCCAAGTACCGGCGGCTGGTGGAGAGGCTCGCCCAGGCCGGGCTGCTGACGGTGATCTGCGGCACCGACACGTTGGGCGTCGGCATCAATGTGCCCATCCGCACTGTGCTGTTCACCGCGCTGGCCAAGTACGACGGGCATCGCTCCCGGCTGCTGACGGCGCGGGAGTTCCATCAGATCGCGGGCCGGGCCGGCCGGGCCGGGTTCGACACCGCCGGCGACGTGGTGGTGCTCGCTCCCGAGCACGTGATCGAGAACCAGCGAGCCATCGCCAAAGCGGGCGACGACCCGGCCAAGCGGCGGAAGGTGGTGCGGCGCAAGGCACCCGATGGTGCCGTCGGGTGGACCGAGGCCACCTTCGACCGGCTGGTCAACGCGCAGCCGGAGCCGCTGACCCCGCACTTGCGGATCAGCCATGCGGTGGTGCTCGGCGTGCTGGCCAGGCCGGGTGATGCGTTCACCGCGCTCCGCACGCTGATCGAAACCTCGCACGAACCGCGCAAGCGCCAGCTGCGGTTGGCGCTTCGGGCATTGGCCATCGGCCGCTCGCTACTGGCGGCCGGGGTGGTGTGCCGGCTCGATCCGCCGGACGAGCAGGGCCGCCGGTTCGCGCTGACCGCCGACCTGCAGGTGGACTTCGCGCTGGACCAGCCGCTGTCCCCGCTCGCGCTGGCCGCGTTCGACCTGCTGGACCCGGCCGCGCCGGAGTACCCGCTGGACGTGGTGTCGGTGATCGAGGCGACGCTGGACGGTCCGGGCCCGGTGCTGTCCGCGCAGCGGCACAAGGCGCGCGGTGAGGCCGTCGCGACGATGAAGGCCGACGGCATCGAGTACGAGGAACGGATGGCGCTGCTGGAGGATGTCGACTACCCGAAGCCGCTGGCCGACCTGATCGAGGTCGCGTACGACGCCTACCGGGCCGGTCACCCCTGGGTCGCGGAGTACACCCCGGAGCCGAAGTCGGTGGTCCGCGACATGTACGAGCGGGCGATGACGTTCACCGAGTACATCGGCTTTTACGGGCTAGCCCGCTCCGAGGGGGTGGTGCTGCGCTACCTCGCCGACGCCTACCGGGCGATGCGCCGCACGCTGCCGGCGCACGCGCGCACCGAGGAGCTCACCGACCTGATCTCCTGGCTCGGCGAGCTGGTGCGCGGCATCGACTCCAGCCTGCTGGATGAGTGGGAGGCGTTGGCGCACCCGGATTCCGATGAGGTATTGCTGCCCGGCCAAGTCCGTCCGCCGAGCGCCGCCCGCGGGATCACCGCGAACCCGCGTGCGCTGACCGTGATGATCCGGAACGCGCTGTTCCGCCGGGTGGAGTTGGCCGCGCACCGGCGGTATACGGCGCTGGGCGAACGGGACAGCGCCGACGGCTGGGACGCGCAGGCCTGGGAGTCGGCGATGGACGGTTACTGGGCCGAGTACCCCGACCTCGGCATCGGGCCGACAGCGCGCAGCGCCGCGCTGTTCTCCCTCACCCGCACCGCGACACACTGGCAGGTCCGGCAGGCCTTCGACGACCCGGACGGGGATCGGGACTGGGGGATCGAGGCAGTGGTGGACCTGGCGGCATCGGACGAGGCGGGTGAGGTGGTACTGGCGGTGACGGGGGTCGGGCCGCTCACCGGCGCGCGCTAGCTCGTCCGGACCCCGGCGGCGGCTCGATCGGGCTCGGGCGGCGCGGTTCAGTTGAACTCAGCCGGCGCGGCTCAGCCGGGCTCGAGCGGCGCGGCTCAGCCGGAACCTGCCGGCGCGTCGGCGACGGCATCCGTCACCCGATGCAGCGCAAAGGTGCGCACGGTCTTGCGCATTCGGTCGTAGGCCAGCAACGTTCCGCCGGACACCACTATCGGTTCCACGATCCGCCGGCTGACGCTGCCCTCCGTGTCGGCGTAGCCGATCCACACCGGGGTATGGCCGCCGACGGCGTGCCGCAGGATGGCGAGCACCTCGGCCGAGCTGTGCGTGCCCGCCCCGTCCGATCGGCCGGCCACCGCGTCGGCGGCTCGCATCCGGCGGATCAGCAGGTCGATCTGCTCATCAGACGGCGGAGGCGGTTCCCGCCAGTGGTGCTGAACAACCCGCGGCGAGGCGGTGCGCCGTGGTGCCGGACGAAGGTCGAGCATCGCGCCGGTGGCGTCTTCGGCAGCGGGGCTGAGTCCAGCGGCTCGCAGCGCCTCTATCAGCTCCGGCAGGTCGGCGGAGCTGACGGCAACGGTCGGCGCCAGCCGGCGTAGGTCCAGGCCCACACCGGGCGCTGCGGCAATCGCCTCGGCGACCAGCGCTGGGTCGTCGCTGCGCAGGTAGCTGCCGGCGCCCCCGGCGCGCAGCACGCCGTAGCGGCGCGCCACGTCGTCGATGAGGTAGGTCAGCGCCTGCGGAACTCCGGTGGCCGAGTGATCGGCGAACAGCTGGTGCAGGTCGGCAGTGGTGGCCCCCCGCTCCAGGGCGCGTCGCAGGCTCCCTGCACCCACCCGGTACACCGTCGCGGTACCTGTCGACTCCACGTCGGCCGCCCGGCCGAGCGCCGCCGCCAGCTCCGGCCGGAGCCGACCCGGCGCGACCACGGTGAGGTCGGCCTGCACCAGCACCGTATCCACCGGCGCAGGCATCGACTCCTTCAGCGCGGCTGCAGCAGCCGCCTCGTCTTCGGCCAGCAGCGCCCGGCCCGCGCTGGTCAGCGCGTCAAAAGCGACGATTCCGATGGCGGTCGCCTCCGTCAGCACCGCCGCCGTCATCGTGGCCAGCCCATCAGCATCCCGCCTGGGCGCGCGAAAACCCAGTCGGGCCAATAGGTTGGGCCGGGGGGCTGCGGACCCGGCGGGGAGCCCGGCCAGCTCGCCCAGGACGAATCGACGCTCGGCAGGCCCGCGTCGCCAGGTCAGTTCCACCGACAAGGCGTTGGCTGCCTTATTGGTCGGGTCCCGCTCGCCCAGCCGGGACGGTGCTCGGCGCAGGTCCAGCCAGGCGCTGCCCAACAATGCCCAGGCCGGTTCCTCCCGCATTGCCAGAAAGGTGTCTGCGGCCGCCGTGGGCAGCCACAACGCGGTGGCCCGTCCGCTGCGCGGGGTCACTGCGGCGATCAGCCCGGTGACCGCCAGTAGCTCCAGGAGCAGGGTGCAGTGGTGGTCGTCGATGTCCAGCTGTCGGGCGATCCTGCGCAGTTCGCGAATACCCAGGCCGCCCGACTTCAGCGCGGAAGCCGTCCCGTCACCGAAAAGCTCCAGCGCCCGGGTCATCCGGGACAAGGTGGCCAGCGCCTGCCCGGCCGCGGTGGCGTCCACGCTGGCCATGTTTGGTGCGCTGGGCGCGGCGGATGGCGGCAGCGGCAGCGCCGGTCCCAGCGGATGCGGTCCACGCAAGGCCAGCGCCACCTCCCGCGGCAGCTCGACGGTCCTGTTGTCCAGGCGCACCAGCAGGCCGGCCTCGACGAGTTCGCTGACGGTGTTTGCCAACGCCGACGATCCGCCGACGGCACCGACCGGGGGACCGGCGGCCAGTCGCTGCAGGATCGTCATGCCCTGGTCGGTCACCGTTGTCAGCGCGGCCGTCATCTGCGCCGGGTCCAGCCCAGCCGTCGCTCCCAGCCCGGCCGGATTGGCACCGAGTGCCTCGACCACCGCCGGCGGGACGTGCAGCACTGCCGAGCCGCGGACCAGGCCCAGGGTCTGCAACGTGGCTGCCATTCCGGCGATCTCGTCCTTGGTGGCGGGGCCACCCAGAAAGGTCCGAAGCCGGCTGACAGATACGTCCGACCTGGCGGCGTCGAGCAGGACCAGCCCCTGCAGGAGTTGCATGCCGAATTTGTCGAGCCCGTCCAGTGCCCGGCGGGCCGACGCTGTGGTGTCCAACCGGCGGGCGAGCGCCGCAAGATCGCCAGGCGCCGGCGCCAGCAGGTCCGGTCGGGCGCGCAGCAGAGCGGTCAGTGCCGCGTCGTCACGGCTACGCAGCCAGTCCAAGGTGGTGGGCATCGGCGTTCACCGTAGCGCGAGCCGGTCCTTTCAGGGTGCACAGTTGAGACTGCCCGCCGGATGGGCCAGGATGACCTGGAGCGGCGATGTGCCCGCGGGCCCGGTACTCGGTCCCGCGGCTGGCGGCGGGTACCGGACGGGCTCGCATGGCAAGGAGGACCGGTGGCCGGTAAGACCAAGAGCGAGGGTGTCGACCCGACCTGGCCGCAGGCGCCCGACGACAGCCACGTGCTGACCGAGTTCACCGCGGACCGTCAGGGTTCGCTGTCCCCCTACGGCGATCTGGAATTCCCGATCGAGCCGGGAAAGTTGCCGTACGTGCACCCGACGACGGTCATTAATCGCTGACGGTGGCATCGGCGCCCCGAATCACCGGGGTTCTGCTGGCGGCCGGGTCGGGCCGCCGCTACGGCATGCCGAAGGCGCTGGTCGACACCGGCTCCGGGCCCTGGGTGCTCCGCGCACTCAAAACTCTGGCGCCCTGCCCGCGGCGGCTGGTGGTGGTGGGTGCCAGCGCCGATGAAGTCGCCGCGTTGTTGCCCACCGGTGTCCCCGTTCTGGTCAACGACGCGCATGACAGCGGAATGGGGTCCAGCTTGCACCTGGCGCTGGACACGCTGCTGCGCGATCCGGACGTGGACGCGGCGATGGTGATGCTGGTCGACCTGCCGGACGTCCCGGTCGCCGCGGTGGCTCGGGTGGCGGCGGTGCCCGCCGACCGCGCAGCGGCCCGCTCGGCCTTGGTTCGGTCCGGCTACCACGGTCGCCCAGGGCATCCGGTGTTGCTGGGGCGCGACCACTTTGCCGGCGTGCTCGCGTCCGCATCCGCCGATTCCGGCGCCCGCGACTACCTTTCCTGCCACGAGGTGCTGCTCGTCGAGTGCGGCGATCTGGCCGGAGGCGAGGACATCGACGTCCCGGGGCGCTGAGCGCCCGGCAGGCGCGGTCAGCGTCCGGTCTACGATCCGAAGACGCTCGAGTCATCCCGATCAGCAGGAGGAGTACGCCGATGCCAGTTCCTGGTCCCGGTTACGCGATCACCATGCGCATCGCCACGCCACCGGTCGCGTCCGCGGCCGGCGACGTGACCAGCGCGGTCGGCCGGGCGGGCGGCGTCGTCACCGCATTCGACGTGGTCGAATCCAGCGCCGAGATCATGGTGGTCGACCTGTCGGCCAACGCGCTGTCCGAGACCCACGCGGAGCAGATCACCGACGCGGTGAACGCGCTGGACGGGGTGAACGTCCGCAAGGTCTCCGACCGCACCTTCCTGTTGCACCTGGGCGGCAAGATCGAGGTGAACTCGAAGGTCCCGCTGCGCAATCGCGACGACCTGTCGCGGGCGTACACCCCTGGGGTGGCCAGGGTGTGCCAGGCGATCGCGGCGAACCCGGAGGACGCCAGGCGGTTGACGATCAAGCGGAACACGGTCGCGGTCGTCACCGACGGAACCGCAGTGCTCGGGTTGGGCAACATCGGGCCGGCTGCCGCGCTGCCGGTGATGGAGGGAAAGGCAGCTCTGTTCAAGCGGTTCGCCGGGGTGGATGCCTGGCCGGTGTGCCTGGCCACCACGGACACCGAGGAAATCATCCGCACCGTCGAGTTGATCGCCCCGGTGTACGGCGGGATCAACCTGGAGGACATCGCGGCTCCGCGGTGCTTCGAGATCGAGCGGCGGCTGCGGGAGAAATTGGACATCCCGGTGTTTCATGACGACCAGCACGGCACGGCCATCGTGGTGGTAGCGGCGCTGCGGAACGCGCTTCGGGTGGTCGGCAAGCACATGGCGGACTGCAAGATCGTGATCTCCGGTGTCGGCGCGGCCGGCAACGCGATCATCCGGCTGCTGTTGCTGCAGCACCCGACGAACATCATTGCCTGCGATATCGACGGAGTCGTCTACGCGGGCCGGCCGGGGATGGATCCGAACCTGGCGCAGGTGGCCGCGGTCACGAACGCCTCGGGCATGACGGGCACTGTGCACGACGCCATCGTCGGAGCCGATGTGTTCATCGGGGTGTCCGCGCCGAACGTGATCAGCGGAGCCGACGTTGCCAGGATGAACCACGACGCCATCGTCTTCGCGATGGCAAACCCGGACCCGGAGATCGACCCGATGGAGGCGCAGGCGCACGCGGCGGTGGTTGCTACCGGGCGCTCAGACTTCCCCAACCAGATCAACAATGTGCTGGCGTTCCCCGGTGTGTTCCGCGGGCTGCTGGATGCACGCGCCACCCAAATCACCGACGCCATGCTTGTTGCGGCAGCCCACGCGATCGCCGATGTGGTGTCCCCGGACCAGCTCAACGCTTCGTTCATCGTGCCTAGCGTGTTCGATGAGAAGGTGAGCCCGGCGGTGGCCAGGGCCATCGTCGCAGCCGCGCACCCGGAGCCTTTGCCCGGCGGCGCCAAGGTGACGCTGTGAGCGATGGCGAAGCGAGGCTGGGCCGTCGCGATGGAGTCGCAGGCCCGCTGAGCGGTGTCCCGAGCGAACAGTCAGGCACTGTGAGCGATGGCGGAGCGAGGCTGGGCCGTCGCGATGGAGTCGCAGGCCCGCTGAGCGGTGTCCCGGGCGAGCAATCAGACGCTGTGAATGCGCTATGAGCGAGGGCGGAGCGAGCATCGCGCGCGCGCTGACGCATGTCGACGAACACGGCGCAGCTCGGATGGTCGACGTGTCCGGGAAGGAACCGAGCGCCCGCACCGCGGTGGCTACCGGGACTGTGCACACCACGTCGGAGGTGATCGCGTTGCTCCGCGGTGACCGGCTTCCCAAGGGCGATGCGCTGGCCATCGCCAGGATCGCCGGCATCATGGCTGCCAAGCGCACCCCGGACCTGATCCCGCTGTGCCACCCGATCGCTATTTCCTCGGTGGCGGTGGACCTTTCGCTCGGTGAGACGTCGGTGGCCATCGTCGCAACGGTCCGCACCACCGACCGCACCGGGGTGGAGATGGAGGCGCTCACCGCGGTGGCAGTGGCCGGGCTGACGCTGCACGACATGATCAAGGCGGTCGATCCGGCGGCGGTGATCGATGCGGTCAGGGTGGAGAGCAAGGACGGCGGCAAGACCGGCGGTTGGACCAGGCCGGCGGACCGGTGACCTCGGTGTCGGTGAACCCCGTGCGCAGGGCAGTGGTACTCATCTCCTCGACCCGAGCGGCTTCCGGTGTTTATCCGGACCGTACCGGTCCGGTGATCGCACAGTGGTTGGCGGACAGGGGTTTCGCGGTGGACGGGCCGGTGGTGGTCGCCGACGGCGATGACTTCTCTGCCGCGCTGACCAGATCGTTGGGCGCCGATCTGGTGCTCTCCTCCGGCGGCACCGGCATCTCGCCGACCGACCACACTCCGCAGATCACCGCTGCCGTGCTGGACTACGAGATCCCAGGGCTCGCCGATGCGATCCGCCGGTTCGGGGCCGATTCGGTTCCAACGGCGGTGCTGTCTCGCGGCGTGGTCGGCATCGCCGGGCGGACCCTGGTGGTGAACCTGCCGGGGTCGACCGGCGGGGTCCGCGATGGGCTCGCGGTGCTCGACGGCGTCCTTGCGCACGCGCTGGACCAGATCGCCGGCGGAGATCATCCGCGCCCCGCGGACGCACCGGCGGGAGGAGCCTGATGGCGGTCGTCATTGCCGTGGTCACCGAGCAGACCCTCGATCTCGCAACGCATCTGGGCGCTGCGGAGGATGCCAGGGCCGGCGCAGTGGTGTCCTTCTCCGGGGCGGTCCGCGACCATGATGGGGGGCGGGCGGTGACAGCGCTGGAGTATCACGCCCACCCCTCCGCCCAGCAGGTGGTCGCGGAGATCGCGGCCGAGATCGCCGACAGGCCCGGCGTGATCGCTGTCGCGGTGAGCCACCGGGTCGGGATGTTGGCGATCGGTGATGTCGCCCTGGCAGCGGCTGTCTCTGCAGCGCACCGCGGCGAAGCGTTCGCGGCGTGCACTGACTTGGTCGACGAAGTGAAGCATCGCATCCCGGTGTGGAAGCGGCAGGTGTTCGCCGATGGCAACGATGAGTGGGTGGGCAGCGCCTGACCGGGGTGCTCTCGATCTGGCGTGAGCTCGATCTGGCGTGTGTGATTCGGCGTGTCTGGTCATGCGGCGAGCCGCGGGGTGTTCCATTGTGTGTTTCGTCGGGGTTGTTGTAGTGGGTCGATGTGTGGTGGGGGGATGTAGTCGGGTCGGCCGTCGGCTGCCATCCGGACCGCCCATTGGCCGCGGTGGATGTCCACGTGATGTCGGCGGCACAGCAGTGTTCCGTTCTGCTGGCTGGTGGGGCCGAGGTTTTTCCACCAGATCACGTGGTGCGCATCGCACCACGCCGGCGGAGTATCGCAGCCAGGGAAG
>CAJDUM010000031.1_pt1 | contig 33780 bp, 28 predicted proteins | sample 7390781 | NCBI WGS metagenome assembly CAJDUM01 (sample SAMEA7055661, study PRJEB34461) | soil metagenome | biome: terrestrial ecosystem; feature: Peninsula; material: soil | place: Antarctica | collected 2016 | reverse complement strand
CAGCTGATACGTCGTGGTATTGGGCTGCACCCTTCCATGGGCAGGTGTATTGGGTGGGGCTGTAACTGAACAAGTCAGAGGTGAGCGAAGAGGGAGGGAAGTAGTAATTGCCCTCGATGCTGATCAGGTCCGAATCGGGTGCGTCAGCGACCACGATCCCGTCGATGGATGCTTTCATGTCGTTCGTCCTGCCTTTCTGTTTGGGTTGGGAAGTACGACCTGCACTGGTCAAACAGATCGGTGTCTGTCAGCAGCTTATGCGCGCGGCGCGAGTGTCCAAACGCCCCGCGTACTAGCCCTTCGGCGGCAAGGATGAACTGCTCGCCCAGCACCTGCGACAACAGGACCCCGACAGAATGCTCGATGCGTTCGAACCTGGCGACCTGACGACCCGCGAACGGCTGCTCGCGGTGTTCGCGCCGCTGGCGGTGACGCACTGCACTACGCGCCTGTCCGTTCATCGCTCCCGCCGTGGAGATCTCCGGCCAACCCTCGCGCGCGGGCGCTCGTGAGTGCAAGTTGTCTCTCGCCGTCCGACTGACCGAAACCGCACGGGAGGCAGGGCACTGCCGATCCGGAGCGGCGCAGGAAGCAATTCGCGCTGCTGCTCGACGGCTCCTCGGCCCGTTCCCGAATCCCGGACCGGCCGGGCTCACGTGGCGGTGGGAGCGATCCGCCACGACGGGTCGCCGGGAGACGGTGATGGGGCCCGACGCTCGACCTGGGTCGGTACCTCGATGTACGTTCGATGAGCGGCCGGATGCCACATGTCCGTCTGGCATCAACCAAAAAGACCTCGCGGCCTACCTCGGCACCACCGCAGAGACTGTCAGCCGACGCCTCGGCACCACCATGCACGACCACCACCTCATCCGCCTCGGCCCCGGACGCGACATCAACATTCTCGACACCGACGACCTACGCAATTTCCGCGCCGGACCCCTGTCATCACCATCCAACAAGGGGCGACCCGCCGATCCCGGATGTTGACCGCGAGCCGCACCGTAACGGGCCCGGGCCGGGCCCGCGGCCCGCCCGGATCACCGACGCGCCGTATATCGCGCACCAGCGGGTCGAGTTACCTGGCGGCCCAGCACCCTAGGTGACGTCGAGTTCGGTGTACATGCCGTCGGTGTAATGGTTGGCCAAGTTACACACCAGCTCATACCGGCCCGCGGGCAGCGTGATGGTGACCCAGGACGCCGAGCCCGACGGGATACCCTCGCCGACACCGCCGCTGCACGCGGACGACGCCTCGGCCACCGAGCCGACCTCCGACACCTTCCCAGTCGCGTCCGGCACCCGGCGCCCTACGCTGGCGCCGCTGGCCAGCGGCAGCACCACCAGTTCGTGGGTGCGCCAGCCGCGGTTGGTGGCCAACAAGGTGACTGTGCCGGCCGGGACAGTGGCGGGCGTGGCCCGCAGCACCATCTGCGCGCCCATCGGGGCGGTGCCGCCCATCATCGAGGTCAACCCCATGTCGCCCAGCAGCACCGTCACCACGGTGCCGGCAAGGGTGGAGGGAACCGCGCAGCTGGTGCCGGCCAGCGTGTAGCCGTTCATCACCGCGCCGGGGCCGCCCATCATCTCGCCGCCACCCACCCCGGAATTACCTGGGGCGGGGCCGGTCATCATCGTGGCGCCAGTGCTGCACCCGGCCAACAGCACAGCGACCGAGAGCAGGAACACGACAGATCCAGAACGCAGACGCAGACGCGGGCTAGTCACGATTCCCAGTCCACACCGGCGGCGAGATGACCCACAGAGCACTAAGTCCTCACCAGTCCGGACATTCATCTCACCACACTCACCCCCACTGAGGTCCGACCGGCAAGCGGCGACGTCGGAGGGTCGATGCTCCTGCAGCACAATGAGCCCGGCCGACGGTTGGTCGACTCAACCTGCACCTTCGTGCCAAGACCCAACCAGCATGGGCTGCCGCGATTGGCTGCCTGCAGCCGTGAATGTGGGCAGTTCTGATGCGACCGGTCGTCTCGAACACCGACCTACGGACGGGTCGGAGGCGCCGTTGGTTGGTCACTAATCGTGATCGATGTCGAGGGGGTTGTGGGTGCGGAGAGATCTCGCGACGTCGCGCAAGAGTCGTAAGGCGCCGTAGCCGATGAGCAGGCCGATGATGATCGCGACGACCGGGTCGAGCCAGTAGGCGCCGCCGGTGGCGTAGATGATCGCGCCGGTGGCGGCGACGGCGGCGGCGGTCAGCGCGTCGGAGGCGGTGTCCAGCAGGACCGAGCGCATGTGAAGATCCTCGCGTGCGGCGTCTTTGCCCAAGATCAGCGCGCCGGTGATCATCACCAGGGTGGCGATCGCGGCGACGATGAGTACCGCAAGCCCGTTCACCGGCTGGGCTCCCGCGGCCAAGCGGCGGATCGCAACAATGATGACCAGAGCGGTGATGATCAGCAGGGACGTCGCGTTCACCGCTGCCACGACGGTAGTTGCCCGGGACCGGCCACCGGACCGATCCCTGATCGTGACCGCGATGATGCCCAGCGTGATCGCGGCGCAGTCGGCGACGTAGTCGCCGCCGGCGGCCAGTACACCCAGGGAATGGGCGGCGAGCCCGACGATCACCAGCCCGATGATCATGATCAGGTTCAGGCTCAGCAGCACGGTCAGGCGTCTGCGTTGGGACACGGGTTGCGATCCTCAGCCGCTGGACGCATAGTCGGCTTCGTTCGCGCGCAGGGCACCCGGCGGAGTCGGACTGCAGGCGGTCACAGCGCCATCTTCGCAGCCGCCCAGAGGCAACAGCCCCCACCACGAGGCGTCGCGGGCCGGAAATGATCTCGGTCGGCACCGCGGGTGGAGCATCGAATCCTCGCCTTCCGCTTGCAGACGGCGATCCGGCATCGGTGGTGGTGGTCAGGACGCGACAGCTGGCATCAGCACGTGTCCCCACCACTGGCGGGAGCTGCTGGAGGTGGACTGGGGGTGCGCGGCTCGGCGTTGTCGATGCCCTGATCGACTGCGGCCGTCATGTCGATCAGTTCGGATGGGAACCGATTGTGCCGGTCGGGCCGGTCCGGATGGGTGTAGCATCGGGCAGCTGAGAAAACAGCTCGCCCGGTATCGGTTCGACCGTTCGCGGCCGGGTCGTAGAGCATCAGCTCCGCGTCGGGCACTCAGGTGGCGCTTCCACGACACCTGGATCCTCTATGCATGTTCCGGAGAACCGTCGCCGGGCCCCACGATGATCAGGGCTGCGGGGCTACTGAGTGGCCAGGCGCACTTCGTGAACTGGGGCGTCGTCCAGATCTCGCTGGCTAACCTGATCGTGATCGTGCTGATGCTGCTGGTGTTCGCGCTCGCGCTCGTGCTGCCGTTCCCGCACTCCCATGACAGTGATGACGCCGATGAGGTCCGTCATGTCGAACGGTAGCCGGCAGCTGTCACGCAGTTGGACCGTTCGGCTACGGACCCGGATGGCCCGCACAGTGCCCGCGGGTCAGTTGCTGCCAGACCGGCAACCTGCCTACGTGCGGTCCTGGATCTATGTCTTCGGAGTCGCGTCCCTCGCGGCCTTCATCTACGTCATCGTCTCGGGATTGGTGCTGGCGCTGAAAGGCGCGACTTGGTGGCACACCTCCACGATCGGTCACTTCGTCAACTCCACACACCTGTGGAGCGTCGAACTGTTCTTCTTCTGCATGGTGATCCATCTGTGGGGCAAGTTCTTCATGGCTGCCTGGCGCGGCAGACGCGGCTTGACTTGGGTGACCGGGGCGATCGCGTTCATCGGCTCGATCGGAACGGCCTTCACCGGCTACCTGTCGCAGACGAACTTCGATTCGCAGTGGACAGCCGGACAGGCCAAGGACGGACTGAACGCCGTCGGCGTCGGCGCGGTGTTCAACGTGTTGGATACCGGGCAGATGCTGCTCTGGCATGTGATGCTGCTGCCCCTGTTCGTGGGCGTCCTGATCGTGCTACACGTGATCCTGGTCCGCCGGCACGGCGTCGTTCCACCCTTCGACGCCGAGCCCCCCGCGGCCAGCACCGATACTCGACGTGGCTCGCGCCTGGACCAGCCAGATCCCGCGGCACCGGCGCCGGCCGATGCGGCACTCGCGGCCCCGGCGCAACCCAGGGGGCCTGGCCAATGACCGCGCGGGCAGCCGGGTCGACCCGAGACGCGACACCGGACGCGCATCTGTTTCCCACCCGCCCGTATGACCTGGTCAAAGAGTTCGTCATTGCGCTGGTGGTGATGGGGATCTTGACGGTCCTGCTCGCGGCGGTGTTCTCGTCTCCGGACCGCAACGCTGTGTCGCTGCGGGCCTGGGCGCAGGCGGCGCCATCGGATGTCGTGGCCACCGCGACGGCCGAACTTGCCGGGACGAGCACGAGCGCCAGCTACGGGCCGCCGTACAACTCTGCAGGCCCGGGACAAGAGCTGGGACCATTGCCGTTGCAACGCTGGGGCGGAGTACGGATCCCGATCGACAGCGCCCGCGACCTGGTCCTGACCCCGCTGCAGGCCGTCAGCGGCGACCCCGCCCTGACCGCTGCACTCACCACCTACCAGGCTGCCAGCACCACCCAACAGGCCACGTGGGCGAGCTCTTACGCCGACGCGCTCGCTGCTGTCCCCGACGGGGACCCGGCCAAGGTCAAAGCGGGCAGCTACGGGCCCGTCCCTGCCCTGGCGCAGGCGTTTCTCACACTGGCCGGCAGTGGCGGCCTCGAAGGTGTGCTCACCACCTCGGACACCTTCTACGGCAGCAACGAGACGAAGCCGCTGCTGCTGCTCACCGACGGCACCTATCTCGAAGAGCAAGCCCGGGCCGATCACCTCGGCGGTGATCAGTGGGGAATGATGAACGAGACGGGCAACTATCCCGGCCAACCATGGATGTGGCTCTACACCTTCTGGTACCAGGTGAAGCCCTTCTCCACCTCGGCGAATGCCGACGCCCTCGTCTGGGGAATCATGGCCGCGCTGACCCTGGTCCTCATCTTCGTGCCCTACATCCCCGGCCTGCGCGCGCTACCGCGACACCTCGGCGTCCACCGCCTCATCTGGCGCAACACCGCCGCCAGGCGACCAGCGAAATAGCCCCTTCGAAGCAGCCGTCAACCGTCGCCAGACCAGGACCACAGTGCCCACTCGGCGGCGGCGAGCTGTGGTGCATGTATCAGTCATCGGCTAGGGGCGCTCCTGGCAGGTGACGAGGACTGGACGGGCACAACGGGGCCGGTTGGCCTCTCCATCGTCGGCCTGCCGTGCTTTCAGGTTCCTGAATTTGTCGGGCCACCAGAGTCAGGGGATGTGGGATGAAGTGTCGTAGGAATCTGCGCACGCTTTTCGCGGAGTACAACGCCGCCTCGGCTGCGGACAAGCCCAACACCGAGCTGATGATTCTCAAGCGCGGCATCCTCGCGCTGAAGAATCCGGCCACACATCCCAGTCTGCTGATCGGCCGGCCCGACGTCGCCGCATCGATCGCGAACGACATCGCGGGCGGCATGCTCGGTCCGGGTTCTACGCTGGCAAGTCGCTACGACGATTTCGTATGGGCCCACCACCAGGTGATGATGCTCGGTCCGAACGATCCGTCCGGGCCTAATCTGGCGCATCGCGGGCCGGCGTTCGGTCCGTGGCATCGCGAACTTCTCAAACTGTATGAACAGGAGCTTCAGAACGCCGTCGGCGATCCGAATCTGGCTTTGCCGTACTGGGACTGGACCCAAGACCAGAGCGTGGCCGATCCGGGCTTTCCGTTTACGGCCGATTTCCTCGGCGGTGACGGCGCCGGTAACCCGAACGACAAGGTGACGACCGGTGACTTCTCGCAGGCGGCCGGTTGGACGTTGAATTGTGATGAGGAGGGCTTTGGTTACCTGCGGCGGCACTTCGGCGGCGATGGACCCGGCCTGCCCACTCCAACCAGCATCCGCGACGCCCTGAACATCACGCCGTATGACAGCAGTCCGTGGAATTGGAGCAGTCCGACGGCCGGCAGCTTCCGCAATACCTTGGAAGGTTGGGTCGGGCCACGTCAGATCCACAACGCGGTACACCGCTGGGTAGACGGCTCAATGCAGCCCGGCACCTCCCCCAACGATCCTGTGTTCTTTCTGCATCATTGCAACATCGACCGGCTGTGGGCGGTCTGGGAGCAGAAACACCCGGGCGTCGCTCCATACCTGCCAGATAGTGCTACACCGGCCGCGAACGGGCTGACTCGGTTAACCGAAAAGATGTCCACCTTTGGTCGCAGTTCGGCCGACCGCTACTTCGGGGTCGATGTGAGGCCGGCCGACGTGGTCAACAGCAAGGCGATCACCTGGTATGACTCCGACCTGCCGGACCTGTCCAACGAGACCGGCCCGACGCTGGCGTTTACCGACGTGCCGGAAGGCCTGACGACGTATAAGGCGGTTACCTTCCGGGTAACGGGTGGTCGGCCCGTCCAGTTCCGGATCACCGGAGCCCCGAGTGGCGCATTCGGCCTGACCAGCATGGGGACCGAGTTCGTCGCGAATCCCGACCCGAACGCTGCCTTCTATTACGGCCATGTCTGGGTCCAACTCGTCGCCGCCGCCGGTGCTATGGCGCCGAGCAGCCTGGACATCCACGCCTACATCCGCGACCAGGAGGGCTACTACGCCAGCACGGTCGGCGGGGAGTACCCACTGGGCGATTTCCACGTCACCCTCACCGCTACCACCGTGCCACGGCAGAACAACTCCGTCGCGCTTGTGCTGGACCGCTCGGGCAGCATGGCCGACCCGGCAGGGGGCTCCAGCACCAAGAACTGGCTGCTCAAGAACGCCGTCAGCGTGTTTAACTCCCTGATGCTCCCCGCCGATGAGATCGCGTTGGTGTCCTTCGACGATCAGGTCGCGACGCCGGCACCAATGCAGGCGGTCAGCGCCGCGGCGGTGCCGCCGGTGCTGGCGGGCACGGATCTGGACCCGCGCGGGCTGACCTGGATCGGCGGCGGGATCCAGCAAGGCGCCATCGAACTCGGGCTTGCCAGCCATTCGAACAAATCGATGCTGGTGCTCACCGACGGCGTGGAGAACGTACATCCCTACGTCGGCGAGCTACCAGCCGGTACGGTCACCAGCCGCACCTACGCGATCGGGTTCGGACTGCCCGCCGACATCAGCACCGAGGTGCTGCAACAGATCACCTCCAATACCCACGGCGACCTGATCATCACCGGCGATCTGTCCAGTGACGAGCAGCGGTTCAATCTGACGAAGTACTTCGTACAGGTCCTCGCCGGCGCCACCAACATGAACGTCATCCTCGATCCGCAAGGCGTGCTGTTCCACGGCTCACGCCAAGAGATCCCCTTCGATGTAACCGATGCCGACGTCTACATCGACATCATCGCGCTGACCCCGATCCCCCAGCTGCTGGACTTCTCGCTCAAAACCCCCGCAGGCACCATCATTAACCCTGCGCTGGGGGATCCGAACGTCCAGTTCATCGCGCGAGAAGAGGTCGCGTTCTACCGTGTCACCTTGCCCGCGCTGGCCGCCGACCCGACCGGAAGCCATGCCGGACGGTGGACAGCCGTGCTCGGCCTGACCGACCGCAAGACCGCAAGCGCACTGCTACGCCAGGACCGGACGACCAGGACGGTCGGGAGCCCGCTGTCTGAGCGTGGGGTTCCCTACAGCCTGGTGGCCCACGCCTACTCGAACCTGCAGTTCAACGCACGGCTGCGGCAAGACTCCCTCAAGCCCGGCACGAGCATCACCCTGGAGGCAGTACTCACCGAGTACGACGTGCCGTTCACTGGAAGTGCCGGGGCATGGGCCGAGGTCACAGCCCCCGACCAGAGCAGATTCTCCGTCAGCTTGCCGCCCACAACGCAAGCCCGGTACACCGGGACCTTCATTGCAGCCCTGCCCGGGGTGTACACCTGCCGGGTCAGGGCGGAGGGCTACTTCGCCTCGAAGGACAAATTCACCCGCGAAAAGACCCTCACCGCCGTCAGCTCCTACAGCACTGATGGCACCGGCTCCAACGGTGGCGGTCACGGGAGGGGTGGCGACTGCGACTGCAGCCAGTGGCTGCGCTGCCTGACCTCCTCGGAGGTACTCAACGAGCGAGTAATCGAGAAGCTACGCGAACTCGGCGTCGATATCGACGCCTTACGTAAATGCCTGGCCGAGCACAACTATGGACGCCAGGAACACCAGCCCTCGACGACCGTGAAACCCGTAAAGGAGCCTCTGTCCATAGCAGCCGAACCCGCCGCCAAACAACTCCCTCACCCACCGATCCCGCCGGTTGCGATGACCGGAATGGCCGAGGCGGCTTCGACGATGCCGAGGATCGTGCACATGCACACCCCGCTTGACGAACTGGCGACCGACGTGCATTCCACCATGCGGACGTCGGGGTCTGCCTTCCCCCGCATCATCAGGATGTTCAGCCGCGGAGATGAAGCAGCGCCGCCGGCCGATCCGCCGATGTGACTACGCCGCCCGCGTCACCACCCACAAACCCCTGCTCAAAACCACTTTCAGCCACCAAAGACCACGCAACTTCGGTCTAACGCCGTTGCCATGCGCGTGCAGGAATGGTCGGACACCTGCCCGGGATCAAACTGTCAGGGTTGGACGCTGTGTTGGCGGAGCTGGAGTGCCGGTTGCGGACCGAGGCGGATGACTTGGTCACCATGGGTGTCCCAGCCGTCCGGGTAGCGGCGCCGGAACTGCAAGCTGGACCAGCCGTCCAGTTCGGTGTCGGTCAACCGGACGCCGTGCATACCGAACCCCAGCGGCGCGGACGAACGGTCTTGCAAGTCTTTCCACCCGTCGTGGCCGTAGTGCAGCACGAAGGGTTGGGTGTCTTCGACCACGAGGTCACATCTCGGGGGGAGCCCGACGACCGGGACCGCGGTCCGCCAGAACGTTACGGTCGGCGTGGGTGCCTGGCCGTGATAACGGTTGGTGACCGCTCGCAGTTGCTCGACGGGTTGTTTGGTGACCCGGACCCAGGCCAGTTTGATCAGTTCGCTGTGTCCCCACACCAGTGGCATCGCGCTGAGGGTACGGAGCCCGGTCAGCAACGGCAGGGACGGGATTCCGTCTCTGGGCACCAGCGGCGGCTGGTCCCACACCTGTTCCGGGACGAGCCCGGCGGGGGACCGCATGGCCAGCATTGCGGTGAGTTGGGTGAGCCCGTCCTGCCCGACGAGGACGGCGCCGTGGCCTCGTTCCCCGGCCAGCAGCGGCCACGCCCGCCCAACGCCCACGCCGCTCCAGTTGCCGCCGTCGACCTGTTCGCCGTAGCCGTCGTAGTTGTATCGGTAGTAGGCCACGCCGGTGCCGACGTTGCGGGCGAGCAGGACATCGACCAGAGCAGTGGTGTCGGTGATCCGGGGATCGTTTGGGTCACGCAGGCCCAGCCGCGGCAGGTACAGGTATTCCAGGCCGATGACCCCGGAACTTGGCGGATCGAAATTGGTGTCGGCTTGGTTCGCGATGCGGGTGACCCCGGTCTGCGGGTCAGGGCCGACCCGTACGTAATGCCCGCTCGCACCGTAAATGCTGTCCAGCCAGCTGTCATGGACGTAGGTCCATTCCTCGATGCGATGGTTCCAGTCGTCGGCAAGGTCCAGGACGTATTGCTGGTCCGGGCCGGACAGGTATGCCGCGCCGGCGACCAGGGCAGCGACGATGACGCCCAACGTGTACGGGCTGCCCCCGGGGTCTTCTTCCCAGCGGTCCTGCTCTGTGAGCGGACCGTTACGCACCAGGAATCCGATCGCCGCGGCGATCATCGCCGCGGTGCCCGGATCGGTGGGGTAACCCCGGTCGGCGAGCTTTGCGGCCAACATGACCGGCAGCGCGGTCTCGTCGAGTTGGGTACCCTGCCAGAACGGGGTGCCATCCGGGAAGAAATTCTGCACCCAATGCCCGTCGACCTGTTGCTGACCGGCAAGGTAGGTCAACAATCGGGCTGCGTCATCGAGGTGACCCAATGCCAGGAACGCGAACCCGGTCTCGACCGCGTCGCGCGGCCACACGAGGTGATACCCGCCAGGGTTGTTGGTGGTGTCGCCCCACGGGATGGTCAAACCGGCGACGATCGCGCCGGGATAGCCGCGGTCCTCATGGACCCGTAGCACCGTCGCCGATCGGCGCAGCGCGTCGGTCAGCTCCGCAGGGTCCTCAGGTTGCGCTGGGGGGAGCTGGGTGACGGCCGCCCAGTCGTGCCACGACTGGATCAGAGCATCGCGGGTGGTGGTGACTCCAGCGTTCAGGCTCGCATCGGCCAGGGTTTGCGCGGTGTCGGCATCCTCCGCGAACGCCAACGCCAGCAGTCCGCTGCTGTCCGGCAGCTCCCCGGACAGCACCACGAACCCCGGGCCGGCATCGGTGAACGTCCACGTCATCGCACCGTTACGATCGAAGTCCTGCCACAGGTCGGAGGTACCGAAATAGCCGACGCTGGTCCGGGCGAACCCGCTGCCGGCGGCCAGGCACAGGTACCTGTCGGCGCCCTGCGCGAACAACGGTCCGCCGGCCGCAGTCCACGCCACGTTGTCACCGCCACCGCCATAATCTTTGTCCGCGTTGGTCTCTGGATGGTGCTGCAGGTGGCTGGCCAACAATGTATACACCCGCGCCGCGACACCAGACACCTCATAGCGGATCAGCAGGGCATCCCTCGCCGGATCGGGAATCACCTCCAGGTCAAGTCGGAATGGGTGCTCCACCGGCCCGGTATGAGTGATGGTCGCCACCGGCGCATCCGGATCCGGTACTGCCACCGTGTACTGGGCGAGGGCCTTCACTTCCACCCACCAACCCTCGCCGGCGACGATGAACCCCAAGTCGCGAATCTGCGGCTCACCGGTCGAGGGCCAATACACCTCCGACACGATGCCCTGCCCCATGGTGGCCCACACCCGTGCAGACCCCAGCGACGTAGACACCGCATCCTTCGGGCCGGCTGCGAGGAACGGGCCCACCCGCTGTACCGGCGACGGCGCACCAGTCATCAACAACACCCCATTCCGCTGCGGGGGGAAGACTGCCAAATCCATTAACGCACGAGACATCCCAGTCCCGTCATTATGCGGCCCACTGCCATGCGCCGCTTCTGGCCATCAACACCGCCGGTGAAGCCAGCAGCCCATCGAGCCGCCGCTGTCTGAAGCCCGCCGAGGGAAAAAGCCAGCCCGCCGTCCAGTGGTAGGTCTGCGTACTGTTCATCCCGACCCCGGTGGTGCTGGATTTCGAATAGGACCGCAGCCCGGTCAGATCCTTGCTCACGCCGCCGCCATTCGCGGCCGCGACCCGGCGGTGCTGTCACACAGCGCGCAGCACATCGAGAGCGTGTGCGAGGTCGTCCGGGTAGTCGCTGGTGAACTCCACCCGGCGGCCGTCGCCGGGGTGCGCGAAGGCCAACTCGCGCGCATGCAACCACTGCCGGTCCAGGCCGAGCCGCTTGGCCAACGCCGGGTCGGCACCGTAGGTCAGGTCGCCGACGCACGGGTGACGAAGCGCGGCGAAGTGAACCCGGATCTGGTGGGTCCGGCCGGTCTCCAGGTGCACCTGGAGCAGCGATGCGGCCGGGAATGCCTCCAGGGTTTCGTAATGGGTCACGCTCGGCTTGCCGTCGGCCACCACCGCGAACTTCCAGTCGGCCTTGGGGTGCCGGCCGATGGGTGCGTCGATGGTGCCCCGCGATGGATCCGGATGGCCCTGGATTACGGCATGGTAGGTCTTGTCCACCGTGCGCTCCCGGAACGCATCCTTGAGCACGGTGTAGGCGTGTTCGCTCCTGGCCAGCACCATCACCCCGGTGGTTCCGACGTCCAGCCGGTGCACGATGCCGGCACGCTCGGCCGCCCCCGAGGTGGCCACCGAGACGCCGAGCGCCGCGAGCGCGCCGAGCACTGTCGGACCGTTCCAACCCGGACTCGGATGGGCGGCCACCCCGACCGGCTTGTCGACCACCACGATGTCGCCGTCCTGGTACAGGATCGACAACCCGTCCACGGTCTGCGGTATCACGGCGGGCGGCCTGGACGGCTCCGGCAGGGTCAGCTCCATCCAGCCGTCCGCAGGCAACCGAGCCGACCTTGCCAGCACCGAGCCATCGACCGAGACATCACCCGCATCCAGCATCGCTGCGACGGCCGTTCGGCTCATCCCTAGCATGCGGGCCAGCCCGGCGTCTGCCCGCAGGCCGGCCAGGGCCTGTGGCACCGGGAGCCGCCTGAACTCACCCACCAGCGCTCCCATCTTGGCTGTGCATGCTGCCCGGGTCCTGGCCCTCATCGGTGAACTCGCCGGTCGGGTCGGCTGTGGTGTCAGCATCCGCAGGGTCGAACGCAACGGAATCAACGCCACCTGCTTCAACACCAACGGCCTCAACACCAACGGCCTCAACATCGGCGGGAGCAACGCCAGCAACATCGTCGGCTGCGCTCGGCACTCCCGGATCGACGGCATCGCCAATTGCCAGCGCAGGGTTGACCGACCGGGTCGGGTCCGCCGTGGCGCCTGCTCGCCCGCGGCCGCCCCTGGCGACCCGCCTGCCGTCGAAATCGACGCCGAACAGCGTGGTCACCACCAGCGTGATCCCCCCGATGGTGATCGCCGAGTCGGCCAGGTTGAAGACCGCGAAGTGCTCGGCGTCGGGGCCGAACAGGGACACGAAGTCCACCACATGCCCGCGCAGAAAGCCGGGCGCCCGGAAGATCCGGTCCGACAGATTGCCCAGCGCGCCGCCCAGGATCAGGCCGAGACAGACGGCCCAAGCCTTGGAGCGCAGCCGCGGCGCCATCCGGATGATCACCACCACCACACCGATCGCGATCAACGCGAGGATCCACGTCATGCCGGTGGCCATGGAGAATGCCGCCCCGCCGTTGCGGAACAGCGAGAAGTAGACCAGTCCGCCCAGAATCCGCGGAGAAACCCCCGGGGTCAGCGTCGCCACCACGATGATCTTCGTGATCACGTCCAGGATCAGGATCGTCGCAGCGATGACGGCCAGCAGCAGCACCCGCCGCGGAGGGCGCTCGTCATCCGTGGATTGCCCGGCCCGGCCGGCATCGGGTTCCCCGGTCGGCTTCCTGTCGGGTCTCGGTGTGCGCACACCCACAGTCTGGCAAATCCCACGGCTGTCGATGACCGCGCTGTGAGCCGACCCAACCGAGCCGACCCAACAAGATTGACCCCGCGCGGTCGCCCCTACCTCCGGGTCGGACAGTTGATCACTGCACACCAGGCTCAGCCGATCAGGGCTGGGCGCCACTCTGACCGTCCTCCGGCTCGCCGGTAGGCCGTCGCCTGCGCCTGCCATGGCCCTGGTGCGGTCCATCGTCCCCGCTGTCACCGAACCAGCCAGCCAGCGCACCGGCCCTGGCCACTGCCCGCAAACGCCGCTCGGTGGCCAACCGTGCCGACTCGGGCGCGATCACCAGCAGCTGATCGCCGGCCTGCAGCCGGAGCCTGCTGTCAACCGGCACCGACGCGCCGTTCCGCAGCACCAGCGAGACCACCGCGCCCCCCGGCAGCCGCAGTGCTGCCAGGTAAACGCCGTGCATCTTCGAGCCCTCCAGCACCGTCACCTGTAGGACGTGCGCGTGCATCTCCTCCAGTGGCGCAGCCTCGATCTGGATCTCCACAACCTCGGCGCCGACCACCTTCAGCCGGCGCGCCACCCACGGCAAGGTGGTGCCCTGCAGCAGGGTGTAGATGATCACCGCCACCACGACGACGTCCACCAGTTCGGTGGAATGCGCCCGGCCCATGGTCAACGGGATCAACGCCAGCACGATGGGCATGGCGCCACGCAGTCCCGCCCACGAGAGGAACACCTGCTCGGTCCAGCGCAGTCGAAATGGCAGTGACGCCACCACGACCGACAGCGGGCGAGCCACCAGCAGCACCATCATTCCGATCACGATGCCCGGGATAAGCGCGGACGGCAGTCGCGCAGGGTCCACGTACAGCCCGAGCAGCACGAACAGACCGATCTGCGCCATCCAGCCCAGGCCTTCGGCGAACGACAACGTCGACACACGGTGCGGCAGCTTGGAGTTGCCGAGAACGAGCGCGGCCACATAGGTGGCCAGGAATCCGGACGCGTGCGCCAGCGTCCCGACCGCGTAGGCGCCGCAAGCCACCGCGATGGTCGCCAGCGGGTACAGGCCGGCGGCCGGTAACGCCTCCCTGCGTAGCCACCAGGACCCGGCGCGGCCGAGCAGTAGCCCGATCACACCACCGGCGATGAGTTCGTACACCACCAGGAGCGGGTCGGTCCAGGAAATTGCCGTCGTTCCCCCGAACAGCAGGACAGCGATCACCACCGGAGCATCGTTCAGCCCTGACTCGAGTTCCAACGCGGCTGACAGTCTTGGCCCGACTCCGACCCCGCGCAGCACCGAGAACACCGCGGCCACATCGGTGCTGGACAACACCGCACCCCAGGTCAGCGAGGTCCGCCAGTCAAAGCCCAGCAACAGGTGCACACCGGTTCCGGCGATCGCGATGGACACCACCACCGCAACGGTGGCCAAGCTGATGCCCAGCCCGAGCGCCGGGCGCACCGACTCCCACCGGGTGGTCAGCCCGCCCTCGGCCAGGATGAAGACCAGCGCGGCCAAGCCGAGGTATTCGGTCAGCACGGTGTTGGAGAAGTCGATTCCCAGACCGGCGTTTCCGAGCAGGATGCCGATCGCCAAATACAGCAGCAACGAGGGCATACCCAGCTTCTTGGCCACCCGCACGCTGAGCACGGCCAGCACCAGGACAGCGGAGGAAACCCCGAACACCCGAGCAAGCGTGGCGAACTCCATCTACCACCTCCTGCCGGTGACCGGTCGGATCGTGATCAGCTACTCGACGCGGGTGCGCTGACGCTGCCAACGGCAGACCTCATACCCAGCGCTGTCAGTACCTCCAGGGTCGTCTTGGACCTGTTGAACGTGTAGAAGTGCAAGCCGGGGGCGCCCTGCGCGAGCAGCTGCTGCGACATCAGCACCGCATGCTCGATGCCGATGGCCCGGCCGGCCGCTGGGTCGCCGACAACCCCGTCCAGTTGCCGGGCCAAGTCGACCGGCACCTGCTGACCGGACAGCTGGCAGATTCGGCGCAGCCGGGCGGAAGAGGTGACCGGCATGATCCCCGGCAGGATCGGCAGACCCGCGCCCGCGGCCATCGCCCGGCGACGCAGGTCGACGTAGTCCGCGGCCGAGAACAGCATCTGGGTGATCGCGAAGTCCGCGCCTGCTCTGACCTTCTCGGCGAAGTGCGCGGTGTCCGAGGCCACGTCAGGTGATCGCGGGTGCTTCTGCGGGAATGCCGCAACACCGACGTGGAACTGCCCCAGCGACTTGATCAGCGCGACCAACTCAGCGGCGTACGTCAACCCCTGCGGGTGCGGAGACCACTGCGCCAGCGGATCCCCCGGCGGGTCGCCGCGCAGCGCCAGGATGTTCTGCACGCCGACCGCGGCATAGGACCCGATGACGTGCCGCAGCTGCGCCACCGAATGCCCGACCGCGGTCAGGTGAGCCACCGGCAGCAAGGTTGTCTGGGTGGCGATCCGCTCGGTGACCCTGACGGTCCTGTCCCGGTGGGAGCCGCCGGCGCCGTAGGTGATCGACACGAACGCGGGGCGCCACGCCTCCAGTCGCCGAATCGCGCTCCAGAGCGCTGCCTCCTCGAGGTCGTCCCGGGGTGGCATGAACTCCACGGAGAAATGTGGGCCCGGAGCGGCCAGTCGCTCGCCCACGGTCACCATGCCGGGGAGCCTATCGGGTCGCCGCCGGGTTGCCCGGCGAGTGGTCTGCAGCCCGAACCGGCCGCGGCGCGGATCCGGGTCGTCGGCCCGGTCAGAACCCGGCCACCTGTGCCCGGCGATGCACCTCGCGGCCACGGTTTTCCCGCAGCGCCTGGATCGGGGTGCCGGGCAGCGTTTCGTCGGCGGTGAACATCCACTCGATGATCTCGCCGTCAACGAACCCTGCATCGGTGAGCAGCGTGATCGTGCCGGGCAGCCCCTTGACCACTACCCCGTCCTGGATGAACTCCGCAGGAATGGTCAGGATCCCCTCGAGCCGGACCGCGACCAACACGCGCTCCCGCAGCAACTGGTGCACTTTGGTGACCACCACCCCCATCGCCTGCGCGATATCGGGCACCGGGGTCAGCGTCGGAGTCGTCGGCACGGTGCCCAGCCTGCCATGCCGGTGCCCGTGCTCGACACGTCGATCGCTTCGACCGCCCCTCCGTCGGGCGACGGCTGAATAGGATGGCTCGTCGTGGACACCTCACGGGGGCGCGGGCTGACCGGCCTGGTACTGGACGACCGGTATCGGGTCGGCCCGCTGCTTGCCCGTGGCGGCATGTCGACTGTCTACCGCGGCGTCGACCTGCGGCTGGATCGTCAGGTGGCAATCAAGGTGATGTCTCCCGCCTATGCCGACGATCCGGCGTTCCTGGCCCGGTTCGAACGCGAGGCCAGGGCGGCGGCGGCGCTGGACCATCCCGGCGTTGTCGGCGTGTACGACAGGGGCCGGGACGGTGAGCACGTCTTCCTGGTGATGGAACTCGTCAGCGGCGGAACCCTGCGAGACCTGCTGCGCGAGTACGGGTCGCTCTCCGTACCGGTGGCGCTGTCGGTGCTGGAACCGCTGCTGGGCGCGCTTGGCGCCGCGCATGCGGCGGGTCTGGTGCACCGGGACGTCAAGCCCGAGAACGTGTTGATCTCCACCAAGGGTGAGGTCAAGGTCGCCGACTTCGGCCTGGTGCGAGCGGTCACCTCGCAGACCATGGCCACCGGTGACGTGATCCTCGGCACTGTCGCCTACCTGTCCCCCGAGCAGGTCGCGACCGGAGCCGCCGACGCCAGGTCGGACGTCTATGCGGCAGGCATTGTCGGCTACGAGATGCTCACCGGCGCAACACCGTTCGCCGGCGACAACCCGATGTCGGTGGCCTACCAGCACGTGCACAGCGACGTTCCGCCGGTGGCCGACGGAGCACCGGGAGTGCCCGCCTCGATCGCCGCGGTGATCGATGCGGCCACCCGCCGCGACCCGTTGGCCCGGCCGCGTGACGCGGCGGCCTTCCTGACCGAGCTGGTGACCGCACGGGCGAGGGTCGGTCTGCGCAGAGTCCCGGTGCCAACCCCGGCCCACCGGGAGCCCAGCGGCCGACTTCCGACGGGCCAACACGGGGCACCACCGCACGGCGCTGCGACTGGGCATCCTGAATTCAGTGGTCAGACCGCACGTCCGGTCGGGCCGCAGGGCACCCGGGCGGTGGCCGCCGCCGCGCGGATGACCGCCGCATCCCCGCCGAACCAGCCCGACGCCGGTGGCCCCGGTAGCGCCGGTCAGGGCCGTGATCGTGGGCGTGGTCGTGGTGGCCGATCCGGCCCGGACACCGGCCCGCCGTACCACGATTCCCTCCAGGCGCGCCGACGACGCCGGTGGCGGACGCGGCTGATCGTGATCGCCGTCTTGCTGGTACTGGCCGCTGCTGCGGCCTATGGCGGATGGTGGCTGGGCTCGGGCCGGTGGACGAGCATTCCGGTGGTGCAGGGCATGAGTCAGGCCGCCGCGGTAGCGCTGGTGCGTGGCGCCGATCTATCAGCGACGGTCAGAACCGCGCACGACGACACCACCCCGTCGGGCAAGGTGATCGACCTCGACCCGCCGGGCGGCAGCCGCCAGTTGCGCGGCTCGACCGTCCAGATGCAGGTCTCGCTGGGCAGGCCGCAGGTGCCGAACCTCGATGCCGGCATGGACGCGCAGTCCGCCATCGCCGCGATCAGCGCAGCGGACCTTGAGCCAGTCCTCGATGCCGGCCAGGACGTCTACGACGACACGGTCCCGCTGGGGTCCGTCATCAGGACCGCCCCGCCTGCCGGAACGTCGTTGCCGATCGGCGGGCCGGTGCAGCTGATCCTGTCGCGCGGCCCGGCGCCGGTGACCGTGCCGTCGGTGGCCGGCAAGGAGCCGGAAGACGCGAACAACAAGTTGCTCGTCTCCGGCCTGGGCACCGCTCCGGCCAAGACCGTGTTCGACGCCGACCACCCGGCCGGCACCGTACTGGGGACCGATCCCGCCCAAGGCCGAACGGTCCCCCATGGGTCGGGAGTCTCGCTGGTGCTGGCCACCTCGGTGACAGTGCCCGACTTGCGCGGAGTCGGCGCCGCGGATGCCGTCAGGACACTGACCGAGAACAATTTCACCGCGCAGCTCGGCGCCGCGGAGTTCGATCCCGGTATTGATGCCGGCGATGTGGTCCGCACCGTTCCGGCCGCCGGCACCAGGATCGATCCGGCCGATCCGCGTGTCTCACTCGTCACCTCGAACGCGGTCACCGTCCCGCGGCTGACCGACGGAACATTGCAGCAGGCCCGCGACACCCTGAGCCGGCTGCACCTCGACATCCAGGTCAGCTCCTGGTTGAGCTTCGCCAGTTCCTCAGTGACCAGCCAGAACCCGATAGCCGGCAGCCGGGTCGCACCGGGCAGCGCCGTCACGGTGACGGCCTGGCCGTAGCCGGGCGATGCTGCCCGACGCAGACAGTGGACACAGACCGTGGGGGACCGTCAGCTGCGCAGCATCTCCGCGACCAGAAACGCCAACTCCAGCGACTGCTGGGTGTTCAACCGCGGGTCGCAGGCCGTCTCGTACCGGCCGCCCAGGTCAGCGTCGCCGATCTCTTGTGCACCGCCAAGGCATTCGGTGACGTCTTCGCCGGTCAGCTCGACGTGGATGCCACCAGGATGGCTGCCAAGCTCCCGGTGCACCTCGAAGAAGCCCTGCACCTCGTCGACGATCCGGTCGAAGTGCCGGGTCTTGTACCCGCTCGGCGACTCGTGGGTATTGCCGTGCATCGGGTCGCACTGCCAGATCACCTGATGCCCGGAGGCCCGCACCTTCTCGATGATCGGGGGTAGCAGGTCCCGCACGCCGCTGTTGCCCATCCGGGAGACCAACGTGAGCCTGCCCGGCACTCCATGCGGGTCGAGCCGCTCGACGTACTCCACCGCCATCTCGGGGGTGGTGCTCGGGCCGATCTTCACCCCGATCGGGTTGGCCAGGATCTCCGCGAACGCGATGTGCGCGCCGTCCAGTTGCCTGGTTCGTTCACCGACCCACAGGAAGTGCCCGGACAGGTCGTACAGCTTCGGCTCGGGCCCCGTCTCGTCCAGCCGCAGCATCGACCGCTCGTATTCCAGCAGCAGCGCCTCGTGCGAGCAGAAGATCTCCACCGTGTGCAGCGAGTGCGACTCCACCCCGCAGGCCTGCATGAACCGCATGGCCCGGTCGATCTCGGCGGCCACCCGCTCGTAGCGTTCGCCGGCGCGGGAGGTCCTGACGAACTCCTGGTTCCACTCGTGCGCGCTGGCTAGGTCGCCGACACCGGTGTTGGTGAGCGCCCGAACCAGGTTCATCGCGGCGGCCGCGTTAGCGTAGGCGCGGATCATCCGCGACGGGTCGGGCACCCTGGCCGCGGCGTCCGCCGTCAGCGAGTTGATGATGTCGCCCCGATAGGACGGCAGGCCGAGCGCGTCCACCGTGGAGGACCGCGGCTTGGCATACTGACCGGCGATCCGGGCGACCTTCACCACCGGCATCGACGAGCCGTACGTCAGCACCACAGCCATCTGCAGCAGCGTCTGGATGTTGCCGCGGATGTGCGGCTCGGTATTGGTGGCGAAGGTCTCCGCGCAATCCCCGCCCTGCAGCAGGAACGCCTCGCCCCTGGCCACCGCAGCCAGCTGACCGTGCAACCTGTCCACCTCGGCCGCCACTGTCACCGGTGGGACCGACTCCAAAACGGCCCGTACCGCGAGCGCCTGCGCCGGGTCCGGCCAGTCCGGCTGCTGGGCGGCAGGCAACGCCAGCGCTGCATCGAGCTGCGAGCGCATCGGGGCGGGCAGCGGAGGCAGCGTCGGCAAGATGTCCGACGGGATGTCAACGGTCCAGTTCACGCTGTCAAGGGTATCGGCGCGTCGCCCATCAGCGGCCAGGGGTACGGCCCCGGCACATCTCGGAGCCGATCAGCAGGCGAACAGCACCGCCTGCGCTGCCTGCCACCGTGCGAACGCGAGCTTGGCGTCGGCCAACGCATCGTGCCGGTCTGTGCCCGGCTCCGGGATCGGCGGGCAGCCGGCCGCGTCCCAGTGCTGCCGGACCTCCCTGGTGAGTCTGGGCACCGCCGCCGGCAATGCCGGCATCGCACCCCACAGTTGGGCCAGGGCGACATGGTCGTAGGCCGCGTACCAGGCCCACAATTCGATCGGCAGACCGGGCGCGGTGAGGAACGCCAGCAGGTCGCCCCTGATCCGCTCGCGGCTGCGCCAGGCGGGGTCGGCAGGCGAGGGCAGCTTCGGCAGCACGTGTCGGCGAACCCATGGCGAGGCCACTATCGGATCGAACTCGGTGCTGACCGCGTAGAACTCCCGGCCGTCCTGCGCCACCATGCCGATCGAGATCAACTCGACGGTTCTGCCATCCTCGATGAACTCGCAGTCGTAGAAGTACCTGGCGACCGGTCCGGCCGGTGCTGGTCGGGGCATGATCGCCGTCAACTCGCCCCGGCACTCGGCGGCCGGGTCACCGAGCCGGACCCGTACCGTCGGTGGCCGAGGCGATCTCCGCTTTCACCTTGGCGGCGTAGACGTCGACGTACTCCTGGCCGGACAGTTCCATCAGCCGGTACATGATCTCGTCCGTCATCGAACGCTCGACGAACCGGTCGCCGGCCATCCCCTCATACCGGGAGAAGTCCAACGGTCTGCCGACGACCATCGTGATGCGGCCAGGGCGCCACATCTTGGACCCGATGGGGGCGACTTTGTTGGTACCCACCATCGCTACCGGCACCACCAGCACACCGGCCTTCAGTGCGATCCTGGCCACGCCGGTCTTGCCCTTGTACAACCTGCCGTCAGGAGATCGAGTGCCCTCCGGATAGATGCCGAGCAGCTTTCCCTGGCTCAGCAGTCGTACCCCGGTATCGAGCGCGTCCTGCGCAGCGGACGCACCCTTGCGGTCGATCGGAACCTGCCCGACCGAGGAGAAGAACCACTTCTTCAGCCGGCCCTTGACGCCCTTCTCGGTGAAGTACTCCGCCTTCGCCAGATAGGTGACCCTGCGCCGGATGTGCAGCGGGGTGAAGAACGAATCGGCAACCGATACGTGGTTGCCGACCAGTAGCGCACCACCAGATTCGGGAATGAACTCGCCGCCGATCACCTTGCACGGGAAGAACAGCCGCAGCAGGGGACCCAGCAGGACGTACTTCATCAGCTGGTAGAGCACCTGCAGACCGCTCCTTGCCTCGACGCACGGTGTCAGTGTGGTTCAGTACCCGGTCGCTTCAGGGTCGGGTTGCCATCGGGCGGGGCTCCGGACCTGCGCCAACCGTACGCCGCCCGTCGGTTCGCCAGTCCGGCGCCATTCCCCCAGCCGGGTTGACTCCATGGGACCATGAAGGGACCGCCGCCGCACGCAGCGGTGAGACGACGACTGGCAAGGACGGGCCGATGACGAGTTCAACGAGCGGACCGACCGCGCCGCTGTCCCACGACGGCGGCGATGTTGGTGTGCTGCTGTGTCACGGGTTCACCGGCTCACCCGATTCCCTGCGCCCGTGGGCGGACCACCTGGTGCAGGCCGGGTTCAGCGTGCGGCTGCCGTTGCTGCCCGGTCATGGCACCCGCTGGCAGGATGCGAACCGGACCACGTTCGCAGACTGGCTGGCCACCGTGACGAGTGCGCTTGCGGAACTGACCGACCGGTGCCGCTCGGTGGTGGTTGCCGGATTGTCCATGGGCGGCACCCTCACCTTGCGGCTGGCGCAGCTACACCCCGAAGCGATCGCCGGAATAGTGCTGGTGAACCCTTCAGTGCTGTCGCTTCGAAAGGAGATGGCGCTGCTACCGGTGCTGAAGTACCTGGTTCCGTCGCTGAAGGGAATCGCAAGCGACATCGCCGACCCGACGGCCGTCGAGCTCGGGTACAACCGGACCCCGCTCAAGGCGGCCGATTCGCTGCGCCGAGCGTGGCCACTGGTGCGGGCCGGCCTGCCGACGATCACCATGCCCGTGCTGCTGCTGCACTCCAGGGTTGACCACGTGGTGGAGCCGGAGAACTCCGCAGCCATTCTCGCCGAGGTCGGCTCCACGGACGTCACCGAGGTGGTGCTGGAGCGGAGTTACCACGTCGCCACCCTGGACTACGACGCCGAGCTGATCTTCCAGCGGTCGGAGGAGTTCATCCGCCGGGTCACCAAGGCGCCGGAATGACCACTTCGCTCCCTCCCGACGACGATGGACCCGGGCGTTGGAACATGTCCGACTCATCGGACTCACCGTGGCCGGGACCAACCCCGCCCGGACCTGCCGATCCCGTCGATGACCGTTCCGGTCCGCCCGACGCCCCCGGGAGCGGTGGTGCTCCGTTCACCATCGGCCCGGACGGCGAGTCGGACATCGACGCGGAGTTCAGCGCGATCGTCTCCGGGATATCCGGTCAGATGCATTGGGGCGCTACGAGCGAACAGTTGGATGCCCGGGCTGACGAGCAGTCCGGCTGGGACGACGTGTTCGACGCGGGCCAAGGAGCTGACCTGCGGGGCAGCATCGGCTCGATCCAGCGGCATCCTTCTGGTCGCGAGGGCGCGGATGAGCGCCGCCTGCGGCGGGAACTGCGCAGGGCTGAGCGTGCCGAGTCACTTCGAGCACACCTGGAGGCCGAGGCCGAGCGGGCAGCGGAACTGGCCGCCGACGATGCGCACTTCGTGCCGCCGCCACCGCCACCGCTGCCCCGGCCACGTCGCCGCACCGTCGCCGCGCTGCTGCTGATCGTCACCGGCATCGCGCTGCTGGCCTGGCCCGGCCTGCTGGCGACCGCTCCCGAGGTGGAGTTCGTGTTGGCCGGCCTGCTCATCCTGGGAGGCGGCACCTTGCTGGTCACCGGCCTGTACCAGCGACGTCGCGGCGGGGATGCCGACGGCTGGGACGACGGCGCGGTGATCTGAGCTCCCCGGTGCCCGCCCGTCTTCCGGCGCTGCGTTATCCGGCGCTGCCGGGTCCAGGACTGTCCCGCCCAGCGATCCGCGGCTCTGCGCTGCTGGCACCAACGGCCCCGGCCCGGCGATTCGCGGCATCGCACCTGCTCCCCCGGCCCTGGTTCGCCCGGCGCTCGTAACGTCGTTGACTTCCGTCACTCCGGACCCATTTCCGCGCAGTTCTCAAGCGCAGACGACGTTGATAAGCGCCGGAGCTATGCGGGGTCTGCGGACAGCGAGTGCAGGGCCCTACCGATCCGGGTGTCGGTGCGGCCGGCGAGCCGGCTGATCAGCGCCGCGGCCAACAGCGTGCCAACCCAGGCCGCGACAGCCCCGAAAGCCAGCCCGGCGACCACGTCTTGCACGTGATGGACGTGCGCCGCCACCCGTGACCAGGCCACCGCCAGCGCTGCGATCGCCAGCACGGCGCCCCACCAGCGGTGCCGCAAGATCACCAGGGTAGCGATCAGTCCGGCCGCGGCAGAGTGATCGGAGGGGAATCCGTTGTCGGCGGCGTGCGGGATCAGCGGGTGCAACGCCGGGTTCTGCACGAAGGGTCGCGGATCGGAGTGCACCGCACCGGCGATAACGATCAACACCAGCACGAGTGCCAGACCGATCACCACAGCGAGGCCAAGATCGACCTTGCCCCTGCGGTTCTCGGCCAGCAGCCAGATCAGGCCGAATCCGGCGACCATCAGGTACAGCACGTACGTGGCGACAAACGCGATCATCCGACCAGTCTCCCTTGCCGCTGGACTGCAGCCGACCAATGGTCTCGCAACGGCCCGACCCGGTAGCCGCGACTCACGCACTCGGTGATGATCCGGGGCAGCGCGGCTGCGGTTCGTCGCCAGGATCCCGGAGTGGCGAACCTGTCCGAGTCGTGCAGTAGAACCACTCCACCGCCGGCCAGGTCGTGCAGCACGGTGCGCACGATGCTGTCGGCGCCGGTCCGCGCCGCCCAGTCACGCCCCCACGCGGTCCACCAAACCGGGCGCAGCCCGAGACTTCTTGCCGCCAGCAACGCCGCCCCCGTCGCCGCGCCATACGGTGGCCGGTACCAAGTCACCGGCACGCAACCGACCGCCTCCACCATATCCCGTGCGCGGCGCAGGTCGGTCATCGTGCGTGCCGGGTTTCGGAACGGCAGCGGCCGGTGATCCCAGCCGTGCAGGCCGATCTCGTGTCCATCTCGGACAATCCGCCGCACCTCGTCCCGGCGCTGCGTCAACTGGTCGGCGATCAGAAAGAAGGTCGCCGACACACCCTGCGCAGCAAGCACATCCAGCACAGCCGCGGTTCCGGCATGGTGCGGTCCGTCATCGAAGGTCAGCGCGATGTGATCGCTCCGACCGACTCCGGCGAGCATCGGGGCCGCTAAGCGCGGCGCACCGGGCACACCCAGCAGCGCCGGGCCGTACTGGGCCAATACGCCCAACACGGACCCGGCCACCAGCGCTCTTCGTCCGACGGAGGTCGGCCAATGGCGGTGCCCGCTCATCACCAGCGATTCCCGACGGGCACCCGCTGCGCAACGGGGCGACGAAGGAGTCCGTTCGCGAAGGCATCTACCGGCACCGGCACTGGCGCCCGAAGCGGTACCACCGCGCTCCTCGCGGCAACCCGTGAGCCAACCTGCACCCTGCCCGGTTCAGCCGCCAACCGCTTGCCCGCCACTCGAAGTATCTCCGCCACCGGATCCGCCGCCAGCACCGCAGGGTGCGCGCCGCGACGCACCCCTAGGGCGATCGCCGCTGCCAGCCCGTCCTGGTCCCGGACCCACGCCGCGATCCCATCCTGTTCCGCGGCGGCGGCGTTGGCCACCCCCTGTCCGGGGAGCGGCCGGTAGTGGATCACCGGCAGCCCGCAGGCGCCGGCCTCGGCCAGTGACAACCCGCCCGAATTGAGCACCACCACATTGCAAGCACGCATCAACGACGCCATGTCCGCCACCCAATCGAGAACGACCGCGCCCGCAGTTCCGGCCAAGCGTCGGCGCAATCGGCCATTACGCCCGCAGACGACCACCGGAGTCACCCCTTCGATGCTGACCAGATCGCTTGTGGTACCTGTCATGTCACCCACACCCCACGACCCGGACAGGACCAGCGCCAACGGTCCGGAGGGCAGATTCCAGTCGGCGCGCATCGCACGCTGCTCGGCAACACTCCTGACCGGACGGAACTCAGGCCGCACCGGTGGCTGCACGACCCGGACCCGCTCGGCCCCGAGTCGGAGCAGTTGCGCGCCGGCTACCGACCACCCGGCCAAGTACAGATCGGTCCCTGCCATCATCCACAAGCCGTGCACCGCAGGGTCGGTCACATAGGAGACCAGCGGCACCCGCGCGCCGCCCCCGCGGCGGATCGCGGCCACCACATGACCACCGAACGGGTAGGTCGACACCACCACATCGGCAGGGCCGGCGACGCCACCGGCCAGCAAAACGGCAACCCGGCGCGCCACCGCGGATACCAACAGGCGCAGACCCGGCAGGTGATCGGTGACCCCGTCGGCGGAATCGAACAGACTGCCCCACACGCCGGGCGCCCTGCCCAGCATCGTCCGATAGGCGGATCGCAGCACTGCGCCGGAGGCGACCGGGCACAGGGCGATGAGATCGACGACGTCGACAGTTGCTCCCAGCCGCCGGAGTCTGCTGGCCAACTCTGTAGCCGGGCCGAGGTGTCCGCCGCCGAAGGACGCAGACAGAATGACGACACGCAGCGGGCGCTTCACAGCACTGTCGGGTTGCGGCGAACCCCGGGCCCGACTGCACCGGCACAGACAGGGCTGCTGACTGCGATTCCGGCTTTTGGGACCTTCATCGGTTCCTCCAACGGAGCGCCGCGTCCCAGGATGTCCCCCGGGCTCGTCGGCGGTCGTCAGGCGGGGGGGTGCGGCGCGCGGATGCTCGCCGCGGGCTTCACACTGATGCGTCAACCTTGGACGTAGCTGGCAGCCCGCTGACAACTGGCTGTCGTGTCGCCGAGGGCCGAAGGCGATTCCCGAGCGCCGGGCAGCGATACCGTCCGACAGCCCGCCGCGCCGACTGGTGCGGGGGTGGTGGCGGTGGCCGCGGTGGCGGTGGCGGCGCACGCTACCGGGATCTGGCGCAGCCGGGCCCGTCCAGGGAGTTGCCAGGCAAAAGCCAGGTTGCACTGAGGTGGGATTGTCACGCTGATCGAGTGGAGGCATCTGTGATTTCGAGCGGCACGACCGATGCGCTAGCTGGGCGCCAGGCACATGAAGCTCGCCTGCTGGTGGTCGAGGACGACCCGAACATTGTCGAGTTGCTGTCCGCCAGCCTGCGGTTTGCCGGGTTCGAGGTGCGGGCTGTGACCGACGGGCAGCAGGCGTTGCAGGCGGTGCGTGAGTTCCGGCCGGACCTGATGGTGCTGGATGTGATGATGCCGGGCATCGATGGGTTCGAGGTGGTCCGGCGGCTGACCCTGGACGGCGATCGGTGCCCGGTGCTGTTCCTAACGGCGCGAGATTCGGTGCAGGACAAAGTGACCGGGCTCACCGTCGGCGGTGACGACTACCTGACCAAGCCGTTCAGTCTGGACGAATTGCTGGCCCGGATCCGGGCAGTGCTGCGCCGGGTCGGCGGCGGCTCACCGACCACGCCGACCCGGCTGGTTTTCGCCGACATCGAGCTGGACGACGATACGCACGAAGTGTTCAAGTCCGGCCGGCCGGTGACGCTGTCGCCGACGGAGTTCAACCTGCTGCGCTACTTCTTGCGCAATCCTGGGCGAGTGCTGAGCAAGGCCCAGATCCTGGATCACGTCTGGAACTATGACTTCGGCGGTGACGGCAACGTCGTCGAGTCGTACGTGTCCTACCTTCGCCGCAAGATCGACGCCGGCGAGCCGGCATTGCTGCACACGGTGCGCGGGGTCGGCTACGTGCTCCGCGTTCCGCGGGGATGACGATGCCGCGAGGCTGGCGGGGGTATCTGCCCACCCCGCGGCGGGTTGGCGGTGGGATTCGTCGGGTCTACCGGGCCAGCCCGCTGCGGGTCCGGCTGGTGGTGGTGGTCGCGGTCCTGGTAGCGGTGGCGCTGACCGGCTCGGGCTTCGCGGCGACCGCCACGATGGGCAGCTACCTGGTGGACCGGATCGATGCCGGGCTGCGCAGCGCCGCCGGCCCACTGGAGCAGCAATCGCTCACCGTAGGCATTACCCCGAACACCCCGGATGGCGCGCCGCAAGCCGGCGCCGTCGACGACGCGCTCCCGGCCGGGGACGACGATCATGGACGGCTGCCCAGCATTTACGTGGTCGAGACCATCACTGCGGCAGGCGTGGTGGACACCGGGCCCACCAGCAACCTGGTCGACCCGCACCAGGCACTGCCCGACCTGCCGCACCCGACGGCGCAGGAGGTTGCCGAGCATGGGACGAAGCTGTTCACCGTCGGTTCGGTACGGGGCGACAGTCTGTGGCGGGTGCTCGCCTCGCCCACCACACTTTCCGACGGCACGCCCGGCACGCTGCTGATCGCGCAGAGCCTCGATGGCGTGCGCGACACGGTGGACCAGCTGGTAGGCCTGCTGCTGATCATCGGATCTGTCGCATTGATCCTGATCACCGGCATCGGCTATCTGATCATCCGGGCGAGCATGCGGCCGTTGCGCGAGGTCGAAGCTGCAGCGGCCACCATCGCCGCCGGCGACCTGTCGCACCGGGTCCCTGATGCCGACCGGCGGACCGAGGTTGGCCACCTCACAGCTTCGTTGAACACCATGCTCAGCGCGATCGAGACCGCCTTTACCGACCGGGCAGCCTCCGAGCAGGCAGCCCGGACCTCGGAGGGGCGGATGCGGCGATTCATTGCCGACGCCAGCCACGAGCTGCGCACTCCGCTGACCACCATCCGCGGCTTCGCCGAGTTGTTTCGAAAGGGCGCCGCGTCCGACGGCCGGGATCTTGACCGGCTGATGCGCCGCATCGAGGAGGAGGCCAAGCGGATGGGGCTGCTGGTCGACGACCTGCTGTTGCTTGCCCGCCTGGACACCGAGCGCCCGATCGCGCAGCTGCCGGTGGACATGCTGGCGCTGGCCGGTGACGCCGTTCAGGACGGCCGGGCCCTCGCGCCGGACCGGACAATTCGGCTGGAGGTGACCTGCGTGGATCCACCGCCGATCGTCACCGGGGACGAGGCCCGACTCCGGCAGGTGCTCGGCAATTTGATGGCCAATGCGCTGCAACACACTCCGGCCGGCACCCCGGTCACCGTCACCGTCGGCACCGGGACCGGGGCGCACAGCGGGCTGCCCGCGGTGGCCGTGAGCGTCGCAGACGCCGGTCCTGGCATTTCCGACGACGCTGCTTCCCGGGTGTTCGAGCGCTTCTACCGGACTGACACGGCGCGCAACCGCCGCGACGGCGGCACCGGGCTGGGTCTGGCAATTGTTGCCGGACTGATTTCAAGCCATCGCGGTCACGTCGACGTGACGAGCCGGCCAGGCGAAGGAGCGATCTTCCGTGTGGAGTTGCCGCTGGCGGCTTCCATGGACAGTTCCACCTGAGCCACCGGAGCCACCGGAGCCACCGGAGCCACCGGAGCCCGGCGCTGATCGCGAAGACAGCATTGCCCGGTATCCGGTTCACAGCAAACCGGCAGCTTCTCACCAGGCCTGTTCGAGTTCCAGGTGCGACAAAGGTGAGGTGACGTCGATGATGCACCTCCCGAGGGGTTCGGTCGTGGCGGCAACCGCTGCCGGCGCCGACGTGACTCGCCCGGCGCAGCTGCCGAACTCGGTGGTCTGGACCGGCCGGGTCCGGAGGAGTACCAGGCAGACCAACGCCCGACAGATAAGCGCTCTGGCAGTGGGTCTGGCCGTGGGTCTGGCCGTGGTCGTCACGATCATCGTGCTGGCGGCCGATCGGGGCCTGCAGGCCGTGATCGGCACCGCGACCAGCGCCGGGGTGTCCGCGCTGGGGTCGACCACCCTGGCAGTTCTGATTGCGCTGACGGTGGTTGCGGTGCTGTACCAAGTCGCGGCGGCCGGTGCTGCTCGCGCCGCGGCCGGCGTGCCGCTTCCGTTCGCAGAACTACTCGGTGTGCAGTTCGTCGCGGCCGCGGCGAACCGGCTCACCCCGGTGGGCCTGGGCAGCGTTGCCGTCACCGGCCGTTACTTCACCCGCCGCGGCCGGCTAGCCCCAGCACAGTCAGCGGCTGCCCTGACCTCCCTGAGCCTGCTGGGCGGCCTCGCCGACGTAGCGGCCTTCGCCATCCTGATCGCCGCGGGTTCGGCTATCGGTCTTGCCGGGGCGGCACGCGAGCTTCCCACCCTGGCCGAGCGACTTGCCGCGATCATCCCTCGGCCCGCCGGCTGGTGGCTGTGGACAGCCGGCGCCGCAGCGGTTATCGGCATCGGCGTCGGCATCGTGCTGTGGCGCCGGCACCGGGTGGCCCGAAGGGTCGGGGCTGCCCTGCGGCATTATGCGGCGGCTGTGGCGACACTGCTTGCCCGACCGCGACGCCTGGCCGGGTTGCTGTCCGCGTCGGCGGCCACCACCCTGCTGCTCGCGGCAGGGTTCGCGGCCGCCGCCATCCTCACCCCGGCCGGGCTACCTTCTGGCGACGCCGGCGCCCTGATGATCGGCTACATGGTCGCCGCGGCGGCCGGGAACCTGGTACCAACGCCGGGCGGTATCGGGGGTGTCGACGCTGCATTGGTCGGCGTGCTACTGGCATCGGGAGTACCGCTGGCACACGCGGTGGCCACGGTGTTGGTGTTCCGGTTGATCACCTTCTGGGCACCGGCGTTGCTCGGATTGTGCCTGGTACGCGGGCTGCGCCGGCGGGGCGCGCTGTGACCACCATGAACGATTCATGCGGAGCGGGCCCCAGCCCGGCCAGGAGAGCGACGCGGCGCCCCGGGACGCTGAACTGCCAGACCCGAGACCTGTGGGAACCGCAGGGGCATCTCAAAGCCGATCCTCAGGTATGGCGATCAGTATCGACCTCAACGACCACCGCGGGCAGCTCGTCGGCACTGGCGGGAAATCACCGGAGGACCCGATGACGACGACATCCCGGATGCCGCGGGGCACGCCCGTGGCACCGCCCGTGGCACCGATGGGGACGCAATGGGGCACGCCCTCGTCATCTACCGTGGCGAGTCGTGCGAAGGTACCCGCACGGTCGGGGCCTTCGCGGTATTCGTTGATGGCAGACGTGGCCGGGGGCGTCGCGCTGGCGACCCTCGTCGCGGTGGTGGCGTTGTGGTTGCTTGACGGCGGTATCGCGGCAGTCGCCGAGCCGGGCGGTCTGGCCCTGACGACCGGCAGGCTCACCGGTCTGATCGCTGCCGACCTGCTGCTGATCCAAGTGCTGCTGATGGCCCGCATCCCCTGGGTGGAACGCGCCTGGGGACACGATGTCCTGACCAGACGGCACCGACTGGTCGGTCATACATCGTTTTACCTGATGCTCGCGCACATCGTGCTTATCGTCATCGGATACACGCAGTCGGGGAGCCTGAGCCTGCTGCCGCAGATCTGGGACCTGGTGGTCAACTACCCAGGCATGCTGCTGGCGGTGGCCGGCACCGTGGCCCTCGTCGCCGTGGTAGTCACGTCGATCCGGGCGGCCCGCCGGCGACTGCGGTACGAATCCTGGCACCTGATCCACCTGTACGCCTATGTCGGGGTGGGTCTGGCGCTGCCGCACGAGCTGTGGACCGGGTCGGACTTCCTCGGTTCCAGCGCCGCCACGGTGTTCTGGTGGACCTTGTGGGGCGTCACCGCCGGCACTGTGGTGATCTTCCGGCTCGCCCTGCCGATCGCCCGCAGCGCCTTCCACCGGCTGACCGTGCAGGCAGTCGTCCCGGAGGCGCCCGGGGTGGTGTCGGTGGTGATGCGCGGACGGCATCTGGCACGGCTGGGCCTGCAGCCCGGGCAGTTCTTCCACTGGCGGTTCCTGCAGCGGCCCGGCTGGACCAGGGCCCATCCCTATTCGATCTCCGCGGTGCCGGCAGCCGACCGGTTGCGCATTACGGTGCGCACCGACGGCGACGGTGGGCGGCGGTTGGCCCAGCTGCGGCCCGGTGTCCGGGTGCTGCTGGAGGGCCCCTACGGCACGCTGACCCCCGACCGCCGCCTGCGGCGCGATGTGCTGTTGCTGGCAGCCGGTGTCGGGATCACCCCGATGCGCGGGCTTGCCGAGCACCTCATCAGCGAGCCGGCCGCACCGGGCCGACATGGACTGCGCCCACCGTCGGTCATTTTGCTGCACCGGATCAGTACCCCCAGCGACGTGCTGTTCAGTGCGGAGCTCGCCGAATTGTCACGCCAAGGCGACCTGCGTGTCGGGCATTTGGTGGGCCCGCGGTCTGTCGATGGCAGCTGGTTGCCCGCAATGCAGCACCGGATGGACGCGGCGCGGGCCCTTCAGCATCTGGTGCCCGATGTCGCCGACCGCGAGGTCTACCTGTGCGGACCGGCCCGCTGGATGGCCGCCGCCGCCGGCACCCTGCGACAGGTCGGAGTGTCCCCCTCGGCGATTCACCGCGAGGACTTCAGCTGGTGACCATCAACTGTGGCTCTCGGAAAACCATCCGGCCGCCCACGGCGGCAGGACACCGACAATCGCCAAGGAAGGAAACGACATGCGACGCATCACGCTCGTCTTCCTGAGCACAGTCGCGTTGCTGGTGCTGCTGTTCAGCTACCACACCAGCCTCGGCGGTGGGATTGCCGCCCAACCGGCGGCTCGCGCCCACATCGTCACCGGCAGCGGGGGTTTGGCTACGACCACCTCGGGCCAGGGACCGGAGCCGTCAACGTCTGCCGAAAACACCGCGGCACCAGGCAGCCCCGCGAGTGCATCGCCAACGATGCCAAACAGTGCCGCCCCGAACCCGTCAACGACGGCGGCCCGAGCAGCCACCACGTCAGGACCCCTCGTGGTCGACGGCGACAGTGAGATGACCCGATATGGACCGCTTCAGGTACGAGTGACGATTACGGCCGGTCGGATCACCGACGTGACAGCCATCCAGTACCCCACCGCCGAGCGGCGCGATCTGGAGATCAACAGCTCCGCGCTGCCGCAACTGGGTGCTGAGGTGCTCGCCGCGCAAAGCGCGAAGGTAGACGTCGTCAGCGGCGCCACCTACACCACCGAGGGCTACCTGACCTCGCTGCAATCCGCCCTTGACGCAGCACATTTCGGATCGTGATGATCGGGATGAGTCGGGACACCGGCGGCCGCGATGTGGCGACGGTACCGATTGTGGGGCCGGCCGAGCGGACTGGGCAGCGGCGTGCTTACACAGAGATGATCATGGGCCTGCCGTTCTCAATCCATCTTCGCGGAGAGTTCGAGGATGTGACCGAAGCGACTGCTGTGCAGCGGGTCTGGGACGATCTGCGCCGGTATGACCGAATCTTCAGCACCTACCGAAGCGACAGCGACATCTGCCGGATCAACCGCGATGAAATCACCGTCGCGGACGCCGATCCCGCGGTCGCCAAGGTTCTCGCCCTCGCCGAACGCGCCCGGGCTGCCACCGGTGGCGCATTTGACGTGTACTACGCCGGCTCCCTCGACCCCTCCGGAATCGTCAAAGGCTGGGCCGCTTCTCGGGCTGCGGCCCATCTGGAGCCTCTCGGTTCCGACTACTACCTCAACGCCGGGGGCGACGTGCTGCTTCGATCCGCAGCCACCGGGGCGCCGTGGCGGGTGGGCATCGAACATCCCGCCGACACCAGCGGGCTGCTGGCAGTCTTGCAAGCCACCGACCTCGCCGTCGCCACCTCCGGCAGCATCCACCGCGGACGGCACATCAGCGACCCCGCGACCGGCTCGGCGGCCAGCGGGGTGCTACAGGCAACGGTGTGCGGCCCCGACCTGGTGTGGGCTGACATCCTCGCCACGGCGCTGGTGGCCGCAGGCCCACCAGCGCCGGGCACCTGGCAGTGGCCCGATGACTACCAGTTCCTGCTGATAACCGACGACGGGCAGGTCCGCTGGACGTCGGGCATTGCCGCGCTGCTGGCCTGAGTTCAGCGCGACTGGCGCGTCTGCTGTGGCTGCCCGGTCAGGGCAGGCTGAGGGAGCGAAGGAAGGTGTCGACGGTGCTGGTCAGGGCGATTGGCGTGCCCAGTTCACTGTTGATCCCGCCGTGCCGAAGTGCCACCGAGTAGGCCTGAATGCCTGCGCGTGCTGTTGGACGTAAGCCAGGGCAGCGGCGAGGTCTTGCGCCTCGGTGATTGGGGTGACCGCGGGTGAAAGCCGGTAGTTCGTGGACACGATCAAGTAACCCTTCGGCAGGTAGTGCGCCACCTTGTTGTCCACCACACCGGATGCTGCCTTGTCCCCACGGTGCCACCCGCCACCGTGCACCGTCACGATGCTCGGGTCGTCGTGTGCTCCAGCGGGCTGGTACACGTCCCGCAATCCCGGTGCGGAGCATGAAGAGCCCTCTCGGATCGCGGATGGGTGTTCGTGCACTGCCCACTGATGTCGCGATGAGTTCGAGGCAACGCTGATCCACATTCGAAGCGTGCCAAGATCCCCGGCCGGATTGAGGCGCCAGCGAGGGCAGTCCATGCCTGCTGTGGCCACGTCCTGCAGCGAGGGACTCTGTGCAGCTCCGGCGGGTGGGAAGTGGTTGACTTCCGTCGCCCCGTCACAATTCCGGGAAGTTCCCAAGCGCTGACGAAGTTGATAAGCGTGGAAGTTGCTGCGGCAGGGGGCCGTCGGGTTCAG
>CAJDUM010000030.1_pt1 | contig 33867 bp, 30 predicted proteins | sample 7390781 | NCBI WGS metagenome assembly CAJDUM01 (sample SAMEA7055661, study PRJEB34461) | soil metagenome | biome: terrestrial ecosystem; feature: Peninsula; material: soil | place: Antarctica | collected 2016 | reverse complement strand
TTCGCCGGCTCGGTGCGGCGTGCGTCGGATAGGTAGACCTCGTGGTGCTTGCCGTTGAAGCTCAGACCGTGCGTGGGGAGGTACTCGTCGTGGAGCCGAGCGAGGACGGGCGCCTCCGAGTCGTACGAGCCGACGTGTAGCACTTGCACGCTCGTGCCTTCGGTGTACGGCGCGAATCGCACACGATCGAGCGCCTGGAACGCCTTCTTCTCCGCCTCCTTGATTCCCGCTGCGATGATCTCGGGAGTCACCCAGGCGGGTTGAGAGATCATCATCGTCCAGTCCCACGCGCCCTTGTCCGCAGTGACGAAGGCCCGAGGGTCCTCAGCGCTCCACAGCCCTTCGAGTGGTCCCACTGTATGAACCCGCCCGAGTTCGCTCTTCGCGATCCCCCGTACGGCGTAGGAGAGGGTGTACAGCGCTTCGATCGCCTCGGCGTACGAAGGTGCCACATTCGGGTCTCCGTGCCCGTCGGTCATGAGGAACGACAGTTCGGGAACCTCGACGACGTGAAAGCCGCAACACTTGGGCGCGTACAGCGCGGGTAACGCCTTCTTGATGTCGTAGTTCGCCACCGCGTCCTCCGGGTTCGTCTGCCTGCTGGCAGGTGCCAGGTTTGCGAGCGATCCAGGCAAGTCCGGCATCGAGTGCGAGTTCGCTGTGGGTGAGATTGCGACGAGCGGCTCCAGCGGCTCCTGACTCGCGCGAGTCTGCGCCAATCCGCACGATTCAAGGCGGTGGAGAACATGGTAGATCGTGGCCGTGATCCCACGCCGGTCGAAGGCGCCAGCTTCGTGTTCGGCACACTCGTGCCCATGACTGCACCGGGGAGCATCGAGCTGGCCATCACGGGCGCCCGTCTACTGGACGGGTCGGTGGTGGATATCGCAATCCGTGACGGCCGGTACACGGCGATCGTGCCGCACGGCGAGGACCTCTCCGCGGGTGGCGGTGCCAGCAGCGCTGATCCTGCCCACGGCGGCGACCGGACGAGCAGTGCGCGCAGCGTGAACACTGCCGCCATCGACGCGGACGGCGCCTTGGTGACCGAATCATTCGTCAATGCTCATCTGCACTTGGACAAAGTCTTCACCCTGGCCGCGGCCGGCGACGCCGCGTTGGAGGCGTACACGGCCGGCGGGATGGCCGGTGCGCTGGAGTCCATCGCGTTGGCCTCGGCGATGAAGTCCGCCTACGATGCCGCCGCTGCGCAGGACGCGATCCGGGTCGCGCTGGGTGATGCGGCCCGGTTCGGGACACTGCATATCCAGGCGTTCGTCGACTTGGACGAGGCCGCCGGGTTGCGGGGGTTCGAGGCGGTGCAGGCGGTGCGTCCGGAGTTCGGCGGGCTGGTCGACCTGCAGGTGGTCGCGTTCCCCCAGGATGGGCTGATCCGGGATCGGCGAGCCCGCGAGTTGTGTGAGCACGCCGTCGCGGCAGGGGCGGATGTGGTCGGCGGCATCCCGTGGATCGAGTTCACCGACACCGATGCCCGTGCGCATGTCGACTGGGCGTGCGAATTGGCGGCCCGCACCGGTAAGCGGGTCGCGATGCTCACGGACGATGCTGGAGACGCCTCGCTGCGAACCACCGCGATGCTGGCCGAATCGATGATTCAGCACGATCTGATCGGCCGCGGCGTCGCGTGCCACGCTCGCGCGGTGGGCCTGTACCCGCAGCCGACCCTGCAGCGGTTGATCGGTCTGGCGCGCCGAGCCGGGCTGGGATTCGTGTCCGATCCGCATACCGGGCCACTGCACCTGCCGGTGCGCGAGTTCTTGCATGCGGGGTTGCCGGTGGCGCTGGGGCAAGACGATATCGAGGACGCCTACTACCCGTTCGGCCGCAACAACATGATCGAGGTGGCGTTCCTCGCGGCGCACCTGCTGGGTTTCCTGTCCCGCCCGGATCAGCTCCGGCTGATCGAAATGGTCACCACCCGGGCGGCGGACGTACTTGGCCTGTCCGGGCATCGGATCGCGGTGGGCAATCCGGCGAACTTGTGTGTGCATTCGGCAAGCCGAGTGGTGGACCTGTTGCGGGAGCATGGCGCCCCTCGATGCGTCGTGCGTGACGGACAGGTGATCGCCGAGTACGGCCACCTCACCAGCGGAAGCAACGATACCGTCAGCACCCCCGCCAGATGATCATGTGCGTGACCACGACCAGGTGCATCGCGGGTGGAGTGGGCCGACGTCGCGGGCTGCCGAGACTCCGGGGTGGACATGCATGTAGGACTCGGGCGCAGGACGCCATCGTGAGAGCAACCCTCCCGGCGATTGTCGCCGGTATCCGCAGGATCGCCTTCCCTATCGCCGGCCCGTGTGCGATTCACCAGGACCGACGAGAACGGCCAGGCCGTCGAGAGTGGCCGTGATAACTCGCCGGTTGCGTGCGCACCAACCGCGCAATTCATATCAATGCAGTGAGCAATCCACAGCCTGGGATACTCAAGCGATGAACGAAACCTCGTCGCGTGCTGAACTCCAGCCGAATCGACCGCACACGATCGCCATCATTCTGGCCTCCCTGCTTATCGCTATCCCCATGCTGACCGGCCAGGTCGTCAAGCTCATCATGGATTCGACGAACCCATCGGGACTTGAGGACGTGAGCGCTGGACTCGCCTATCTCAGCGAGATCCTCGTCTGGTCGCTCGTCGCCCTCGTCGTGACCGTCATCGCGTTCCTGGTCGCCATAACCATCCATTTCCGGCGCACCCGGTCATTCCGTTCGATCGCCCTGCCGGTCACGATCGCCCTCATCCAACTCGTGATCGGCGTCGTGATGATCATCCTCACCAGGGCCATCACCGATATCGGCGGCTGATCCCCGCCGGACCTCCGGCGCCGGCCGCGACGTGGACACCAACAGACGGCTGGCGACCGATCAACGCCAGTTCGTCTCGCTGTGTCGCCGACCTATCACCGCAATCGCAGAGGGGGACCTGGTCAGCGACGGTCACTTCGATCACTCGTTCGATGGGCAGCCCGCGACTCAGCGCGATCAGGCAATCGACGTCCCCGGCGCCGAAGCCCTACTCAGCCGACCAGAAATGGCATCGACTTCGCAGCGACCCGGCCGGCCTACCAGACCCGCAACGCCGGATGATGGTTCCACCTGACGATCCCCGGCGGGTGCGACAATCACCGCTCACTCTGGAACTTCCGGGTCGAGCACCAGTGCGGCCGGGTCAGTTGTGCCGAGCGTCAGGAAAGGTAGCTGACGTGGGCCTGCGGGCCCCGCTACGCCGTTTGTCATGCTGTACAGATGAGCGAGCCCGGCGACACCTCGAAGCTGGCGCGCATCGGGCTGGAGGTCCTCGGCTGGGCACTCCTGGCCGCCGGGGTTGCTGCGCTGGTGCTCCCCGGCCCCGGCTTGTTGCTGCTCGCCTCGGGCCTGTGGGTGCTCGCGAAGAACTATCGGTGGGCGGACCGACTCCTCGACCCGGTCAAGCGAGCCTCCTACCGAGGTGCCGCCGAAAGCGTGAAGACCTGGCCGCGGATCCTGGGGTCGTCGGCGCTCGCGCTGGCACTCATCGGACTTGGCATCATCTGGGGCATCCGCCCCGCGGCACCGGGTTGGTGGCCGTTGGTCGAGAAGTGGTGGCTGTTCGGCGGGTGGGGCACCGGCGCTTTCCTGATCGCCTCCGGGTTGCTCGGGCTCGGGCTGCTCGGCTGGAGCATGAGAAACTTCCGATACGGCGACATGACGCTCGATGAGGTGTTCGAGAAGCGTCACCTCCTCGATCATCCCCCGCCGAGAGCCGGGCGAGCGGCGCAGCCGGATGAACCGGCGCCCTAGCAAACCGCCGCGGCGGCCTCGGTCGTCGAACGCGGCAACGACACTCCCTTGGCCATGGCGACCAGGTGATCCGGTCGACCCTCGATGCCCAGACCCCGAAGCGGCGCATGCGTGACCGCGGCTTCGCCGGCCCCTTTCCCGCCGCTTCGCACTCAACGATCTCAGTACAAGTCGGCGCCGCTTGGTGATCGGTGACCGGGCACGTGCCAATGGCCGGCCTGGTGCCTGTAGCGATGTTGGTCTGACGGCCGCCGAGCCTCCGGTCGGCATCTATATCAGACCTCGGGCACAGGACGCCATCGTGAGAGGAACCCGCCTCCGCGATTGGCGCCGGTACCCGCCGGATCGTCTGCCCTATCGCCGGCCCGTGTCCGGTTCGTCGGGGCCGACCAACACGGCCAGGCGGTCGAGAGTGGCCGTGATAGCTCGCCGGTTGCGACGCCGAAAGCCGAGCATGACCAGGAAAGCCCGGTTCCAGACCCTACTGGCGTCCCACTGCTCGGTGACTGCGGTGCCGACCCCTACCGGTTCGAACAGGTAGCGCCAGACGTGCCCGTTGAAGTGACGCCATGCGATTCGGCGACCCTCCTCGAATTCGACGACCCGGTTTTCGATCCGATACCGCGCGCCGAGCTTCATGTCCATACCGAACGTCGCGCCCTCGGACAATCGCTGCGGATTGCCGTCACGGGCCGCCTGGACCGTCCCGGACCCGTCGATAACCGGGTGCATTGCAGGGTCTGCAACGATGTCGAAGAGCCGTTGCGGTCCGGCCACAATGAACCGCTGTTCGGATAGGACCCAGCGACTCACAGGTCCCGCCCCATTCCCTCGGTCTGGTACCAGCGTGCCAGCGAAGGCAAAGCCCGGTGACAGCCCAGATTGTCGGCGTCACCGTAGCGCGATCGGTCACCGGTGCGGTCTTGGGGGGTCGCGCACACTGGGCAGGTGCTGGATTCGTGCTGGTGCGCCCTGGATCTTCGGTGGTGATTGATCCCCAACGGCGCGGGCGTGTCAACTCCTTGACACAACGAATGCGTTAGTGAACACTTACGGTTCATGGAGACTTACCGATTAGACGCTGGTTGGGATGCGTTGGCGGATCGCACCAGGCGCGCCATCGTCGAGTGTCTGGCCGAAAGCCCGCTGCCGGTCGGTGAGATCGCCCAGCGGTTGCCGGTGAGCCGACCTGCGGTGTCGCAGCACTTGAAGGTCCTCAAGGACGCGGGACTGGTCGCAGATTGGGCGGAGGGGACCCGGCGGATCTATCGGCTCAACCCGGCCGGGGTGGCCGCGATGCGTGATCAGCTCGACGCGTTTTGGAGCCGGGCATTGGCCGGCTACGCAGATGCGGTCGAGCAACCACCACGGGAAGAGTCGTGATCGAGGCGGCCGCCACGGTGGTTCGCCGGGAGATTCTTGTCGCAGCCCCGATCGAACGCGCGTTCGCCGTGTTCACTGAGCAGTTCGGTGATCTCAAGCCGCCCGAGCACAACCTGCTCGGTGCGGTGATCGCCGAGACCGTGTTCGAGCCGCGTGTGGGCGGGCACATCTACGACCGCGGCATCGACGGCAGCGTGTGTCGCTGGGCGCGTGTGCTGGTCTACGAGCCGCCCAATCGGGTGGTGTTCAGCTGGGACATCGGCCCGACATGGCAGATCGAGCCCGACCCCGGCAACACCAGTCAGGTAGAGGTCCACTTCATCGCGCAGACGCCGCGGTGTACCCGGGTGGAGTTGGAGCACCGGAACATCGATCGGCACGGGCCCGGCTGGCAGGCCGTGCGCGACGGGGTCGCCGGCGAAGCCGGCTGGCCGCTGTATCTGACCCGCTACACGGCGCTGCTCCCCGAGGACACCTGATGCCGCCAATCATCACCAACACCCCAGAGCAACCAGCCCGCGGCCAACCTGCCCGACTCGGGTGGCCCAGAAGTCCCGCGGCCGGGATCGGCATATCAAAACGAGCGGCTCGATCCTGAGCCGTATCGCCCCAACACTCTGATCGGAGTCAACCTATGGACACCACTGCACTACGCCACGCCTACCGCGACTTTCTCGCCGTCGCCGTCGCCGGCACCGTCGGCTTCGCCACGCCACCGACTGGCGAATGGACCGGGCGGCAACTGCTCGCGCACATCATCGCCGCCGACACCGGCATCACGGCCATCGCACTGGGGGTCGCCTCCGGACAACGGCCCACCTACGACAACCGCTACTCCCTGGACGGCTGGAACCTCTCCCGGCTGGTAGACCAAACCCCCGACCTGCCAGACCTGATTGACCTCGTCCGCCGGCGCGGAGAATTGCTCTGCGACGTCGCCGAACAACTCACCACCACAGAGCTGGGCGTCCCCGTTCACTGCCTGATCCTGTCCGGCTGCCAGGTGATGGCCGACGCCACCCAGCCCCTCGGCCAGCTCATCCAAGGCGTCGCCGCAGTGCACCTACCCCGCCACGCCGACCAGCTCGCCGCCCTCCACGTCACAGCCGCATAATCTGCCAACATCGTTCTCGCCGGGGCCCAACCCGCCGCGCTCTCCAGACCATCGGTAACCGTAACGGGATCCCGTCGCAACCACTGATCACACTGATGTTGGGACCGGCAACGGCAGCAGGTCACATCTCCGCAAGCAGCTGAACTCCGCCTGGCCGCGACCGATGGTGCTGATGACCTACCGGGGTGATTCGCCCACCGCGATCGGGCTGGTTATCGTCGGCGCCCTGCTGGCCGGCAAGATCGCCCGGCTGACCTCACCCGGCCGGCTGATGATCGGCGTGTTCTGGATAGCAGCAGTCGCCTTCGGTCTGATTGCATTGGACGTGGGCACCTGGTGGACCGCGCTGATGTGCGCCGCGGCGGTCTTCACCATGCCCGCGGTGAACGTCGCAGCGATGACCGAGATCACCGGCACCGTGCCCGAGGTCATGGTCGGCCGGGTGCTGTCCACAGTGCGCGTCACCGCCGGTATGGCGTCCCCGCTGGGGCCGTTGGTCGCTGGGCTACTGAGCCAATGGTTCGGTCCGACAACAGCCATCCTGGCCTTCTCCGGCTACCTCCTGGTGGTCTCCGCAGTGGCGACATCCAGCCGATCTCTACGAGTGGCGCCGAGCCAATCCGTGCCAATCTGACCGGCCCGACCCCCGGACCCGGCACCGTTGTGGTGGCCGCCGTCGGACTGCCGATCCGGCCCCCGCGGGCCTGCTGCGAGTCCGTCAACCCCCGGTGACCGTAGCTTGGCTGCCGCCTGCGAGCAGCGGCCAGCCGGGCGTCAGCTCCATGCCGTGTCGAGAGCGCAGTGGCGCGAACATCACCAAGAACAGCGCCATGACCAGCACGAACAGTGCGCCCAGCGACGCCAACACGAACGACTCGGACCACACGTCGGCCAGCGCCGCCCAGGCCATCCCGAGCAGCCCCATGCTGCCGGCGTTCATCATCGACGAAACGCTCGCGACGCGGCCCCGGAACCGATTCTCGGTCAGGGTCTGCACCGCGGAATAGCTTGCCGCCATGAATGTCGACTGAGCCGCACCGGTGAGAAACGCCGCCGTGAGCGCGGCGAAGACGGAGCTGGACAGCCCCATCCAGATCTGGAAGGCGCCGCTGGCAGTGCCGCAGATCAGCAGTACGGGTGTGGTGACCGCGCGGACGCTGACAAACGCGAGAATCAAAGCCCCGACGATTGCACCTAGTCCCAGCGCGGTCACCAGCGCCCCGTAGGAGTTTGGCGAGTGGAGCCGGTGCGTGGCCAGACCGGGAAGCAGGCCGAGGAACCCCATGGTCAACGCACAGTGCAGCGTTGTCAGGAGCAGCAGACCACCGACCCGCCGGTGCCCGAGCACGTATCGAGCGCCCTCGACGACCTTGGCCAAGATGGGCTCAGGGGAACGCTCATCGGCCGGTTCCTCGCGCGCCAGTCGCAGCGTCATCGCGGCGGCGAATGCGTACAGGACGGCACAATAGACGAAGCCACCCCGTGACCCCAGTGCCAGCACGATCGGCGTGCCGATCGCCGGGCCGATGAACTCGCCGCCCTGCGCGGCGATGCGGATGAAGGCGCCACCGCCCAGCAGCTTCCGCGTCCCGAGCACGCCCGGGATCATCGCCTGCCAGGCCGGTCCAAACAGCGCCATGCCGATCCCTGAGCACAACGACGTGCCGACGACCACTCCGAGCCGCAGTTCGGGCGAACCATGCAGGACGGCGCCGACCACGCAGCCGGCGCCGGCGATGAGCAGTGCGATACCCATCAACGGAACCCTTGGGTATCGGTCTGCCAAGGCCCCGGTGAACGGGCCCAACACCAGCATCGGTGCCAGCAAGAACATCATCACCAAGCTCGCCCACATTGCCGAGTGCGTGATCTGGTACGCCTCGCTCCCGGCTACCAGCACCAAGCCGTAGCGGGCAGTGTTCGCCAGCAATACGCACAGCCAGGTCCACCGGAACCCGGCCACCCGGAACGGCTCCATGAATGCCACGCTCAGATAGCGAGCGGCAGGCGGGGTTGCCGATGGCGCGTCGGCAGCCCGTTCACCGGAACGATCCGTCACATGTTCACCGCCGTTACTATCGTGGCCGCAATTCGGCCAAAGGGAAGCCAACGGGAATACGCCGTTCGCGACCGGCCGTACGCCAGCGCCGCAGGCCCACTGGCCGAAACCGTAGTCCCGACTATCAAGGACCGGACAACGCGGCCTCAGCCCCTGCGTGGCGTGAGTACCTAGTCGGCATTCACCGGGCACGGACGAATCCGGCCGAGTGTATGGATGTCGCTGTCGGCACCGCTGGAGGCACGTCTCATCCCACCCCTACCATGATCTCGAGCCAGCGAAGCGGAAGGGCAGGGTCAGATGGACGAGTCCGGAGTTCCGTCTGATAGTCGCCGATCGGGACTGCAGGCCGACTGCGCCCAGTGTTTCGGTCTGTGCTGTGCCGCGCTGTCCTTCAAGGCGTCCGCCCAATTCGCCTTCGACAAGCAAGCCGATGAGCCATGTCGAAACCTTGTTGGCCGACTTCGGCTGTGGTATCCACGCGGCGCTGCGGTCCAAGGGGTTCCGCGGTTGCACCGAGTACACCTGCTACGGCGCCGGCCAGAAGGTGGCCCAGGTGACCTACGCGGGGAAGGACTGGCGCCAGTCGCCCGGCACTGCCAAGACCATGTTCCAGGTGTTCAGGAAGATGTCCGTATTGCACGAGACCCTCTGGTTCCTCGCCGAGGCCGTAGAACGCTGCCCGGGCGGGTCCGATCGCGACGATCTGATTGCGACCTTCGACAAGGTGGAACGACTGACGCTGCTGACGGCGGACGAGATTGCCGGCGGCGCAACGGATGCCGGCTGCACAGCAGCGGTCGAACTCCTCGGCCGGGCCAGTGCAACGATCCGGTCGTCCAAGCGGGCCGAACCGGCGGCTGCCCGGTTACGGGGAGCGTTACGGATGGGTGCCGACATGCGAGGAGCGGACTTGGCCTATGCAGACCTGGGGGCTGCGGTGCTAATCGGAGCTGACCTGACCGGCGCCGACCTGCACGGAGCCGACCTGATGTGCGCAGAACTGCGCGGGACGAAGCTATACGGTGCTGACCTGTCCGAGGCGTTGTTCCTGACCCAGGCCCAGATTGAAACCGCAGTAGGAGACACCTCGACGGTGCTGTCTGCCCCACTGCGAATACCCGCCCGTTGGGCGCACTGAGGTCCAGACTTCGCCAGCAACCTCACTGCTTTACCCAGCGCTAGGGATCTCGACGCGCCGGAACTGGTCCACTGAACAGAGGACGTATCGGGATCCCGGCGGCGACAAAATTTCATTCGCAGGCAGGTGAATTGCCTGCCTGCCTGCCTGCTGCCATGCAGGCATGGCACAGCTGACGATACGCGCACGCGAGGAGCTGATCCGGCGGGTGCAGGCGGCGGCGGTGGCACGCGGGTCGAGCATGAACGAGTACGTCACCGGAGTTCTTGATGCAGCCACGAATCCGGACCTGGCCGGTGACGAAGTGGAGCGGATCCGGGAGCGACTCGCCGTGGCTGGCCTGCTGGACGAGCCTTCCGCCCGTCCGACCACGCGACCATCGGAAGGCCAGGTGGCTGCCGCCCGTGCCGCCGCGGCAACGGGCCGCCGACTCTCGCAGTTGGTGAGTGACGATCGAAGGTGAGCGTTTTCGCTGACTCGTCCGCCCTGGTCAAGCTGTATTCCGATGAGCCAGGGCACGAATCCATCCGAGCTGCGCCGAGCATGATCGTCTCGCAATTGGCCAGGGTCGAAGTCCCGGCGGCCATCTGGCGCAAGCACCGGATCGGCGAGCTGACGCCAGGACACGCCCGAATTCTGGTGGCCGATTTCGAGGCCGACTACCTGGGGACCCAGCAACAGGCGCCCCGGTTCACCGCTATCCGAATCACGCCGGACCTGCTGACCGCGGCCGCCCGGCTGTGTGCCGTTCACAGCCTGCGGGCGTCCGACGCAGTTCAGCTGGCCACCGCGATCATCGCCCGGGACGTCACCGCCGAATGCGACGTACTCGCCGCGTTCGATGTGCAACTGCGCCGAGCCGGCGCCGCCGAGGGGTTCACGGTGATGCCGGCCCACCTGCCCGAACCGGAAGGGCCGTCACGCGAGGAACACCTCGCGCGGCAATGACGCAACCCCTCATTCCGGCTAACCCAACTGCGCACCGGGCGCGCTGGTCACCAGCGGTGCCGCGATCGGGTCGCGGTGAATCGCCCCGGAAGTTTCGGCCAGCGGCGTGCCATCGCCATCCCAGCGCCGAGCGATGATCTGTGCCGCAATGGATACCGCTGTCTCTTCCGGGGTGCGAGCGCCGAGGTCCAAACCGATCGGCGACACCAGGTTCGACAGATCGTCCTCGCTCACACCGGCCGCCCGCAACCGCTCCAGCCGGTCGAAGTGGGTCTTGCGCGATCCCATCGCCCCGATGTAGGCCACCGGCAACTTGAGCGCGACCTGCAACACCGGCACGTCGAACTTCGGATCGTGGGTCAGCACGCAGATCACCGTTCGGGCGTCCAGCGCATCGGCGTCCACCTGTGCCTGCAGGTAGCGGTGCGGCCAGTCGATGATCACCTCGTCGGCCTCCGGGAAGCGCTTGCGGGTAGCGAAGATCGGCCTGGCGTCGCACACGGTCACCCGGTAGCCGAGGAACGTGCCGATACGCGCGACCGCGGCGGCGAAGTCGATGGCACCGAACACCAGCATCCGCGGCGCCGGGGCGAACGCGGCGACGAAGACCTGCAGGCCCGAGTCCATCCGCTCGCCGTCCGGGCCGTAGGTCAGCGTCGCGGTCCGGCCGGAAGCCAGCAGCCCCAACGCATCGGCGCGCACCGAATGGTTGATCCGCTCCGAGCCCAGATCCCCCGCAGTGCGGTCCTCCCACAACACCAGGTGACGGCCGAGCTGGTCGTCCCGGCCGGCCACGATGGTCGCCAGGGCGACCCGCTGGTCGGCCTTGATGGACTCGGCGAGCGCGCCGAACTCGGGAAAGTCGGCCCGGGAGAACCGTTCGGTGAACACGTCGATAATCCCACCGCAGGTCAGGCCGACGGCAAACGCGTCACCGTCGGATACCCCGAACCGGGTGAGCACCGGGCCACCGCCGTCCCGCACCGTGGTGGCGCTCTCGTACACCGCGCCTTCGACGCAGCCGCCGGACACCGAGCCGACAGCGGTCCCCTCGGGGCCGACCAGCATCGCCGCCCCGGCGGGCCGCGGTGCGGACCTGAACGTCCCCACCACGGTGCCAACTCCGACCGGTTCGCCGGCCTGCCACCAGCGCAGCAGATCGTCCAGCACGTCACGCATCGCGAACCACCTCCAGCAGTTCCTCCAGAGTGGCCAGCGAGTGGCCGGCCACAAAACGGTCAACGTGTGGGAGCACCGCAACAATCCCCGACTGCACCGGCACATACCCGGCCTTGCCCTTGTGCGGGTTCACCCAGATCACCCTTCGGGCGAGCCGGTGCAGCCTGGCCACCTGCTCGGCGAGCAACTCCGTCGAACCGCGCTCCCAGCCGTCCGAGAAGATCACCACGATCGCCCCGTGCGCAGTGCCGCGCTGCCCCCAGCGGTCCAGGAAGGCGCGCAGCACCTCGCCCAGCCGAGTACCACCGGAGAAGTCGGGGATCACCTCGGCGGCCGCCGCCAGCGCCAAGTCCGGGTCGCGGATCTGCAACGCCTTGGTGACCCGAGACAGCCTGGTGCCGATGGTGAACACCTCGGCAGCGGCAGCCTGGTACCGGACCAGCACGTGCGCGAAGCGCAACAGCGCGTCGGCGTAGGGGGCCATCGAGCCGGACACGTCGATCAACAACACGATGCGCCGGGGCCGACGGCGGCGGCGGTGCCGCGCCGGGACCCCCGGTTCACCACCGGCGGCCAACATCGCGCGGATCGTCCGGCGTGCGTCCACCGGACCATGACGGTGCTCCGCGGGCCTGCGGCGTCGAGACAACCGCTGCGGCAACCCCGGGGCCAACAACGCCAACATCCTGGCCAGCTCCACCCGCTCCGTCGGGGTCAGTTTGGCCAGGTCCCGGTGCCGCAGCAGCTCATCGGCCGCGGCTCGCGCCTTGACCGGCGACGGGGTCACGCCGTCCTCGTGCTGGTCCTGCGGGCCGCCGTCGGATTCGCTGAGCGGCAGCTCGGTACTGATCACCGGGGCACGCCGACGCGGGGGCCGCCGGGGATGCGGCGTCAATGCGAAGTAGGCGTCGAACACCGCGTCGTAGACGGGCAAATCGTCCAGCTCCCCGGTCAGCGTTAGCCGGCCGGCCCAGTACACCTGCCGCCGGTCGTCGGCGCCCAGTTCGGCGACCGCCGCCAGGAACGCGGCGGTCCGCTCCGAGCCGACCGCGAGCCCGGCCGCCGCCAGTGCCCTGGCGAAGGCGACCAGGACGGTCGGACCGTCCCGCTCTCCCGCACCGCCCAGGTCTCCCGCGCCGACCCGCTCCCCCGCCCCGTCCAGGTCTCCCGCACCGTCCAGGTCGACAGCCCGGCCACCGCCGACCGCCGCCCCCGGCATCAGAAAGCCAGGATCGAGGCCAGGCCGCCGGCCACCACCCGGTCGGTGTCCTCCCGGTACTTCAGCACCGCGCCGAGCGTCAGCGCCGCCGACTCGGCATCCAGCCGGCTGCGGCCCAGCGCGTGCAGCGCCCTGGCCCAGTCCAGCGACTCCGACACGCCCGGCGGCTTGAGCAGGTCCGCGGTGCGCAACTTGGCGACCGCCCCTGCCACTTCCGCGGCCAGCGTCGCAGTGATCTCCGGCAGTCGGCGGCGCAGGATGGCCACCTCCCGCTCCAGGTTCGGGTGCTCCACCCAGTGGTACAGGCAGCGGCGCTTGAGCGCGTCGTGCACTTCCCTGGTGCGGTTGGAGGTGAGCACCACCAGCGGCGGGGTCTCGGCCGCGATTCTGCCCAGTTCCGGGATGGTGACGGCGAACTCGCTGAGCACCTCCAGCAGGAATGCCTCGAACTCATCGTCCGCCCTGTCGATCTCGTCGATCAGCAGCACGGCCCCTGGAGTGCGCAGCGCCGCCAGGATCGGTCGGGCCAGCAGGAACCGCTCGCTGTACAGCTCGGCCTCTACCTCCCCGAGGTCGCCGCCGGTGCCGCGGACCGCCTCCACCGCCCGCAGGTGCAGCACCTGGCGGGGGAAGTCCCAGTCGTACAACGCCTGCGCGGCGTCGATGCCCTCGTAGCACTGCAACCGGATCAGCTCGGAGCCGCGGATCTGCGCCAGCGCGGTGGCCAGCGAGGTCTTGCCGACGCCCGCTTCGCCTTCCAGAAACAGTGGTCTGCCCAGCGCGTCAGCGAGGAACGCGGCCGTGCTGATGCCGACGTCCGGCAGGTAGCCGGTGCCCTCAAGGGCCTTGCCCAGCGCTGCCGGATCGGAAAAGTGGCTCACTTGTCCACTATGGCCCATGCCGCGACGGGCTTGCCCGCTGAGTCACCCACCGCACCGTCCGTGGCTGGCCTACCGTGACCGATAGGCCGCGACTGACCCTCGATGCTGTGGCCGTACGTGCGCTCGCTGCGGCACTACGACATCCCGGCCAGTGGCACCTGACCCGGGAGTGACGCCGGCTGGCCGGCACGATCCCGACCCGCTGGGCGTGTCAGGAAGTGCTCGCACATGTTCAAGACTCGGCGGCGAACCGCGTGCCAGTATCGACGTCATGACAGAACACACGGCGGGTGCCGTCACAGACGGCGTGGCGGTATCGCGCTCGGATCACAACATCTGGCCCGGGCTGACCTACGACAACCCGCTGGCCGCCCGCGCGTGGCTGGTCGCGCTTGGCTTCGTCGAGGGTGTGCTGGTCAGCGACGACGACGGCCGCGTACACCACAGCGAGATGTTCTGGCCAGAAGGTGGCCGGGTAATGCTCTCCTCGGCGGGCAAGGCGGACGCCACCTTCGCCAGCCCGCGCGGCTCCGGGTCCGTCTACGTGGTGGTCGACCATCCCGACGTGGTGTATGCGAAGGCACGCGGGCTCGGCGCTGAACTGATCCGCGAGTTGGATGACACCGATTACGGTTCCCGCGGCTTCTCCGTCGCCGACCCGGAGGGCAACCGCTGGAGTTTTGGGACCTACGCCGGGCAGGAGTAGCCAGGCTGATCGGACCCGACGAATCGAGTCACCGTTCCCACCGCCCGCCCGGTCCGGTCAGCCGCCCTCGCGGGCGTATGGGGTACCCAGCGCCGCCGGAGTTCCGAGCTGCCGCCGGGCCCAGCCGGTGGACATCACCACCAGCGCGATCACCGTCATCAGATAGGGCAACGCGGAGAAGAACTCGCCGGGCCAGTGCACCCCGCGGGCCTGCAGGTCGAACCCCAGCCCGGACAGCAGCCCGAAGAAGTAGGCCCCGATCAGCAGGTACCCGGGCCGCCAGAACGCGAAGATCACCAGCGCGATGGCGATCCAGCCGGCACCCGAGGTCAGCCCGTTGGTCCATTGGGCGGACAGCGCCAGGGTGAAGTACGACCCGCCGATCCCGGCCAGCGCCCCACCCACCACCGTATGCCAGTAGCGATATGCGGTCACCGGAATACCCATGGCGTCAGCGGCCGCCGGAGACTCCCCTACCGACCGCAGGTTCAGGCCCGGCCGGCTCCGGTACAGGTACCAGGAGACCGCGACCACCAGTATCCAGGACAGGTACACCAGCGCGTCCTGATGGAACAGGATCGGGCCGACGACCGGCAGGTCGCCCAGCCCCGCCACGTCGAAGGCGCTCATATTGTATCGGCGCGCCTGCCCCGCCAGGTTCCATTCCACACCGAGGTAGGAGGACAACCCGGCGATCCCGGCGAAGATCGTCAGTGCAAGACCGGACACGATCTGGTTGGCGCGCAAGGTGACCGACACGAATGCATGGATCAGCGCCATCACACCACCGGCGAAAGCTGCCGCGAGCACAGCGATTAGAAGCACCAGCGGAGCCGGGCCCGACATGGTCTGCACCACCCAGAAGGCCGTCACTGCCCCCATCAGCATCATGCCCTCGACGCCCAGGTTGAGCACCCCGGACCGCTCGGTGAGCAACTCGCCCAGACCGGCCAGCAACAGCGGGGTTCCGTAGATGATCGCCGAGACGATGAGTGTGACGGCCAGCGAGCCGTTCACCGCGTTCATGACGCCACCACTGACTCGGCCAACTCGGCATCCGGTTCCGGACGGCTCGGCGCCGGGTCGTGAAGGATCACCCGATAGCGAGACAGCGCCTCACCGGCGAGCACCGAGAACAAGATGATGCCTTCGATCACCCCGACGAGGCCGGACGGAAAGTCCGGCCCCTGCAACGCGAATCCCGCGTTGGTCAGCGCGCCGATCAGGAACGACACGACGACCACCGCGAGCGGGTTGTACCGACCAAGGGCGGCCACCACTATCCCGGTGTAGCCGTAGCCGGCCTGTTGCAGCCCGCGCGGGTCCAGGGTGTGACCGAAATCCCCTACCTGGCTGGCGCCACCGATACCGGCGAACGCGCCGGATGCGATCATCACCCCGGCGATGGTCGCCTTGGTGCGCATGCCAGCGTAGTGCGCGGCGCCGGGCGCGTCGCCGACGACGGCCATCTGGAATCCGGTAGGGCTGGTTCGGGTGACCACCCAGATCACCACGGCCACGCCGATTCCGAGCAGGAAGCCCATCGGCACCAGCATCCCGCTGATGTCCCACCCCGGCCACGTTCCCGAGTCGGGCAGCGTCTTGCCGGTCGGGAATACCTTCGCCGAGGCCGAGGTGAGATCGCGCCAGTAGGAGGTCGAGTCGTAGATCAAGTAGTACAGAACAAGGCCGGCCACGTAGTTGAGCATCAGCGAGGTGAGGATCTCGTTGGTACGCAGGTAGGCGCGCAGCAGCCCGGGGATTGCGGCCCAGATCGCGCCGGCGAGCGCCCCGCCGATGATCATCGCGATAATCAGCAACGGGCGGGGCAGGTCACCGAGCGCCAGTCCGACCCCCGCCGCGCCGACCGCTCCCATGTAGAGCTGGCCCTCGCCGCCGATGTTCCACACCTTCATCCGGAATGCCACCGCGGCGGCGAGGCCGGTGAACAACAACGGAGTCGCGTACACGAAGGTGGAGCCGAGCGCTCCCGAGGTGTCGAACGCGGCCGTGTAGATGTCTCCGTACACGGTCAGCGGTTGGTGCCCGGTTGCCAGCAGCACCACCGCCGTTATCACCGCGGCCACGATCAGCGACGCCACCGGCACCACGAACGGCAGCCACCGCGGGTTGTCGAGCCGGCGCTCGACGCGGATCATGTCTGCCCTGCCCAACAGCACAGGAGTGGGATCACGGCGCCCGGCCGGTAACGCGGGCTGCGGATCACGGGCTGCCCCCTGCCATCAGCACGCCGATCTGCTCGACACCGACGGTCCCGACGGGAAACTCGGTGACGATCCGCCCCTCGTACATCACCGCGATCCGGTCCGCCATGTCCAGCACTTCGTCCAGGTCCTCGCTGATCAGCAAGATCGCAACACCTCGCCCGGCTGCCTTCAGCAGGATCCGGCGGACCGCGTCGATGGCGCCGACGTCCAGCCCGTGCGTCGGCGACTGGGCCACCAGCACCTTCGGGTCGGAATCCAACTCGTGGGCGAGCACCACCTTCTGCACGTTCCCGCCGGACAGCTGGCGGACCAGGGTGCGTGGCCCCGGCGCCCTTATGTCGAAGTCGGCCATCAGCTTTCGCGCATTGGCGGTTATCACCCGGCGGCGCAGCAACGGTCCGCTCCGGAACGGTCGGCGGCGGTGGGTCTTGAGCACCATATTCTCGGCGATCGGCAATGACGCGGCCACGCCGATCTCCATCCGGTCCTCCGGAACGAAGGCGACTCCAGCGCGGATCGCGGACCGCGGGTCGCCCGGCAGCACCGCGCCGGCCACCGCCACCGTTCCCGCCGAGCGCGGCCGCAGCCCGGCGATCACCTCGGCGAGTTCCTTCTGACCGTTGCCGGCCACCCCCGCCACGCCGAGGATCTCCCCGGCCCGCAGCCGCAGCGACACCTCCTTCAGAGTCTTTCCGCCGCGGTCGCCGATGGCGCTGACCCCAGCCAGATCCAGTACCACCGGCCGTGACTCGTCGATCGGTTCCGGCTTCCTGGCCGTCAGATCGATCTCTCGGCCAACCATCATCGCCGCCAGCTGACGCGGTGAGGTGTCGGCTCGATCCACCGTGCCGACGGTGCGACCCCGGCGCAGCACGGTGATCCGGTCTGAGATCGTCATCACCTCGGGCAATTTGTGCGACACGAAGACCACCGTGCCGCCGTCGGCGGTCAGCCGCCGAACGCTCTCGAACAGCGCGTCCACCTCCCCGGCGGTCAGCACCGCCGTCGGCTCGTCCAGCAAAAGCACCCGAGCGTTGCGCTGCAGCGCCTTGAGAATCTCCACTCGCTGCTGCTCGCCGAGCGAGAGCTGCCAGACCAGAGCGCGGGGGTTGACGTCGATCCGGTACCGCTCGGCGACCTCGGCGACCTGATCCTCGATAGCCTTGCGGCGGAAGCGGAACGGAGCGTCCTTGTTGCCCAGCACCACGTTCTCGGCCACCGACATGGATGGCACCAGCCTGAAGTGTTGGTGCACCATGCCGATCCCGGCGCGGTGCGCGTCACGCGGGGAGCGGAACTTGACATCGACACCGGCGACCCGGAGCCGGCCCTGATCGGGGCGGTATATCCCGGTCAGGATCGAGCACAGGGTGCTCTTGCCTGCGCCGTTCTCACCGAGCAGTGCGTGCACCTCACCGACCGCGGCGGTGAAGGTGACGTCCTCGTTCGCGATCACCCCGGGGAACCGCTTGGTGATGCCGATCGCCTCGATCGCAGCGGCCCCCCTGGCCGGGTCGAGGGCCTGTCTTACCTCCTGCGCCGAGCCGGGACGGTCGATGTGGTCCGCATCCACCTGGGCGCTATCCCTGCGGGACGGTGCCGTCGACGCCCTGGACGAACCAGTTCATCTGGTACTTGTCCTTGATCGACAACGTGGTGCCCTCGGGGACCTTGACGTTCCCCTGCTGGTCCTTCAGCGGGCCGGCGAACGGGTCGAAGGTGCCGGCGACGATCTCCTGTTCGCGCTTCTGGACGGCAGTCTTGGCATCCGCGCTCACCAGCTTCCCGAAGGGGGCCATCTTCACGAAGCCGTCCTTGAGGCCGCCATAGTAGAAGTGCGTGCGCCAGGTGCAGTCCATCGCGGCCTTGATTTCCTTCGTGTAGTAGTCGCCCCAGTGGTAGGTGGTTGCGGTCAGGAAATTGTCGGGCGCGAACTGCGTCTGGTCGGAGTCGTAGCCGACCCATGGCAGGTTGTTCGCCTTGGCAACAGCCCCGGTGGTCGGGCTGTCCTGGCCGCCACCGAGCGCGTCGACTCCAGCGGAGACGAGGCTCTGTGCCGCCTGCCGCTCGGTGTTCGGGTCGAACCAGGTGTTGGTCCACACGACCTTCACGGTGGCGCCGGGGTGGGCGAATTGGGCGCCCATGGTGAACGCGTTGATCTCCCGGATCACCTCGGGGATCGGGAACGGCGCGACGAACCCGATCTTGCCGGTCTTGGATGCGAAACCGGCCGCCATACCTCCCAGGTAGTCCCCGTTCTCCCCGGCCCCGTAGTACTGGGCCAGGTTCGGCAGCATGGTGTCGCCGGTCGCCTGCTCGAACAGCACCGTCGGGTTGGCCTTGGCCGCATCGACCATGGCCGGCTGGAATCCGTAGGAGGTCGAGAAGATCAGATTCACGCCCTGACTGATTAGCTGCTTGATCACCTGAGCGGTCTGCGGGCCTTCCGGCACGTTCTCCTTGGTGACCGTCTGCAGCGACGAGCCGAGAGCTGCGACAGCGGCCTTGCGCCCCTCGTCGTGCGCCTGGGTCCAGCCGGCGTCACTGGGTGAGCCGACGTAGATCCACGCGACCTTGATCGGTTTGGAATCGGAGTACTGACCCGGCTTGCAGTCGGTGGCCGGTGGGTCGAAGGTTCCGGTGAATCCCCCGACGTCGACGCTGACCTGCCCGGTTCCCGGAGCGGCCGACGACCCGCCAACGGCCGAACTGGGCGCCCCCGAGGAGGCCGCCGCCGAGGAGGCAGCAGCCGAGGAGGCAGCAGCCGAGGTGACGCCCGGGGTGGTGCCGGCGGAGGGCGCCGCGGAAGTGCCGCCCGCGCTGGTCCCGCTCGAACTACACCCCGCGACAAGTGCGATCGACGCTGCGATCGCAAAGACGAGCCTTCTGTGATGCCCCATCGGCCGCCGCCCTCGTATTTACACCTGTGGATAGTGCTGGCCGATGGATCCTTGCACCGCACCCGATCAGTGGCAACCGCGCCACGCGACACAGCAGGGCGCCGTTTACCCGAGTGGCCCTCGGCGAGGTCGATCGATTCGGCCGGGCGCCATCCGTCAGGGATACCCTGGCGCCATGACGACCTCGGCGCCAGTGCGGGTAACGCTGCGATACTTCGCGGCAGCCAGGGCAGCGGCCGGGGTTGACGAGGAGCCGCTGACGGTCGCCACGCCGACCACGCTGGCCGCGGTGCTGGAAGCCGCCGGCCGGCTCCACGGGCCCGCCCTGCAGCGGGTGTTCGACCGGTGCAGCTTCCTGCGGAACTCGACTGCCGTGCACTCCACCGACATCGCCCTGGCCGACGGTGACGCCGTTGACGTGTTGCCGCCGTTCGCCGGCGGCTGATTCCCCGGCCACCGGGGAAACCCGCGCGACTTCTGAACGGCGCGCAGTAGAGCACCGCCGAGATGTATCAGCACGGCCGCAGACTGCTCCTGCGGGTGCCCGAGCAACACGATCGAGCCTGCGGTGTCGCCCGGAAAGCAGCGCACGGAACGTGCGTGTCCACTTTCTCCTGGCATCATGGGACGATACGGTCTTCCGTGACGGGTACGCCCGTCACCGACGATGCATACCGCGCCTGCAATCAATCAGGAGGTCAGCCCGTGTCCCAGCCACCGGCCGGAGGGTTCCCGCCCCCGGAGCAGCAGCCCTATGGCGCACCGCCGCCCGCCGGCCCGCCGGCCCAGGGTGCACCGCAGCCCCCCGCTGGTGGCTACCAGCCGCCAGCACCACCGCCGGCCCAGCCGCCGGCCGGTTCCTACCCGCCGCCCCCGCAGGGTGGCTACCCGCCACCGCCCCAGGGCGCGCCGGGTTACCCGCCTCCGCCACAGGGTGGTTACCCGCCGGCCGGACAGCAGGGATACCCGCCGCCCCCGCAGGGTGGCTACCCGCCACCTCCACAGGGCGGTTACCCAGGAGCTCCGCAGCGGGGAGCTGGTCCATCCTTCGACATGTCAAAGGTGACCACCAGCGACTGGATCGTCATCGGCTCGGGCCTGGTCCTGCTGATCTTCAGCTTCTTCGGCTGGCTGTCCGCCAGCGCCAGTCTCGGCGCCGGATTCGGCTCCTACTCCTACTCCTACGGGGCCTGGCACGAGTACTGGTGGCTTGCGACCCTCCTGGGCTTGGCCGTTGCGGTTGTGGTAGCGATGAGAGTATTCGCGAGCCAGCCACTGCCACAGATCAAGCCTGTCTTCCTGGTCGGCGCCGCGGCGCTCGGGTTCGTCATCACGCTGATCTCGCTCATCGAGATTTTCGCCAAGGGCAGCAGCGGCCCCGGATTCTCGGTCGGCCCCGGCTTCGGCATCTGGGTGTGCCTCATCGTGTCCGCCGCGCAGACCTACTTCGTCTGGCTGTGGGCCCAGCGGCAGCCCGGATGGACGCTGCCCAAGCTTCCTGGTCCGGCACTGTAACTCCGACAGTTCGAACGACCATTCCGGTGGCCGCGATCCGATGGGTCGCGGCCACCGGCCTTTCTACTGCCGCGCACGCGCCATAGCCAGCACGCTCGAGTGCGCCGCGTCCAACTGTTCAACGCGTCCCACCGTGGCCTACCGTGCACAAGCGGGTCAGCGTCGTCGCGGCGCCGTTAACCGTGAAGCGATGAGGAGACGGCGATGACCACACCCGAGATGCCGATATCCGACCCCCCACCGGCAGGCGGGCCGGCCGATCCGGCGCACCGCACCGTCACCCCTATCGCGCACCCCACGGTGGTGCTGCCACCCAATCCGATCCCGCGGCCGGGTTTCGGTGCCCCGGAAATCGTCGTAGTGGTGCTCGGGGTGATCGTGTTCGTGGCCACGTTCCTGCCTTGGGCGCCCGGCGCGTCCGCTTGGGACATCGGGTACTGGGCCGGCGGGGTGCTCTCGGCGCTTGCGGTGCTGCTGCACCTGGGCCGCTTCGTCCCGTCCGAGTGGCGCGAGGCCGAGGCGTTGATCCCGCTGGCCCTCGGCACCGGCGGCGCCTGGGTCGCGCTCGCCGCGCTCGGCCAGCACCATCACGCTGTGGGCACCTGGGTGTGCCTGGTGGCCGGCCTGCTGTTGACCCTGGCGCTACTCGGAGCGGCCGCCCGCGATTTGACGGTGGCACGGCCGGGCCAGCGCTAACGGTCCGGGCAGCTGGTGGTTGTATCGGCTGCATGATCGCGCCAATGTCTTTGCCCGATGCCGCTGCGCTGTGGTCCGTCACTCCCGGCTTCCTGGACAGCGCTTCCTACGGCCCGCCGCCCCGGCCCGCCTGGGATGCGTTGCAGCGGTCGCTCCAGGAGTGGCGGGCAGGCTACGGACCCTGGGCCCCGTGGGGGGACACAGTCGAAACATCAAGGACGGCGTTCGCCACTCTCGTCGGCACGAGTCCGGAGCACGTGGTGACCGGCGCCGCTGTCTCCCAGTTGTTGGCGCCGCTCGGGGCAGCGGTGCCGGACGGAGCAGTGGTGCTGGTTCCGGACATCGAGTTCACCTCCGGGGTCTTCCCGTTCGCCGTGCACGCCGATCGCGGGGTCATCGTGCGCACCGCGCCGGTGGCACACCTTGCCGAGGCCATCGACGAGAGCATTGATGTGGTGTCCTTCTCCGCGGTCCAGTCGGCTACCGGAGAGGTCGCCGACATCGCCGCCATCACCCAGCGGGCTCGCGAGGTCGGTGCGGTCACCGTGCTGGACGCCACCCAGGCCGCCGGCTGGTTGCCGCTAGACGCGATGGATGTGGACGTGCTGACGGCCGGCGCCTATAAGTGGCTGTGCGCGCCGCGTGGCACCGCGTTTGCGACCCTGCACCCAGACCTCGCCGTCCGGCATCCGGAGTTTGCCTCTCGGCTCCGCCCGTTGGCTGCCGGCTGGTTCGCCGCGCAGCCCGGCGCGTACTACGGCATGCCGCTGCGGCTGCTGGCCGATGCGCGGGCGTTCGACATCTCCCCTGCCTGGCATTCGTGGGTGGGCACCGCCCCGGCGTTGGACGTGCTGCTGGCAGTCGGCGTGCCGGCGATCGGCGCCCACGATGTGGCGCTGGCCAACGCCTTCCGGGCTGGACTGGACCTGCCACCGTCGAACTCGGCGATCGCGTCAGTGCCATTTGAGGATGCCGCGCTGGACCGGCTGCGATCGGCGGGCATCCGGTTCGCGCGGATGGACGGTCGGGCTCGGCTGGCTTTCCACCTGTACAACACCGACGCCGATGTCGACGCAGCACTGACGGCCATCCGCGGCTAGCGGTCGGCCCACTGGGGTTCACGGTCGGCCACTGGGACTCAGGGTCGGCCAGTGCGGCTCACGGTCGGCCCACTGGTACTCACGCCCGTATCCAGCGTGGGTCCGCACCCGACACTGTTGCGGTTCCGGTCTGGTTTGCGACTGGCTTCACCGCGATCGCCCGGTCGCCGAAAGGCGCCGCGATGATGGTGCAGATCGGGCGCTGGCCGCGTTGAGTGGGTGACGGATCTTGCCAGTCGGCCGAAGGGAGCACGGTGACGTTCGACGAGTTCCTGAACGCCGAGCTGACCGGGCTGCGGCGCTACGCGGCGATGCTGGCCGGCGACCGGCATCGAGCGCACGACGTGCTGGCCGACGCGCTGCTGGCCGCACATCTGGGCTGGCAGCGGATTGGCGCGATGGAGTTCCCTGCCGCGTACGTGCGCCGGATGGTGACCAGCACCTTCCTGTCCGAGAAGCGTCGTTGGTCGGTCCGGATGATCCTTCCGACGCGCTCCGGTGCACTGCCGGACATCCCGCTGCCGGACCCAGCGGCCGACGTGGACAACCGCGCCCAGCTGCACCAGCTGCTGACCGCATTGCCGCCTCGGCAACGGGCGGCAGTGGTGCTGCGCTACTACTTCGACCTACCCGACGCTGAGATCTCCGCCGAACTGGGCATTACCGCGGGCGCCGTCCGGACCGCCATCTCCCGCGCGCTCACGTCCCTGCGGATCACGGCGCAGGAGGAAGTGGACCCGGCAAGAGCCGCATCAGAAGCAGACTCAGCGGTCAGCGCCGACCGGGATTCGAAAGGCCGGACCGATCGGATCTCCGGCCCGGACCACATCACCGCTATCCGCCCCCGGACCGAGGAGGGCCCATGAACTCCGTCAACGACCTGCGCGACGAACTGCGCACCCTGGCCGATCGGGCGCCGTCGGACGCAGACGTCCGCGCGGCCCTGACCGACCGAATCGACGCCCGCGCCAAGCGGCGCCGCACCCAGGCGTTGATCGCGGTAGCGGCGGCGGTCGTGGTGGTTGCCGGCGGCATCGGGATCACCGCGTCCATGCTGTCGCACCGTTCGGTCGGGCCGGCCGGGCCGCAGCCCGTGGTAACCGTCCCAGAGGTGCCGCTACCACCGGACACCAAACTCATTCGCCACCAGTTGCAGCCGGTGACGTCTCCGGTGACGGCCACTCCGCCGAAGGCGCTGACCGGGCAGGTGTGGTCCTCCTCGCCGGGTCGGTTGGCGGTGTCGTGGTTCGACAAGGACCGCGGTGCCGCCTTCGGCTGGGTCGCCTATTCATCGTCCGGCCGCGCAGCCGCCGCCGGACCCGCGGCGGCCGGTTACGTCATCACAAGCAGCAAGACCGAACCGCTGACCGTTGCCGGCGATCCCGCGTCAACCACGCCGAGCATGCACAGCAGCACCATCACGGTTGATGGCCATGCCGCGACGCTGGAGACTGCGCCCACCGGCACCACCGACCAGATGGGCTTTCCAGCCGAGCAGCGAATCTCCTGGCAGCTGGGCGAAGGGCGCTGGATCCACGTCTGGGCCGAGGGATTGACTCCGGTTCCTGGTGCGTTGGAGTCGTTCGCGGCCGGCATCACCGAGCAGCCCCAAATCCTGGACCGCTCGGTCGGTATCGGCCTGACCCTGCCCGGCCTGAGCGTGGACTCGTCCATGAACGCGTCGGTGCTTTCCGGCGCATCCGTGGGTTCGTCGGTGTTCTTGTGCCCACCCGGGATCGACCCGCTCGCCGGCAGCTACTCGTCATCCTCCGGATCCTCGGGCGGGACGACGATCGAGAGCAACTCAGACCCGACTCAGTCGTGCATCACGGCGGGCGTCGTCAACTACTCAATTGGCGCGCTCGGAGCGCCGTTGCGGCCCACCGTCACCGTCGGAGACACCGTGGCGCAGGTCGACGCAGCGACGGGCCGCGCGATTGTCGACCTGGGCGGCGGACTGCTGGCAGTGGTCGCGGCGCCGTCCGCCCACCTGTCCGCACAGGATCTCGCCGCGCTGGCCGCCTCGGTGCGGCTGTCCCCCGCGGTGCAGATCCTTCCGATGACGCCGGCCCAGCAGTCGATGCTGCAGGGCTCGGAAGGATCGGGGGTCGCGACAGCGGTCTCGGAGTCTGCGATGGCCGAGCCGGCGCAGCAATCGGCGAGCGCTGAACTGCCGCAGGTTCCGGCGCCCACCGCGCAGACGAGCTTGGGCGCGCCATCCGGGACGCTGGTGGGCGCTGCGCCCGCTGTGTTCACCGTGCCGTTCGCGCTCAAGCCAGGGAATCAACACGGCGTGGCGTGGAAGGTGACGCCGAGCTCCGGCCGGGTCGACGTCAATCTGATGAACGACGTCGCGCTGGATGGCGAATCTGCGCAAGGCACTGAATCAGTGCAGGTAAGAGAATCAGCACCGACCAGTGGATCTGCACAAACCAGTCCACCAGTGCAAGCCAATGGATCTGCCCAGACCAGTGGATCAGTGCAGGCCGGCGGGCACGGAGACCACAGCGGTTCGATCTCTTACGGCAAGTTCGAGCCGACAGGTGTCCCGGCGTCGGCACAGACGGTGACGGTGTCCGGTCACGACGCGAGGATGTGGACCGACGGCTCCACCTCGATCGCCTGGGCCCTGCCCGACGGCATTGGCATCATCGTCAGCGGGGACACCGAAGCCTCGGCCCACGATCTCGCCGCGATGATCGGCGTCGGCAGCACCACGATCACCGCCGGCGCCGCGCCCACACTGCTGCCCGGCGGGCTGGTGGCGGCGCGGCTGGAGACGGCCGGACTGGGCACGGCGACCCAACAGCCCGCCGCGACCATGGCGTTCTGCCCGGCGGGAATCCCGGCCGGCACCGAGTTGGACGACCCGCACTGCCTGCGAGTTACGCAGTACTCCGCCAACAGCGACCCGGGCACAGTTCCGCAGGAGTTGACATCCTGGCGGGTCACCAAACTGGACAGCGCGACGGTCTACATCTCGCCGGACGGCCTCGCGGCCACCCGGATCGGTGCCGATCAAATGCTTGCCACAGTGGCAGTGAGCGCGGAAATGCACGTCACCGCAGCTGATCTGGTGACAATTCTGCTCAGCATCCCCGGCTGAGCACCGTCTCAGCAACTGGTGGGTGGACCCGGGTGGCGGGGCGCACGCCGAGGCGGCGGCTCCGGCACCGGCTTGGCCAGCGCCACGTCCGGCAAGGCGATCAACACCTCGCCGCGCCGGGTGAGCACCGAGCAATCGGTGGCGCCAATCGCGGTCAGGTATCCGAGCGCGTCGGTGTACCCGCCGGCGATGCGTGAGCGCACCACCACCCGGGTGCCCACCGGCAGGCTGCGCAGCAGCAGCACCGCCGGGTTGTCGCTCACGAGGCAACGGTAACCCCGCGGCCGGCGGCAGCCACCCCTCCGGTGCCGGTCGGGTCCGAGCCCGTGACGTGGGCCGTTCCCGGCCTCGACCAGGCCCCGATACGCAGGCTGAACGGCGGAACGCGGGCACGATCGCGTCCGCGTAGTGACACTGGGCCCGCGTTCGGCGCCGACGGCCCCGCCCACGCACCGGTAGATGTGGGCCTCAGGCGGCGGCCCAGCGGCAGGTGCGCCCTCAGGTGCGGCCTCAGCGGCGGCCCAGCGCGACCCGCAGCGGCACTCTGGCGCCGATGTGGATCACCGCGTTGCGGTAGATCCGGCCGGACAGAGCGGCCAGCGCGGGGATGGTGGCCAACGCAAGCACCAGCGCGAGCGCTGCCTCCCAGCCAGGCACCCCGCCCATCGCCAGTCGCATCGGCATCAGCGTCGGTGCGAAGACCGGGATGATCGACAGCACCTCAACCAGCACGTTGCCTGGGTTCGACGGCAGGATCGAAATGCCGAGCACGTATCCGATTATCACGAACGTGGTAATCGGCATCACCACGCCGGCGGCGTCCTCCTGCCGCGACACCAGCGCTCCCGCCCCGGCGAACGCGTAGGCGTACATCACGAATCCGATCAGGTACCAGACCACCAGCCAGACAACGGTGCCGGCCGCCGCCGCCAACGAGATGGTGAGCACACCAAGCGCGCTTGCGAGGCCGACCCCGACGATGCCGTACAGGGCCACCTGGATCAGCCCGAGAAGGCCGATGCCGAGTACCTTTCCGGTCATCAGTTGCCAGGGTCGCAGGGTCGCCAGCAGCAGTTCGACGACCCTGCTCGACTTCTCCTCGATCACGCCTTGGGTCACCAGTTGCCCGCCGATCAGCAACGACAGGTAGATCAGCACTCCTGCCACGCTGCCGAGAATGAGTTGCTGTACGTCGTACTGGCGCGGCGGCGCAAGCACCTGCACGTCGATACCGGCGGCGCCCACCGCGGCGCTGACCTTCGTCGGATCACCACCCAGAGAGCTGATCTGCCCGTCCAGCGCAAGGTTTTGGGCGAGTACGGTCAGCGCGGCGCGCAGGGTCGGATCGAGCTTGCTGTCCACCACCACCTGCACCGTGCCGGTCCGAGGGAGCACCAACGCATCGATGGCGCCATTGGTGACCTCATCGCGCCCGGCCTGCTCGTCGGACACCATGCTGACCGTCACCGGCTGGCCGACCGTCTCGCCAGCGGTGATCAGCTGCTGGGATACTGCAGCGTCGCCGCCCGCCCCGGATACCAGCGCAACCTTCACCTGCGAGCTGTCGCCGGAACCGGATAGCAGCTTGGCGACCACTACCAGGGCAATGATCAACAACAACACGATCCCCGTCATCACCCGAAATGCCTTGCTGTGCAACCGGGTGGTGATCTCCCGGCCGGCTACCAGCCGGATCGCCATCGGCGATGTCAGTACCGTGGTGGAACGTGCTGCATCCGCGGACGCGCTCATGCGGTCCCTCCGCCCGTCCCTGGCGGGCAAACGGCAAGGCGCCGATGACTCGCTCGCCAAAGCTCGCTCATGCCGCGGTTCCCTTCTGATCGGCCTGGTCTTCGCTCACCACGTCGCGGAACAACTCGGTGAGCGAGGGGATCTGCCAGCGGAATTCGGCGACCGGGCCGGTGGCGAGCGCCGCCGCCAACACTGCCTGGTCGTCGACCCCGTCGGCCAATTCCAGCACGGCAGTGCCGTCCCGCTCTGAGTCCACGCTGACCCCGGGAACCACAGTGGCCCAGCCGCTGTGCGCGGCGGGCGCGGTGACCACCAGCCGCCGAGATCCGGCGGACCGCAGCTGGGCAACGCCGCCGATGGCGACCATCCGGCCGCGGGACACGATGCCGACTCGATGGCACAGCCGTTGCACCAGGTCGAGCTGGTGGCTGGAGAAGACCACCGGCACCCCATCCGCGGCTCGGTCGGTCAGCACCCTGCTCATCACATCGACTGCCATCGGGTCCAGTCCGGAGAACGGCTCGTCCAGTACCAGGATCGTCGGGTTGTGCACCAGAGCCGCGGCCAACTGGACCCGTTGCTGGTTGCCCAGGCTGAGCTTTTGCAGCTCGTCGTTCCAGCGCGTGTGCACGCCCAGTTCCTCGGTCCAGGCCCGTGCTGCCTTGGCGGCGGCTGCCGCGGACATGCCGTGCAGCCTGGCGAAGTAGATCAGCTGCTCACCGACCTTCATCTTGGGGTAGAGCCCACGCTCCTCCGGCATATAGCCGATGTGCCGCCGGGTCTGCAGATCGATCGGCCTGCCGTCCCACCGGACCTCGCCGGAATCGGCGGCCAGCACTCCGAGCGCAATCCGCATGGCGGTGGTCTTGCCGGCGCCGTTGCTGCCGACGAATCCGAAGATCTCGCCGGCGCCGACGTCGAATGTCATGTCGCGCAATGCAACCACATCGCCATACCGCTTGTTGAGCCTGTCGAACTCCAGTCGTGCGCCTGCCATAGCGGTCCTTCCAGCGTCATGTCACGTACAGCGGCGTTCAGGACGTCAGCAGGGTACCCACGATCCCCTGGACCAACCGGCTGGGGGTGCATACCCCGAGAGGTTCTCCGCGATCACCGCCATCGTCCCGGCGTGTGCGGCCTCGGCGACATCACCCATCACATGGGCCACCGCGGCCACCGGCCCTCGATGAGAATAGACTGCAGCCGGACGATGCCAGCCGGGGCGCTGGAAAGGTCCATGGCAGTGACGGTAGACCGCCGCGAACGTTTCGTTCACAGGATCTTTCGCCATGAAATTGACGTTCATGACGTGCTCTTCGGGCGTCTACTGTCAGTGCCCCCGACCGCTGAGCTCCGTTACCAGCACGGAATCTCGACCGTCGGACCCTGCTCACCGGGGAGTAGCGGGCAGCAGGTCGTCGTCGCGGCCGTCCGCTACGGAATTGCTGATGGTCACCGCAGCCAGCACACCGCCGGCGACCAACAATCCGACGCAGATCCAGATCGCAGTCCGAAAGCCCGGTAGGAACAGCACAGGATCGGTGTAGGACTGCCCGGTCAGCCCGGCCATCACCGGGATCGCGGCGACTGCCAGCAGCCCGGCAGCCCTGGCCACCGCGTTGTTCACGCCCGACGCGAGGCCGGCGTGCGCAGCCGGCACGGCACCAAGCACAGTAGCCGTCAGCGGCGCGACGAAAATGGCAAGGCCGAGCCCGAAGACGGTGAGTGCAGGCAGCACGTCGAGCCAGTACCCGGCATCCGGGGACAGCCGGATCACCATCACCAGTCCGACGCCGGCGACCAGCGGCCCGACCGTCATCGGCAAGCGCGGCCCAATCCGCTGGCCGAGCGCGCCAAATCGCGCTGCCAGCAACAACATCATCACGGTGACCGGGAGCAGCGCGGTACCGGCTTCCAGCGGGCTGAAGCCGGAGACCGTCTGCAGTTCGATCACGATCAGCAGCGTCGCTCCGCTCAGCGCCGCATACAACAACAGGGTCACCGCGTTGGCCCCGGAGAACTGCGCGGATCGGAAGATTGTCATGGGCAGCATCGGAAAGCGCCGCCGCCGTTCGACTTCGACGAACGCGATCAGTGCGGCGATCCCGACCAGGCCGGGCACCAGCACCGTCACTGCACCGGGTCCGTCGTCGGAGATGGCAATGATTCCGGCCGTCAGGCCGCCCAGTCCAATCACACCGAGAAGTGACCCTGCGATGTCGACCGGCCCGTGCGAGCCTGTGTCACGGCTCTCCGGCATGTGTCGCAACGTCATCAGCACCACCAGGATCGCGATCGGCGGGTTGATCAGGAACACCCACCGCCACGATCCGGCCTGGATCAGCCAGCCGCCGAGGAAGGGTGCAATCGCCGATGCCGCGCCGCCCAGCCCCGACCAGGCGCCGATCGCCTTGGCCCGGTCCGTCTTGGCGAAGGTCGACTGAATGATCGCCAGGCTGGCCGGGGTGAGCAGCGCCCCGCCGATCCCCTGTAGGGCTCTGGCGACCACCAGCAGGAACGCCGTTGGGGCTGCGGCGCACAGCATCGAGGCGAGGGCGAACCAGACGACGCCGATGACGAACAACCGGCGCCGGCCGAACCGGTCACCCAACGATCCGCCCAGCAGAATCAGCGACGCCAGGGTGAGGGTGTAACCGGTGACGGTCCACTGCAGGAAGCCGAAGCCGACACCGAACTCGCGGCCGATAGTGGGTAGCGCGATGTTCACCACGGTGGCGTCGATGCCGGCGATCCCCGACCCGAGAACGGTAGCCAGCAATACCCAGCGGCCTCGCGAGGACGACAGGGTCAAGCCTGGGCCGGTCACGTCCGAGCCAGCTGGCTCCGACGAATCTGTCGGTCCGCGCAGCGCCTCCGGCGGGTCGGGCCGAACCGGCGGACCTGTTGGGGCCATCGACCCGGTGCCATCCATCGCACACCACCGCCTGCCGTCACCGTCCGGCACCACATCGGCGATCGGTGCCTACCTGTGAGGGAACGCCGAAGGGCGTCATCGCGATTCCCGACCATCGATGCTCGGACGCATTTGCTTGCAGTTCTGCCGCTCGGGCCTGTCCTACGATCTTGTCGGTCCAATCGGCGTACGGCCGGGTGAGCGGGTGGCCGAAACCGCTGTTGACGCAGGTGGCGAATCGGCTGCATGGTGCCGGTATGTCCGGTATGTTCAGCCGATCGATCGGCGCGCCGCTGGTCAGCCGGGAGAACCGATGTCCAGCACTGACCACCACGGTGCATCGGCCTTTGGGTTCGTGCGCGCGCTCGTGCCCGTCACGGTCCTCGCCCTCCTCCTGTCGGCCTGCACAGGTACCAGCCCCAATGCGGGTACTGGCACCCGCATTGGCACCGACACAAGCCCCAGCGCCGGTATCAGCTCCAGCGCCGATACCGCCAGCAGCAGTCCCAGCTCCAGTACCAGCCCCAGCGCCGGTACCGGTACCGGCTCCAGCAGTCCCAGTACCGGCACAGCCGACCGCGCCGACAGACGCGACTTCGACCCGCTGTCACCCCCCGGCGAAACCCGCCCCCCGTTGACCCTGAAACTCACCTCTGCAGCGCTCGGCGACGGGGCGCCCAACGGCGGCGCCAGCCAGACCCAGACGGCCAACGGGGGCGCCAGCCAGGCCGGGGCGACCAATGGCGCTGCAAGCCAGACCCAGTCGGCCAGCCGTCCCATCAAACTCACCGGGAACGCCAAACCTGGCTGGCACAGCATTGACCGATCGCCGACGATGCCGGGCGCGGGCAGCCACCGCGCATTCCCGGGTGGCACGGTCCAGGAGTGGGATGCGGACTCGCCGGATTCTGGGTGGACCACCTACGGCCAGGACGGCACGATCGACACGACCTATCCGGACGGGTCCCGCACTACCCTCAGCCCCGGAGGGCTCACCGACTCGCCTGGCACCGACGGTCCGTTCGGCCCCGGTGACACCTACGACCAGTACGACAGCGACGACTCGCACATCCATATCGGCCCCGATGACATCTACTTCGAGGACCCTGACGGCACCCGCCACTACCCCGACGACGGTGACGGCGCCGTCGACATTCCGCCCCTCAAGTACGGACCGCCCGACGATGGCGCGCCCGGCAAGGGTCCCAGCGGCGGGATCGGCGAGCCGCACTACTTGACCGAAGACGGCGTGAGCATCACCACCCAGCGGCTGGGCGAGTACGTGCTGTCCACCGGCGTAGCGGGCCAACAGGTCCAGGCCCGCGCCCAGGCCTGGAAGAAGTCGCCATCCGCCGCCGCCATCACCGCGCTGGCGTTCGGAGTGGACGGCCAGCGACTGACCGTCGAGGTCGACGGGACGGTCCGACTAGACGGCAAGGAAGCCCCCGCCGGCCAGGACCTCGAGTTCGGCTTCGACAAGGGTGGGGCCGCCGGCCTGTGGCGGGCAGATGACACCGGGCCGGCGGAGGTTGTCGTGGTGGTCTGGCCCGACCTGTCAACCGCGTGGGTCACCATCCATGACGGATGGCTCAGCCTGCGGCTCCAGTGGCGTGAGCCCACCGGCGAGCGTCGGGGCGTACTCGGCTCCGACGACGGCGACGGCACCAACGACATCGCCACTCGTGACGGCACTGTCGTCGGCGAAGCAGGCCTGGACAACGCCGTGACCTCCTGGCTGCTCACCGCCGACGAGACCCTCTTCGACTACCAGGACGGGCTCACCACCGCCTCGTACCGCGACGACCAGTTTCCCTACGAGGACAAGAGCATCGACCTGACATCGGCCGACGAAGCCTGCTCAAAGGTGCCTGAGGGTTTCGCGCGCGAGGCGTGCCGCTACGACGTAGGCCTGACCGGGGTTGACGACTGGGTCGAGCCGGCCGCCGCGTTCGGCGACGCCGTGGTCGCCGACACCTCCCGCCGGATCGCCAAGGCCAGCATCGCCAAGGCAGTCCAGGCCCTGGTCGCGAACCGGTCCGCCACCGGCCCGACCAGCACCGGGGGGCAGAGGGACCGTCAGGGGATCAACCTCAGTGCCTCAGACCGTTCCGGGGCTACCGAGGAGTCCATCGACGGCTCGGTGACAGTTCACCTGAACGACGGCGAGGCCGTCACCTACCGCCTGGTGCTCGACGCCTCAGGCTCGGCGTACGCCCTCAACAACGACCTGACCTGCCCTCACGAGGTGTTCGAAGCCGGCAAGGCGGGCTACGCCTACTTCGACGAGTCCGGCAAGGCCGTGATTGGGCCGATACAAGGGTGTGACGACAGTGACAGGGCCGACCTCCTCCCGGGCACCTACTACCTCAAGCTGATCGGTCCCGGCTCGATCGACCTGGACCTGAACCTGATCCCCGCCGGCTGATTCGCTACCGGCGGCTCGACCGCTCGGGCGGGCGCCGACTCGCCGTCGCCGAACAGGTGGTCGCGGTCGCGGTTGCGGCGGGTCGAGTCACGGGCTGTCAAGATGGTCCCGGCAGCATCAACACGATCATCGGCGGCCGGTCCCGGCAGCTCCTTGGATCGTTATCGATTCGTAACCTTTGAGGGTTTAGATGTTGCTCGTTCCGAGGGCAGACTGTCGGTGGTCTCTCGTACACTTGTCTCATGGATCGGGTGGAACTGTCGGAGCAAGACGCGAAGGGCACTTGCGCCTTCTCCGCGGCAGATGAGGCCGCGGCAACCGCCGGTGGAAAGCCGGGCCGGGCCGGTTCTGACGAAGCAGGTACCGGTGCAGAAGGAGCCAGCCCAGCCGGTACCACCACGGCAGGAGCCGGCGTAGCCGAGGCCAGCGCCGACGAGCCCGGCGTTGATCGGGAGGGTTTCGATTTGGCCGGTCCGGATCGGCCCGGCATCTCCCGGCCCAGTGCGGGCGGGTGCGACGTTGGCGGGTGCGGTACCGAAGGGCCCGGCGCGGGCGGGTGCGTGGCGGGCACGAACTGGGCTGGGGCGTCGTTGGATGCGGCGGGCCGGGCCGGGCAGTTGCTCGAGGTGATCGGGCGCTCGATCGGTGAACTGCGCGGCCTGCCCTGGTGGACGGTGCCGGAGAAGGCGCTGCTGGAGGTGACCCGGGCGGTGGAGACCACGCTGCGTTCCGGGTACGGCGTGCAGGTCCGGCTGGCCGGGGAGTTGGCGGAGCGGGGCACTGCGCAGACTCTGTCG
>CAJDUM010000085.1_pt1 | contig 33977 bp, 38 predicted proteins | sample 7390781 | NCBI WGS metagenome assembly CAJDUM01 (sample SAMEA7055661, study PRJEB34461) | soil metagenome | biome: terrestrial ecosystem; feature: Peninsula; material: soil | place: Antarctica | collected 2016 | reverse complement strand
CGCTGCTGGAACAGGCCGACCGAGTCATGATCGTGCCCCATCCCCTGCCCCATATCGGTTCCGGGGACGCTGGTATTGCCGAGGTTCCGTAGGCCGGATTCGGCCAGCGAGACGTCGATGGCGATGATCGCCCCGGCCTGCCGCCCGTGGTTTGCGCGGCGGCGATGATCGCGCGGGCGTTCGCCGCTTGCGTGTCGGACAGGCCGGTAATCGGTCCGGTTGTGCCGCATCCACCGGCTTGTATGGCCCCGGCTTCCACACCCACCCCGGCGACGGTGCCGTCGCCAGTGGCGGCCCCGGCGACGATGACGATCAGGGCAACCGGAGCGATGACCGCGAGTAGTACCGCGGTTGCTGCGACCGGCAGCAGCTTCTTGATCAACCGGCGGTTCTTGACCACGACGGCTGCGCCGGCGGGCGCTGGACTCATGCCCGTACCACAGATGCACTGATCCCCCAGAAGTCGGTGTCGTTGCGGGCGACCCCGCCGTTGGCGACGACGGTGAGCCTGTGAGCCCCGGTCGGGTCGAGGATCGACCGATCGATGTCTGGGGCTGGGGCTTTCGGTGGATCGCGGAGCCGGAGGATGCTCCGTCGTGTCTGCTTGCCGGCCGGGTCCGCGACCCACAGGTCGGTGCGGTGGCGGTGGTATGCGCTCATGTTTCCTCCCAGCGGCTCGGGATGCCGCGGTCTCGCATCCAATGGCCGGAAGGCAACAACAATCGGGGCTCGCGGCGGGGCAGGCGTCCGCACGGCAGTTGACGCTGGATTTGCCGTCCGCGCTGGTGACCGAGGGACTCCACGGATCGACGCGATGGCGTCGCACCTGTGGTCGCGCCGCGATACCTGAAACCACCGGCATCGCCGGGGGCGACTACTGTGCGTTCGCGAACTGGTCAGCCCACGACTACGAGTGGTCCCCTCGGCGGAGAGATCCGATCGCGCGTCGACGTGCCGTAGACCGCCCCCGTCCCGGTGAAGTCACCGCGACACCTAAACGGTGACGAAGGCCCAGTCGTGCGGGTTCAGCCAGCCAGTCACCTGCAGGCGCCCCGCGGGGGGTTCGGCTTGTGGGACGGGTTCGAGTCGCAACGTCGACTGAGCCGGTGGCAATCGGGTCGCGGCGCTGCGTCAAAACGATTATGACGCGGGCACTCAGGCCTCCTGGGCTGTGCGGCGAACCAACGCCACGGCCGACCAGACCATCTGTTCGACGGCCTGCTCTCGAGTCAGGCCGGCGATGTCGGTGAGCCACACCAGCGACTCGATCCCGCTGACGGCGCGGACCGCGATCGCCAGGCGACGTACGCTGCCATCGCCGAGCTGGTGGGCCAACGGCTCGAGCGCCTCGGTGAACCAGCCGATCGCGCGTCCCTGGCGCAACGGGAGCTGTCGTGACTCGGTGTCGCTCTCGAGCGAGAGCCGGAGCATCGTGCGTTGCTGTGGCTCGGTGTCCACCACCATCGCCATGAAACCCCGAACCGCGGCCGCTACCCGCTCCTCCGGATCGTCACCCACGTCTGCGGGAAGCATTGAGGTCGCGTCCACTTCGGGATGGGCGGCCAACAAGAGCGCCTTCTGCGTCGGGAAGTAGCGGTAGGCCGTGGTCCGCGAGACGAAGGCCGCCTCCGCCGCCTCGCCGACCGTGGGTGGCCTGCCCCCGCGGGCCACCAGCTCCCGCGCAGCAGCGACGAGCGCCGTCTGGGTGCGCTGCTTCTGACGGGCTCGTCCGGTCTTCTCATACGCCGTTGACATCATCGTCACGGTATCGTAGTTTCGTCGTAGGACGCTAGTCCCACGAACGCAGGAGGCCACCGTGTCACCAACCACCACCGCACTCGTCCGCAACGCCGACGAGGCTGAGCGCCGGTGGTTCTATGGCGGCGGCCTCCACAGCTGGCTGGTCCGCGAGGGCGAGGTGGGCGATAGATTCCTGCTGTTCGAAGACACCGTCGAACCGGGCAAGCACACCCCGCTGCACACCCATCCCGCGGCAGACGAGACGTTCTACCTGCTCGACGGGTCGATGCTGCTCCACATCGACGGTGTCGAGCACGAGGTGCGCACGGGCGGGGTCGCGGTCATCCCACGCGGAGTGCCTCACGCGTTCCGGGCCCAGGCCGAGGGTGCTCGCATGCTGTGCCTGCACACGCCTGGGGGCGGTGAGGACTTCTACTGGACTGCCAGCAAGCCCGCGGCCCCCGGCGAGCCGGCCGTGGCCGTCGACTTCGACCGGATCCGACACGCCGCCGCCTCGACCGGCAGCATGAGGATCGTGGGACCGCCGCCCTTCTGAGCCCTACAGCCGTGGCCTGATCGGAGTCCCCCGCTTGAGGACCCGCGAGTTCACTACGCCTCGCGAAAGCCGTGAGCCTCGTCACGGCTCCAGAAGTCTTCCGCCGACCGAGGTGCAGTTGCGCATCAAACCGTGAATGGCGATTGGCACCACGATGGTCGCGAACACACATCCGCACCACCCCTGACAGTACGCGGTACGCGCTGCTGAGCCAGAAAAGCAGCAACGCCCGAAAGCGACCACACCATTGACGAGGGTGCCCGGGCCGTCTCGCAAGCCGCTCGCCACGAGGAGCGTGACCACAGCGGGATCCGCCTACGGGCGGTTTAGGCGCTGGCGAGCGGCCTGATCTGGTCAAGCGCCTCGGCGAGCCGGTCGCGTTCGATTTCCAGGTCGTAGCGGCCCTGCAGGTTCATCCAGAAGCGTTCGGACGTGCCGAAGTAGCGTGCCAGCCGTAGCGCGGTGTCTGCGCTGATCCGCCGCGTCCCGTGCACGATTTCATTGATCCGCCGGGGTGGTACGCCGATCGCCACGGCCAACTTGTGCTGGGTGACACCCAGCGGGGCAAGGTACTCCTCGGCCAGGACCTCGCCCGGGTGGATCGGTGCCATCGCTTCGGTACTCATGACGCGAGCTACTCCGTTCAGTGGTAGTCGACGATTTCGGCGTCCTCGGGTCCGGCAGTGCTCCATCGGAAGCAGATCCGCCACTGCTGGTTGATGCGGACGCTGTACTGACCGGCGCGATCACCGCGCAACTTCTCCAGCCGGTTCCCCGGCGGGATCCGCGCGTCATCGAGTGTCTCCGCCGCGTCCAGGATCAGCAGCTTGCGCAGCGCCATCCGGGCCGTCGACTGATCCAGGCGACGGGAGCGCTCTCGCCGCCATACCCGCTCGGTGTCCTTGTCGGCGAATGAACGCAGCACCCAACTAGCATAACGTATCGCGTTATTACCGCGCCACGTTACGCGCGCAATGACCGTGCCCGCAAACCGATCCGACACCGGGGTGTGTTCGGTGGGGTCGTCGCCGGACGTCGGTGATCTTGATGGTCACGGTTGTGGGGCGCGCATTATGTGGTCATCGGTGGACGTCCGGTATCCGAGTTGTCGTTCGGGTCATGATCGAGGCGGAATCAGGAGTGTCGCGTCTGTCTCAACCTTTCGGGGCCGTTGTGGGTGGTAGGGGTGTGTTCGGATATTGGGGAGGGCTGATGACCCAGGGCCCGACTGTTCGGGGCGGGCGGCCAGGTGCGGAGGACCCGGTGTCGGCTGCCCGCGGTAGCGGCGCTTGCGGGGTCGGGGTGGACGGACCGGCCGGGTCGAGGTTAGCCGAGTCCGGGTTATCGGGATCCTTCGAGTCGTTGTTCCGCGTGCAGTTCCCGACGATGTTCCGGCTGGCCCATCTACTCGGCGCCGACGACCCGGAGGACGTTGCGCGCCGTCCTGGCCCGGTCGATCACACGGCTGTGCCCTGGGCGTCGGGATCGTGCTCCTGCAGGAACGCGATCCCACGCGCCTGTGACACCGACGCGAACCACAATCCATAGTCACCCGACCTCAGGCCGAGGACTTCCAGGATCGACCCCCCCAGCCGCGCCTGCTCGGTTTCCTTCTGCCGCGCCTCTCGCTCGGCGATCTGTCGAGCCTCGCCGTCCTGGTCGCTCTCGGGTTGAACTCTGCTGTAGGACCGAGCGCGCGGACGCCCGTAAGCACTGAGGGTGACGTTCGTGTGCGTGGGCTGACGTCGCGGACCACCGCCGCCAGTTAACGGGTCCAATGTGAACGGCTCCGCTGTCCGGAACGTCTCGTTGAGCCAGCGAAAGACTCCGTTGCGGGCGCGGGAGTCAGCAGTCGCCCCGTCTTCAACACTGTAGTCACGCACTGTCCGCAGCCCGGTCCGAAGCTTTTGGCTGTACTGCTTTCGCCAGCGAGCCTTGTTCGCCGCCAGTCGCTGCCGGGCCTGCGCGACCTCCTGCTGCAGCGCCGCAGAATCGACGACAGAGGCGTTCGGCTTACCTGTCCGTTCCGCGAGCCCACTCTTCAACAGCACGGATCTGGTGCCGCCGTCCAAGGGTTTGTACGTCACCTCGGCGTGTGGGAATTGGCAAACGGTGGGGTAGTTCCATCTTTTGAGTGTGTAGATGTGGAATGCACTGGGGTCGGCGGTCAGGTCGACCCACATGACCACCTTGTCCTTCTTCGCGACGATGTCGGGGCGGGTGGATCCGGCGGCGACCTGGTAGGTCAGTGCCCAGCCGGCCGCGTTGCTCCCGAGCAAGTGGGTCGCCAGGGCCTCGATCGCGTAGCCGAACTGCGCCGCAGTCATGGCCCCAGGGGATCCATCGAGTTCCTCGGTGACGCGTTCGATCCAATGGCCGATGTGCCCGTCAGTACCGGCCAGGTCCTCCAGACCGGTGAACAGCGGGCGGCTGATCACCTGGTTGTAGGCCTTTTCCGTTGCTGCATCTACGGCTTCAAGCAGCTTCTCCGCCTCGTCACTGAATTTTCCATCCTGCAGGTCCGTGGGATGTCCGCGCACCGAGACCCGACGACGAATCATCAACTGGTCCCCGCGGCCCTGCGGCGCTCCCTGAGCGGAGCGCCGGAGCGGGCGAATTGGTGGGCAGAGCGTCGGTTCCTGGTCCGCGCCGACCACCCGCGACCACCCGGCGGGCCGTTGGCGCTGACCCTGGGTGCGCCGAAGGTACGGCAGAACGCCGCCAGTGGCAGGCAGTGCCGCAGCGGCATCGCCGTCGGCAACCGTAGATGGCATCCGGCCGGCGCGGACTGGGTAGCGTGGGACCGGAGCGAAACCCCTTTGCTGGGGGATCATGTCGGCTCCGTCACCACTGCCGCCACCGCCGCTTGCTGGCTCATGCAACGTCGCGGCTGCCGGACCCGCCCCCATCGTCTCGTGCATCGAACCTCCAGATCAGCCAGCCGCAGGTGTGTCGGCCGACGAACTGTCATGACTATCTCACCTGTTGTCGGGGTACCTCAAGCCTGCAGAAGATCGAGGGCCCTGCGGGTGATCCGTCGGCAAGCAGCCCACGCGGACCTTCACGATGTCCCCGACACCACACGGATCTGCCGAACCAGTCCGGCTGCGACTCGGAGATCGGTGACCGGCCAGCGAAGTGCCGGGACCATCGCCACGCCGCCGCATTGCCGATACCGAGCCGGGCAATAACCCACCCAGCGGCCACACCCCACCCAGCGTGCACACCCCGGGACTGCCCTGGGTGCTGTTGACGAACAGCCCGACTGCTGGGCGCCGCCGCAGTAGGGTCCCGTACCACAAGCCCAGCAACCTGCTCGATCCGCCGCGGCTTCTGCTCGCCGCGCCGGGCACGTGGTCACGGAATCGCTCGTGGATCGAGCGGACCTACCATCGCAAACGTCGGCAACGCGGCTACCTGCTGCGTAAGCCGATCGGCATACGGAGCCGCGGTGATCTTGGTCGTCAACACCGCAAGAGTGCGAAACCGTCACCGGTTGCCGTTTCGCTTGTGGCGCGGCCCGCGATGTCCGCGCGGTTCACCCGGAAGCGTCTCGGTTGCGACCGCTGGTATGCTGGCTTTCAGAAAGTTGGAATGTAGGAGGTTCGTCATGGTCCGAGCGGTTGTGAGGAGCAAGGGTCAGATCACTTTGCCCAAAGAGGTCCGCGACGCGCTGCACCTGCACGAAGGCGACGACGTGGCCTTCGTCGTTGAAGCGGAGCAGGTGACGATGCGTGGGCTACGGTCCGTCCCGACCGAACAGGCCTGGTTCTGGACACAGGAATGGCAGGACGGAGAGAAGCAGGCAAGCCAGCAATTGGCGGCCGGCGAAGGCGCGGTGTTCGATCACGCCGAGGCGTTCCTGGACTCGTTGAAGTAGGTGCCGACCTACCAGCGGTTACCCCGCTTCGACCAGGATTGGCAGAGCCTGGACCGGGACGAGCAGCCGCGATTCCGAGTCGCCGTCGCTCGCTTCGTTGAGGATCTGGAAGCCGGAAGGCCGTTTCGACCGGGGCTTCGGGTGAAGAAGGTGCAAGGCACCAACGAGCTTCTGGAGATGACCTTCTCGCCGGATGGCCGAGCCACCTGGCAGTTCGGGGCCGAGGTCACGCCGGGTCAAACACACGTCGTGTGGCGCCGGATTGGCACCCACGACGTCTTCCGCTCCCCGTAGTGAGCGCCCTGCCCTCACCGGACGTTTCAGCCGCGCCACGGTCCCGCTCACCGATCCTCCACCGGGACGAGCAGCGGCCCGCTGACCGTCATCGCCGGGCGGACGCACTCCGTCTCGGAAACGATCTGCACATGTCGAGATGAGTACGTGCCGTCGACGTTCTAGCGCGCCTGATCAGTGTGCCTGCAGCAGGATCCGCTTGCGCGGCGGTCGTGATCTTGGTTTTGATCCCGACGGGGACGTCGTCCGGTCACCGATCAAGGTTCGGCGAGCGGGACGGTCCTGTGGTGGCTCTCGCTGGTTGGCAGGTCATGTCTGAGTCGATGGAAATGCGTCGAGCCTGTCGTCGGCCCAGGTACGCCCTTCGGTGGCACGGCTGCGCTCCCGCTCGACCCGCCGTCGTGAGTGGAACGGCTCTCGCAGACCAAACGAGGGTGGGATTGCGCGGTCTGTGGGTTCGTAGCGTCGGGTTGGAACGGATGTAACGGTTGGGGTACCGCGCTGGCATATAGGGGTTGGGAGGGCGGATGACGAGCATTGAACGCGTCAGCGCGGTGGACCGCTGGTATCGGCGCCACGGCCAGGCCGTGCGCCGGTACGCGATCCGCCGGGTAGGGGTCCAACTGGCCGAGGAGATCGTCTCGGATGTCTTCGCCGCGGCGCTGATGACCTCATCGCGGGTTCCCGACGAGGATGGTGCGCTGCCGTGGTTGTACGCGATCGCCAGGAACACGGTGGCAAGGCCCGCTACCGGCAGGCGCGGCGGGCGGCACTGGACGGGCGGCTGCGGGCGTCGGCGGGCGATGGCATCGAACCGGACGTGGCCGGCTCGGTCGTTTCCCGGGAGTGGGTCCAGTCGGCCTTCGACCGCCTCGGAGGCGACGCGGCCGAACTGCTGCGCCTGATCGTCTGGGAGGGCCTGGACACGCCGGCCGCCGCGTCGGTCCTGGGGATCTCCGCGGGGACGGCCCGAGTTCGTCTACATCGCCTGCGCCGCCGGGTGCAGCGCTGGCTTCCGTCCGAGGCCCTGGAGCAATTGAAGAATGGGAGGCACCCGTGATGAACACCGACGATGAGATCGTGCTCAGGGCAATCTTCGCCGAACACGACCCCGCGGCGAGCCCGCAGGAACGGCGGGCTACAGCTTTGTCTACCGCCGACTACCTCGGTCGGGAGCAGAACGTTCTGGCCGGCGCGCCGCCGGTGCGCCCGGCGGGGTCGGGGCCTACCGTTGCGCACCGCCCGGCGCGGCGGCGCGGGCGGTGGTGGATCCCGGCGGTCGCTGCGGCCGTGGTGGCGGCCGCGGCCATCACCCCGGCGATCTGGTCATCGAGTCGACCGGCCGCGCCGACAGCGGTGCCTCCCGCGGCTGGCGGGCAGCAAACACCGCCCGGGCCAGTCGCTCGGGCGCAATACGACCACGTCCGCTGGCAGTCCTACACCGGCACGAATCTGGACTACACCGTCGACTGGTGGTTCAACGGCGTCGCCGGCCGTGAGCTGAAAACAGCCGCCTCCGGAACCGTCACGGAGGACCTCACCCTCTCCTACGTTTCGACCCGGTCGTCACCGGTGTCAGCATCGGCCACCGCGAACCTCTCCACGTCCGCCTCCGGCACCGCCTCGGCCGTTGCCTCGCCCGCGCCGGCGCCGGCGACCCGGCATGATCCCCGCCAAGCCCCCAGCAGCCCAACCGGTACCGGCATGGCGCAAGCCAGTCCGGCGCCCACCGCCGGTGTGGAACCCGTCGGTGACGACTTTCCTGGCAAGGTCCCGACTACCGTCGCCGACCTGCAGTCATATCTGGCCGACCCCGACGGCACAGTCTCCGCCCAGAAGGTCGAGAGCATCATCTTCCAACGCATGCTCGACACAGCCCAAACGACCGCGCTGGCCCAGATAGCCCGTTCACTGCCAGCCACAGTTGCACCGCGCACCGCGACCACCCCGACCGGCATACCAGTCCAGCTGATCACGCCCACCGATCCGGCCACAGCCGGCGGACCCGGCGACAGTCTCGTGCTCAGCGCCGACGGCGCCCGAATTATCGGCGTCAGCGGCACGGACGGGAACGGCGGAACCTGGTGGCAACTGGTGGAACTGTCCGAACACACCACCAACACAAGCCACTGACACGCCGCTGGGCAAACGCCCGACATCAACCTGCCGACGGCGCCACCCCCTGGCGGCTGCAACCCCTACGGAAACAAGGCGGCCCGACCGGTCAGGGATCCGCTCACGACACACGATTCGGTGACGGACAGCCGGTACGGTGCCGCCGACCTCGGCATCGTCCAGGGGCAGCCAGGTCTGTCTGGCAAACTTGACTGATGGCCAGCTATCGAGACCGCTGGATCGAGTGCACCGACGAGGCGATTCGGATCCGCGGCTACTACTTTCCGTGGGGCACCAAGACCATCCCCTACACGTCGATCCGTTCGGTTCGTCGCGTCGATACCGGCACGCTCACCGGCAAGGCGCGGATCTGGGGGACGGCGAATCCACGCTATTGGGCAAGCCTCGATCCTGGGCGGCCGCGCAAAAAGGTCGGACTGATCCTGGACCTTGGCCGACGCGTGCGTCCGTTCCTCACCCCTGATGATCCCGGGGCGGTCGAGGGCGCCATCCGGGAGCACACCGATCTCGGTCCCACCACGCGCGGCGAGCGCGGTCCCATCATCTGACAGGGCTGCCAGCAAACACCGGCCCCCAGCGCGGGCGCCGCCCGCAAGACGATCGCTGACCGGGCAGGGATCGCTCAGTGCGTCCTGCACCAGGATCCAGCTGCAAGACGCCCGGTAGCGTCCTTCGACCACCGCGCACCGTGTCTAGTAAGATAGACGTCAATGACCGGTCGGGAGGTGCTTCGGCAGGTGAACAAGCTGGGATGTCAGCGACTTCGTCAGCGCGGCTCGCATGTCGTGGTGCGCTGTCCTGGTGGTTGCCAGACAGTCGTGCCTGATCACCGCGGCACAGATATCGCGACCGGAACGCTACGAGCAATCGAACGGACACTTGCGCCTTGCCTCGGAGAGGGGTGGCTGAGATGAGCCGCAGAAAGCGATACGTCGCGGTCTATGAACGGGATCCAGATGGTGACGCTTGGTTGGTGCACATCGACGGCGAGCCCGGATGCCAGACGTATGGTCGCAGCCTGCGTCAAGCCAGCGAGCGCATCCGTGAGGCTCTGGCGGTGTGGCTCGACCGTGAGCCGGACACGCTGACGGTGGTTGACCGACTGCCCGCGGACCTCGAAGAGATGTCCCGGAAAGTCGCCAGTCGCCGCTCCGAGGCCGAGCGTGCCGGCGACGCGGCGCAGACGGCAACGGCCCAAGCAGTGCGCGAGCTCGCGGCCCGAGGGTTGTCGCGTCGAGACGCCGCCGACCTTCTCGGAATCTCCCACCAACGCGTACAGCAGTTGCTTGCGAGCTGAACGCGGTCCCGCTGGAGGATCCCGTTACGACGACGCTCACGATCTTGATCGCCAACGGCACTACAAGCCTGGAACCGTGACCGCTCAGGTTCGGCTATCGGGACGAGGCAGCTGAGTCGCGGGGTGGTGGGGTCTCGTCGGGTTAGCGCCGGGTTGGTTAGAAGTGGGGGTCGGGTTGCTGTTCGGAGGGTTCGTTGGCGAGGTGGTGTAGGACGCGTTCGTTGAGGGTGGCGATGGTGTCGAGTTCGGCGGGGGTGAATAGGTCGATGAAGTGCTGGCGGACGTGGTCTACGTGTGTGGGTGCTGCGTCTTCGATGGCGTGGCGTCCGGCGGGTAGTAGGCGGATCATGACGCTGCGGGCGTCCTCGGGGTTGGGTTCGCGGGCGATCAGTCCTCGTTTCTGCATGCCGCGGACCTGGTGGGAAAGGCGACTCTTCTCCCAGGTCAATGTGCTGCACAGTTCCTGGGCGGACATGCGGTCGGTGGGGTGCTCGGAGAGCACGGCGAGGACCTCGTAGTCGGCTTGGGTCAGCCCGGAGTCCTGGAGTAGGTGGCGGCTCAGGCGCACGTCGAGTTGGTAACTGGCGTGCTTGAACGCTCGCCAGGCTCGGTCCTCGTGGGCGCCCAGCCATCTCGGTCCGGTTGGCATGCCTCCAGAATAACTCATGGTTGACTCCTCAATCAATGATGTTATGGTTGAGAGGTCAACCATTGCTGGCTCTGTTCACCAGACGGGCCCGGATCCAGAAAGTAGGCACACATCATGAGCAGCATCAGCATCATCGGCCTGGGAAACATGGCCCGCGCCCTGGCCACCCGCGCGCTCGACGGCGGCAACACCGTCGAGCTCATCGGCCGCGACCCGGCCAAAGCCGCCCTACTGGCCAGTGAACTCGGTGCCGGCGTCACCACACGAGCAATGGGCGCCGTGCCCGCCGGCGACATCGTCATCCTCGCCGTGCCCTACGCCAGTGCCGTCCCGATTGTCACCCAGTACGGGGACGGACTGTCCGGCAAGGTCATCGTCGACATCAGTAACACCTTCGCGCCGCCCGATTTCATCGGGCTGCTGACCCCCGACGGAAGCTCCGCCGCCCAGCAGATCGCCGCCACGGCCCCCGCGGGCGCGCGGGTGGTCAAGGCGTTCAACACCATCTTCGGGCACCTGCTGGCCGCCGACTCGGAACCCCGGCGTCGGCTGGACGTCTTCCTCGCCGGCGACGACGCGCAGGCCAAGCAACAAGTGTCGTTATTCATCGACAGCCTCGCCCTCCGCCCCCTGGACACCGGCCCGCTGGCGATGGCAGGCGTCCTGGAACAGGCAGGTCTGTTGGTGATGGGCCTGGCTAGCCACGGCGTGGGGCACTACAACTTCGCCCTCGGCATCACCGTTGTCGGCTGAGCGCCACCACGCTCCCCACTCTCTACCAGTCATTCAACCCAACACCAGGAGAAACCCATGTCCGAGACCATCCAAGCCATTGCCGATTTGACCGGCAACTACATCATCGATCCCGCCCACAGCCGCATCGGCTTCGTGGCCCGCCACGCCATGGTGACCAAAGTGCGTGGCTCATTCACCCGTTTCGAAGGCACGGTCCACCTCGACGAGCACGACCCGGCCCGATCGACCGCGCACATCGTGATCGAGACCCACAGCATCGACACCGGCAACCCCGAACGTGACGCCCACCTGCGCGGCAACGATTTCCTCGCGATGGACGTGTTCCCAGAAATCACCTTCACCAGCAGCACGGCAGAGAAACTGGGCCCGGCGGACTTCACCCTCACCGGGGAACTGACGGTCAAGGGCGTCAGCAAACCCGTCGCCATCGACTTCACCTACCAGGGCACGTCAAAGGATCCCTACGGCAACCTGCGAGCCGGCTTCGAGGGAAAGGCCACCATCAACCGCCGGGACTTCGGCGTCATCACCAACCTCGCCCTAGAGACCGGTGGCGTCCTGGTAGGAGACAAGATCGCGCTCGAGTTCGACATCTCACTGATCCGCTCCTGAGCCGCCATGACCGGCCCTCACGAAACACCCCCCACCACCAGACAGGCACCGTTGGAAGGAAAACGACAGGGAATGCTTCCCGCGCTTGCCGCGTCGACTCCGGTCACGTCCCCTGGTTCAGATCGTTTCGATGTCACGGGCTCGATTAACGTGCGCCCCTGACCGCGGATCCGACCGAAATCCCCCTCGTTTCGGATTTCGGTCGGATCCGGCCCGGAACACCGCACCGACCAGCCACGCCACCTGACGGTCCACAACCTCGCCACAATGCCCGAGTCCGGGTTCGGCGAACAGATCCGAACCGCCCCGAACCGACTTGACGGCCCTCTGTCGCGCACTGGTGGAGTTCCACCGTGACCATCGTCGTGGCGGCGGCCGTGCTGGTCATCGGGGAGTACTCCGTGCTCCGGGTCGTTGAACCCCTGCCCCCCGCGCCGACCGCGGTGTTCGATTCGCTGGGCCTGCCCGGCATCGGGGCGATGATCGCCGCTGCGCTGCTGGTAACCCTCGGCTTCGCGCTGCTGGCCATGGCGGCAGTGTTGATCTTGCGATCCGCGCTGGGCGGACTGGTCCTGATTGGGGCGCTGATCACTGCCGACCGCACCGCGGCGATGGTCTTCCCCCACCTCAACCGATTCACCCTGATCAACAACGCCGGACTGCTCACCGCGCAAGTGAAAAGTTCGGAACCCGTCCGTCAAGGTCTGTATCTGGAACTATGGCCCAGACCATCATCCGGCATCATCGTGAACGGATGGCTCGCCGTCATCCTGCTGGCGATCATCTGCGCGGCAGCACTGGCCGTGGCCGTGGCCCACCAAGACGTCAACTGACTGGCAACACCACCTGCCGCCCCCGCGAATCCGACGTAGCAATCCGAACCCGCCGAAGACGATCCTCATACCCGCATGACCATCGCGCTACGGGACGCCGGTGATCTTGGACGTGACTGCTACAGGCCGCTCATTTGGTCGCCGCAGGACGTTCGGTAACGGCGACGATGCCCTGTTCGCGGTGCGCGGTTTCGTTCGGGGTGTTGCTGGGGCTGGCGGATGTTTCCGGGTGCGTTGGCGTGTCGGTGAGTCGCGGGCCGTAGCCCGCGGGCGTTACCGGTTGAGTATCGCTGGGTTGTCTGTTAGGTCTGTAGTTTGTAGCCGAGGCCGCGCACGGTGAGTAGGTAACGCGGGTTTGCAGGTTCGGGTTCGATTTTGGCGCGGAGCCGTTTGATGTGTACGTCCAGTGTTTTGGTGTCGCCGACGTAGTCGGCGCCCCAGACCCGGTCGATGAGTTGCGCTCTGGTCAGTACTCGTCCGGTGTTGCGCAGCAGGTATTCCAGCAGGTCAAACTCTTTGAGCGGCAAGGGTAGTTCCCGTCCGGCGACGTTGACTTGGTGGCGTTCCACGTCCATTCGGATGTGCCCCGATTGCAGAGCGGCGTCGGGTGCGTCGGGGGTGTCGCCGCGGCGGAGGACGGCCCGGATCCTGGCCACGAGTTCCCGTACCGAGTACGGCTTGGTGACGTAGTCGTCGGCGCCGAGTTCCAGGCCGACGACCCGGTCGACCTCGGTGTCTCGGGCGGTCACCATGATCACCGGCACCGGGCCCTGTCGGCGGAGTTCGCGGAGTACTTCCGTGCCGCTCATGCCGGGGAGCATGAGGTCCAGTAATACGATGTCTGCGCCGTGGCGGTCGAACTCGGCTAGTGCGTCCGGCCCGGTTCCGGCGGTTGAGACGACGAATCCCTCGCGTCGCAGCAGGTAGGCCAGTGGCTCGGCGACGGATTCCTCGTCCTCGACGATCAGCACCCTGCTCACGACACTCCCGTCTGTTCCATACCGATGTCGCGGGCGGATTCCGGTCCGTTCCCGGCGTTGTCCGTCCCGGCGTTGTCTGTCTCAGCGCCGGGATCTTTCCGTGGGGCCGGCGGGAGGCTGATGGTGAAGGTGGAACCCACCCCGACCCGGCTCCACAGCGATACCGTGCCGCCGTGGACGGCGGCCACATGTTTAACGATGGACAATCCGAGTCCGGTACCGCCGGTCGCTCGAGATCGTGCCGGGTCCACCCGGAAGAACCGTTCGAAGACGCGCTGTTGGTGTGGCGGCGCGATCCCGATCCCGCGGTCGGTCACGGCGATCTCCACTCGGTCTCCGCGTAACGCCCGAGACAGCGAGACTGCCGAGTTGCGCGGCGAGTAGTGGACTGCGTTTTCCACCAGGTTCGTCACCGCGGTGGCCAGCAGGGCACGGTCTCCGGAGACCACCAGCCCGCTCGGGGGGTCTGTGGTGAGGTCGATGGCGGCGGCGCTCGCCGCCACCGACGCCCGCTCAAGGGCGTCGGTGATGATGTCGTCCACCGCCACCAGCTCCGGGTCGGCCACCTGGCCGGAGCCCTGCACCGCGGACAGGGCGATGAGTTCGGTGACCATGTTGGCCAGCCGCGACGACTCCCGCTGCAGCCGTTCGGCGAAATCCCGCACCGTTTCGGGATCATCGACTGCCTGGATGAGGGCCTCGGCCAGTAGTCCGACAGCGGTCACCGGCGTTTTGAGCTCGTGGGAGACGTTCGCGACGAAGTCCCGCCGCATCGCCTGGGTGCGGCGGGCCGCGGACTGGTCGGTACCGACCACCAGGACGAGCCCGTCCCCGATATCTTGGGCCTGCAACGCGACGGCCTCGACGCCGGCACGCCGACCGGGGATTTCCAGCTCGTCGGGTTCGGCGGACCGGGCCGCGTGTGCGGCCAACTGCTGCACTGCGGGCTCGGGTAGGCCGAGGTGGGCCATCCCGAGCGTTTCCGTCGCGGGATTGGCCAGACGCTGATGTCCGTTGGCGTCCAGGACCAGATATCCAGTCCCTACCCGATCGAGCACGGCGGCGGCGAGCCTCATCTCGTCGGTGCCCTGGGTGTTGACCTCGTGATCGCGCCGACGCAACACCATGGCACAGATCAGCCATCCCACCAGCATCCCGGCCAGCGCTGCGAGCAGATACGGCAGGGTGTGCACCAGATCATGGTAGGTGCCCGAGCAGGTCCGGGAGGCTGCCGCAGGGCTGCGCGCGGCAGCCTACCGAAGTGTCACCGCACCAATACCGAGCGTTCAGCCACCGTTCACCCGGGTCCTGCGGGTAGGCGATGTTCACCCGGCGTTCATCGTGGGGTGGGGTGTTCGCTGACCGGCTGGCCTATCGTCGAGGCATGCGACAGAGCTACCACAACCAGCTCTCGGACCTGTCTGAGGTGGGCGCACGAATGTGCGATCTCGCGGTCCAGGCCATGCGGGGCGCGAACTCGGCGCTGTTGGATGCCGATCTCGGACAGGCCGAACAGGTCATCGCCATGGACGCGGCGCTGGACCAAGCGCGGGCCGAGGCCGAGGAGGGTGCGTTTTCACTGCTGGCTTTGCAGGCCCCGGTCGCCTCGGACCTGCGCACGGTGGTGTCGGCGCTGTGGATCGTCGCGGATGGACACCGGATGGGCGCGCTGGCCATCCACGTCGCGAAGGCCGCTCGACGTCGCCATCCCGCCGCGGTCCTGCCCGACGACGTCCGACCGATCTTCACCGAGATGGGCCGGGTGGCAGTCGATCTGGGCTCTGAGGCGGCCACTGTGCTGCGCAACCGCGACCCGGAGCGGGCCCGGGCCATCGATGAGCGGGACTCGGAGATGGATACCTTGCACCGTCGACTGTTCACCGTTCTGCTGTCACCGGATTGGAATTACGGGGTGCAGCCCGCCGTGGACATCTCGTTGTTGGGCCGGTTCTACGAACGCTATGCCGACCACGCGGTCGCCGTTGGCAGGCGGGTGGTCTTCCTGCTCACCGGCGAGAACGTCGGCGGTGATACGACAGTCGTGTTCACTGCACCCGAACGCTGACCCGGATCGAGTCGGTCAGCCGAAGCGCCCGGAGATGTAGTCCTCCGTTGCTTTCTGGGTGGGATTGGAAAAGATCGTCGCGGTGTCGCCGTACTCGATCAGCCGTCCTGGCTGGCCGACGCCGGCGAGGTTGAAGAACGCGGTCCGATCCGAGATCCGCGCCGCCTGTTGCATGTTGTGGGTGACGATCACGATCGTGTAATCCTTCTTCAGCTGCTCGATCAGATCCTCGATGGCCAGCGTCGAGATCGGGTCCAGCGCTGAACACGGCTCGTCCATGAGCAGCACCTGCGGCTGGATCGCGATTGCCCGCGCGATGCATAGCCGCTGCTGCTGACCACCGGACAGGCCCGCTCCCGGCCGGTTCAGCCGGTGCGCGACCTCTGCCCACAGGTTGGCGCCGCGCAGCGACTGCTCGACGATCTCATCGAACTGTTTCCTTGACTTTCGTGTCCCGGCGATCTTGTATCCGGCGATGACGTTGTCGTAGATCGTCATGCTGGGAAACGGGTTCGCCCGCTGGAAGACCATGCCCACGGTGCGGCGCACGTTCACCGGGTCGACGCCAGGGCCGTAAAGGTCCTCGCCGTCCAGTTTCACCGAGCCGGTCACCCGACCGCCCGGGGTCACCTCGTGCATCCGGTTGATAGTTCGCAGGAAAGTGGACTTGCCGCACCCGGAGGGCCCGATCAGGGCGGTGACCGTCCGTGGCGCGATGGTCAACGACGCGTCCTGCACGGCCAGGAACTGCCCGTAGTAGGCGTTGAGGTCATCGATGTCGATGCGCTTGGCCATGGGCGTCCTTACTCCTGGAGTTCACTTCGACTTGGGCCGCAAGGCCCGGGCCAGCAGCCGCGCTGCCACATTGAGCAGCAACACGAGCAGCACCAGCACCAACGCCGCCCCCCAGGCGCGGGCCTCGGCGTACTGCCCGGTCGACCCGGTTCGTTTGCCGAGCTGGTCCCAGATGAACATCGGCAGCGACGCCTGGTCGCCGGCGAACGGATCGATGTTGATCCGCGAGCTGTAGCCGACCAGCAGGACCAGCGGGGCCGTCTCGCCGGTCACTCGGGCGATGGACAGCAGCGAGCCCGTGATCAAACCGGACAGCGCCGTCGGCAGCACGACCTTACCGATCGTCCGCCATCGCGGGACCCCCAAGGCGTAGCTGGCCTCCCGCAGCTCGCGGGGCACCAGCCGGAGCATTTCCTCGGCGGAACGGACCATGATGGGCAGCATCAGGATCGCCAGGGCCAGGGATCCGGCGACGCCGAACGGCCGCAGGCCCGTTCCCAGCAGCAGGAACGTGTAGACGAACAGGCCCGCCACGATCGAAGGAACACCGCTCATCACGTCGACGAAGAAACTCACCGCGCGTGCGAATGCTCCGCGCCCGTATTCGACCAGATAGATCGCGGTGAGCAACCCGATCGGAATCGCCACGATCGCGGCCACGGCCACCTGCTGCAGCGTTCCGATGATCGCGTGGTAGATCCCGCCGCCGGGCATGGACGCGGTCACGCCGGCCATGGAGTGGGTGAAAAACGTGACGTTCAACGCGGACATTCCGCGGATCACGATGTAGGACAAGATGAGCACCAGCGGGATGATCGCGGCCACGAAGCAGGCCGAGATCAGGGTGGTGGCCAGCCGGTCCTTGGCGCGGCGTCGGCCCTCGACCGAGAACGACCATGCGGTGAGCAAGACGACGAACACGCCCGCGGCGGTGCACAACGACGTTGCCCATCCGGTCCAGGACAGCGCGGAGCGGGCACCCAACGCCAGGCCGATAGCCACGACCGCCACCGCATAGGCGGCCCACGCCGGGAGCCGGGCGCCGACCAGCACTGAGCGCGCGGGCGCCGATGCAACTGCAGTCGGCGGTGCCGTTGACGTGGTCCTCACGCGGTGAATTCCTTACGCCTGGCGATGACCATCCGCGCGGCCGTGTTGACCACCAGGGTGATGACGAACAAGAACAGCCCGGCAAGGACCAGCGCCGGGATGCCCAGCCTGCTCCCTCCGGCCTCGCCGAACTTGAGCACGATCGTCGACGCGACGGTGTCGCCGCCGGGCTCGGTCAGGTGCCAGTTGACGGTGAACCCCGAGTTGAGGACCAATGCCACGGCGATCGTCTCGCCCAGCGCCCGACCCAGGCCGAGCATCGACGCGGAGATCAGACCGGACCGGCCGAAGGGCAACACGGCGGAGCGGATCACCTCCCACTTCGTGGCGCCCAGCGCCCAGGCCGCGTCGATGGTCTCCCCAGGCGTCTGCAGCAGAACCTCCCGTGACACCGCGGATACCACCGGGATGATCATGATCGCCAACACGATCCCGGCGATGAGCAGGCTCTTGCCGTACTGGCCTGCCTCGGTGGCGGTGCGGTTGTGGAAGATCGGAATCCAGCCGAAGTACTCCGAAAGCCACATCTGCAGTCCCTGGGTGCGGGGAATCAGGAAGTACAGGCCCCACATGCCGAACACCAGGGACGGAACCGCGGCCAGCAGGTCGACGATCCCGCCGAGAATCCCGGCCATGCGGCGCGGTGCGTACTGCGAGATGAACACCGCGATCCCTATCGCGATGGGCACTGCGATCGCCACCGCGATCACCGAGGAAACCACGGTGCCGAACAGGATGGCCGCCATCCCGAACATCGGCGGCTCCGCCTGCGGCAGCCAGACCTGTGTAGTGAACAGGTTCCCGGCGTTTCCGGACAGCGCCGGAATCGATTTCCAGACCAGGAAGACGGCGATCGCCGCCATCACCACCAGCACAATCCCGCCGGCCACGGCGGAGGTCGCCCGGAACACCCGGTCGCCGGTACGGGTCGCCCTGCCGCTGATGGACCCCCGGACGTCGCCGCCACCGTCCCGCGTCGGCCGGTCCATCGTTTCGCCGCCGGTCGCCACCGCCCGATTGTCCGTCACCCTCGCCACCCGCTTCCGAATCCGCGCCCCGGCCGTTTCGTTGTGCCGCGCGACCCGACGGACTCAAACCCCGGGGCGCGGCGATTCGTCGGCTAGCCCAGTGCCTTGACCGCGTCGAGCACCTTCGCGCCGATCTCGGCCGGCAGCGGCGCGGAGCCGATATCGACCAGGTCATGCTGTCCGTCCGTGGCGGCGTAGCCCAGGAAGGACTTCAGCAGAGCCGCCTTATCACCGTTACCCGCGGAACACACCAGCTCGTAGGTCACCAGGATCACCGGATAAGCCCCGGGGGCCTTCGTCGCGTAATCGAGCTGCAACGACAAGTCGCCACCGGTTCCGGCGATCTTCGCCGCCGAGACGGCCTGACCGGCCGCTGCGGCGGTGAGCTGTACCGGGCCCGATCCGTTATCGATCCACGCCATCGACAGCGTGTCCTGCTGCGCGAAGCTCCACTCGACGTAGCCGACCGCGCCGGTCGTCGACTTCACCGCGGCGGCGACGCCGTCGCTGCCCTGGGCGCCGGTCCCGCCGGGCGCTGTCCAGGCCTTGCCGCCCGGATAGGTCCAGCCACCCGCCGCGGTCAGGTACTTGGTGAAGTTGTCCGTCGTCCCGGAGTCCTCCGCCCGGTGAACAGTTGAGATGGCAAGCTCGGGGAGCGCCACGCCGCCGTTCAGCGACGCGACCTCGGCGTCGTTCCACCTGGTCACCTTGCCGGAATAGATGTCCACCAACACCTTCGGCGTCAAGATCAGCTTGTCGACTCCGGGCAGGTTGTAGGCCACCGCGATCGGCCCGGTCACCATCGGAAGGTCGACGGCAGCGTTGCCATCGCAGCGCTGCGACTTCGCCTGGCTCAACTGATCCGAACTCATCGCCGAGTCCGAGCCGCCGAAGTCGGTCTGATCGGCGATGAAGTCGCTCACGCCCTTACCGGACCCGCCGCCGCCGTAGTCATTGATACTCGCGTGGCACTTGGCGTTGTACGCGGTGATCCACGCCGCCATCACCGTGCCCTGCGCGGTGGAACCCGACGACCGCAACGAACCACTCGCACAAGTAAACCCGGCATCGGCGAAACCCGGGACCGCGGCCGACCCACCGGAGCCGGAATCGCCGGGCGCGCTCCCAGATCCGGACCCAACGCCCCCGCCGCGACCAACGCCACCACAGCAGTCATCGAAGTCCTCTTCACACGCCGTCCCTTCCCAGATCGACTACACGGAGCGGACCAGTGGCGCGACACCGCGCGCCCCCACCCGACTTGGACGTTAAAGGCCCCGGGTAACCGCCCGGCCACCCCCACATGAACACCCGGTGAACACCGACAAGCCAAGCACCCCGCACCCCGCCGGGCCGGTCACATGAGGGGTCGCCGAGCACCCGCGCGGCGCCAATCCGCGGCGGCGGCAGTTCCCGCGCCACACCGCCTCCTGGCACATCAGGTCGTCGAGATCCACCGATTGGCTTAGCATCCCGGCCACGGCGTTCAGGCGTGCTAGTTGCAGCAGCGCTTCGGTCATGTCCCAGAGCCGAACCAGCCCCAAAATGCCGATCCGCCGAACCCGCGGCTGCCCCGACCCGGCCCAGTAGCCCCGCCGGGGCAGCACCACGAAGATCACCAGGAAAGGGCACCCGCCGAAGCCGCCCAGCGGTACAGGGCCGCGGACCTGATCGCCGGCGCGACCCCGGCCGGCGAATTGCCGGTCCCTCGGAGGATCAGCTCACGCTCGCCGGTTGGACACCCGGCGCCGCGGCCACCGGGCCGAGGGATGGAGCCGGGGACACCACGCCCGGCACGATCTTCCGGGTTCGCCGCGCACCGCGGCTGGATGTGCCTGCCAGCGGCGTACCTGGCAGTACGCGGCCTTGATTGCCGGTACCTCACCCGCGGGTGTGGCCCGTCGCGGGCTGAACGCCCGGGGAACGCAGCCGGTGCGGGGTGAGCGATGCGATCAGGCGATGCCTGCCGTCGGATCTGTGGCGCGCTAGCACCGACCGGCGCATGGACGTGATGTCGGGAAGTTGTATGAGTAGTGGCGGTAACGGGTGCCCGATCGCCTGGGACAGGATGTGGTCCGCGAGCGCCGGGTTGCGGGCCAATACGGGGCCGTGCAGGTAGGTGGCCAGGATCGAGCCGGTGACGGCGCCGTCGGTGCCGTCACCATTACCGGTGCCGACCTGGACCGAGCCGAGCGGTGTCGCGCCGGGTCCCAATTCGGTTCGCCCTGCGTGGTTCTCGAACCCGGTCAGTAGTGGGTCGACCAGGTTGAGCCCGGCGGCCGCGTGGGTGAGCACCTCGCCGACGGCGCGGTGGGCGGCGGGTCTGGTCGTCAGGTCCAGCAGGCCGAGGCCGGGCTGGCGGTGTCCGTGGGCGTCGATCACCTCGCGGCCGAGAAGTTGCAGGCCTGCGCACACCGCGAATACCAGCGCGCCGCTGGCCACTGCCCTGGGGAAGCCCCCGCGGTCCAGCAGCCGGGTTGCCTGGGACTGCGCGGCATCCTCGCCGCCGCCGATCAGGTAGATGTCGCATCCGGTGGGGACCGGGCGGTCGGACGGCACGATGAGGATCTGCGCTTCGATACCGCGCCAGCGCGCCCTTTGCGCCAGCACCCGGGCGTTTCCGGTATCGCCGTAGGTGCCCAGCAGGTCGGGGAACAGCACGGCCACGGTCAGCCGGGAATCAGCGGGCACGGTTCGCCTGCGATGGCGACTCGGCGGTCATCATTCGCCCGCGTCGGCCTGGAGCAGGGCGAAAGCGACGGAAGGCAGGATCGCGACGTCGAGGTCCCCAGGCTCGGTAGGCGCGGTGGAAGCTGCTGTAGTCGCCGACCAGGGTCAGGTCCCCTGGCGGAATGGCCTGCAGCGCGGCGACTGGGTCACCGGCCAGGGTGGTGTGGTTTATGCCGGCGTAGGCCAGCCGCACGCCCAGTTCGGCGGCGCGGGCGCCGGTGGCCGTGACGTGCCGGCCGGCGAGGCGTTCGAAGTCAACGTCATACAGCCAGGAGGTGTCCCGGCCATCGGCCTGTTCGGCGTTCACCGCGACAAGCACCGGGCCCTGGTCGTGGTCCTGACACAGCAGGTCCAGTACGACGGACCAACTGGCGGGGTTCTTGGCGAGGATCAGCCGGACCCGGTGCGCGCCGACCTGGAGTGTGGCGTAGCGGCCGGCAACGTGGCTGACCGAGGAGACAGCGGTGACGGCGCGGACCGGCGCGACGCCCATCTCGCACGCTGCGGCGACGGCGATGGCCGCATTGGCACGGTTCACCTGTCCTGGTAGCGCGGTCGGCAGCGGCCAGCTGCCGAGGTCGGGGCCGAGCAGTAGCGTCGGCGCGTCGACGGCAGATTCGAGATGCCAGTGCGGTGCAGGTCGGTGCCGGTCGCACCCGCGGCATGCCCACCCGCCGCTGGCGGGGTCGGTGCGTAGCCGCTGGCCGCAGAATGGGCAGCTCTGCCGGTCGTGGTCCCAGCCGGAACCGCAGGCGACCCAGATCACCCGGCGGAAGGCCGCGGCGGCCCACACGACCATCGGGTCGTCGCAGTTGGCCACCACGGTGGTTTGCGGGCAGGCAGTCCCGACTTCGCGCCAACGCTGCGCGGTGTTTTGGACCTCACCGATGCGGTCCAGCTGGTCCCGGGTCAGATTGAGCAGGACGACCACACGTGCGGCCAGCGCCGTGGTGATGCCGTCGAGCATGTTAGCGCCGGAGTCGTTGGTCGCGACCGGTCCGATCTGGCGCAGCGCCGCGGCCAGCATCGCCGTGGTGGTGGTCTTGCCGTTGGTTCCGGAGACCAACGCGATGGCGCGGCCCGCGGCGAGCTCGGCCAGGCACGGCGGATGCACCATCAGCGCCACCCGCCCGACGATCATCTGCCCACCGAACCCGGCGGCCCTGGACAACCGCGCGGCTGCTGATCCGGCCACCAATGCGAGCCGTCCGCGCCACGGCAGAGGCCCGGTTGACGTGTGCTCATGCACCGCGTCCGTCACCCGGCCCGGACTTCGCCGTTAACCACGTGTACCGGGATCGTCGGCAGTGGTGCTTCGGGTGGGCCTTGCAGCACCCGCCCGGTGCGGGCATCGAAGATGCCGCCGTGGCAGGGACAGACGAATTCGACCGTGGACGGGTCGTACTCAACCGTGCAGCCGGCGTGGGTACACACCGCCGAGAACGCAACAAACCCGGTTCGGCTGGGGTGGACCAGCCACGCGGGGGAGCCATCGGCGGGGTTGGTGAAGGATGCGGCCTGACCAACGGGGACCGAGGACGCCGCGGCCACGGCAGTGCCCGATGGCGGGGACGTCGTCGGGGTCGGGGCGGCGCTGGTCACCGGCGGTACCGGCGTGCTCGCCCGCGTTGTGGGTGCCGGGGCGCGGACTGTGGGCGGGGGCGCTGCCGCGCTGGTTACCGGGGGAGCATCGGTCGCCGGGGAAGCGGCAGGATTCGCCGGTGCACCGGTGGTCGGAGCCGCTGCGGCGATGGGGGTCCGGGTGCCGCCGATGAGCCGGCCGGCGGCGGCGGTGACGCCGCCGAAGGCAAGGGTGAGTGCTCCGGCGACTCCCGTGGCGGCGCCCGCGAGGACCGCGGTGCGCCGGTCGAGTTGTCGGCGCTGCCTGGGTGGCAGCTCGCGGTTGGTGAAGACCGGGCAGCCGGCCTGTCGTGTGCAGACCCCGGCCGGGGCGAGTCCGCAGTCCCGGCCCCGCGGGCACAGCGCCCGCAGCCGCGGCACCGCCACGGTCGCGGCGGCGGGTTCGGGGGCCAGACCCAGGTCGACCCGTGCCCGGCCACGCAGCCAGGCGTCAACGCTGAACACCCCGCCGGCGCCGAAGCCGATCATCACCAACCAGGCGAACACGAACACAATGTCTGAGCCGTAATAGTAAGGCGTGGTGTTCCAACTGACGGTCAGGAAGAACGTCAGCGACAGCAGCGCCCCGCCGGCGGCGGCAGCTCTGGTCCACAGGCCGGCGAGTGTGCCCAGGCCAACGGCGAGTTCACCGAAGGCGATCAACAGGCCGACCAGGGTCGGAGCGTGCGCCGAGATGCCCAGCAACCAGCCGATGGGGCTGCTGTGTTGCAGCATCAGCATCTGGTGTGTCACCGAGGTGGGGTTGTGCGGATCCAGGTATCCGGGGTTGGCCAGCTTCTGCAGGCCCGCAAAAGTGAAGGTGGCACCCAGGAAGCACCGAAGGGGCAGCAACAGCCACCCCGGCTCGGTCCGCCACCGGGACCGCAGCGGCTGGGAGGATCTGGTCGGGTGGGGCGGGCTCTTCGACGGCACCTTCGCATGATGACCGGCAGGTGCCTAAGAACTAGTTCAGATCCGGGTGTACAGCGCCGTAACGCCCTAACCTGGGTGTGATGAGCGTGGTGGATGATCGCCGGATGAATCGGTGCCGTGGTGGGTGAGCCCAACGCGGCACTGGCCGGTCTGCGGGTGCTGGTCGTGGAAGACGACGCGGCGATCTGCGGCCAGCTGGTGAAAGGATTGAGCAGGGTCGGATGCCGGGTGATCGCGGTCTCCGCCGCGGCGCCGGCGCTGCGGGTTACCGACGCGGGTCTGGTGCTACTGGACCTGGGCTTGCCCGATATGGATGGTGTGGAGGTTTGCCGGCAGCTACGTCGCCGAGGTGGGCCGCCGATTATCGTCGTGACCGCTCGGCGGGCCGTCCCGGATCGGGTGGCGGCGTTGGATGCCGGCGCCGATGATTACATCGTCAAGCCGTTCGGGTTCGATGAGCTATTGGCCCGGATGCGGGCGGTGCTCCGCCGCGTCGGGACCGAAAGCGGCGGTCTTCTCGGCTGTGGCCGCATCGGGGTGGACATCGCCGGGCGGCGTGTGTACGTCGACGGCCAGGCGGTGAGCCTGACTGGCAAGGAGTTCGACATCCTTGCCTGTCTGGCGCTGGAACCGGGGCGGGTGGTCAGCCGGGAGGAAATCTTCGATCGAGCCTGGGATGAGCACTGGTACGGCCCTCGGAAGGTCCTGGACGTGCACATGGCCGCGTTGCGGCGAAAACTCGGCGCCGCGGATTTGGTGGAGACCGTATACGGCCGCGGTTTCCGGTTGAGCGGCCGATGACCCGGCGGATCCTGGCCGGCTTCTTGGCCGTGCTGATCGCGGTGATCGCGGCCGTGGTTGTGCCGCTCGGGTTCACCGTCATTGCGCAACAGCGCGGCGACTTCGTCCAGGGCACGGAGGCCGCGGCCCGTGCGATCGCCGCGCTCGCGGAGGAAAGCCTCGGCGACAGAGCCGCCAATCGGCCGTTGCCCCAGCTCTTGGCGCGGGCGGTGGGCCACGGCGACACCGCCGTGATCCTTGACGCGACGGGGGCAATCGTCGCCGAAGCCGGGCCGGCGCTGCCGGCCGGCGCCCTTGCTGCCGCTGCGGCCGGAACGCCGGCGGCCTTGTCGGGCGAGGACCGGATCGTCGTCTCGACCGTCATCGGAGACGGTGACGCTCCCGCCGGGCGGATTGTGCTTGCCCGCAGTACCACACCGTTGGAGTCTCGAGCTCGGGCCATCTGGCTCACACTCCTTGTCGCGGCGCTGGCCGCGATCGCGGTCGGAACGCTGGTCGGCGTGTTGCTGGCCCGCTGGATCGGCCGTCCGCTGACCAGCCTCATCGGCGCCGCCCACGGGATCGGTGCGGGCGTGCCCACCGCCCGTGCTGATGAGGGTGCGGGCCCCGCGCAGGTTCGCGAGGTCGCGGCGGCCTTCAACGAAATGGCCGACCGGGTCACGTCCTTGATCGCGGTGCAACGCGGTATGACCGCCGATGTGTCGCACCAGTTGCGTACACCGCTTGCCGCGCTCCGACTTCGTCTGGAACTGCTATCCGACGAAGTAGGCGGCGGCCTGGCCGGCGATGCCGCCGCAATGCTCGAAGAGACGAACAGGCTCGGCCGACTGCTGGACGGCCTGCTGGCGGTGGCCCGCGCGGAGGACATTATCTCCAGCCCGCAGCCCACACCCGTCGCTGAGATTGCGCAGGCCCGGATCGCCGCCTGGACCCCGGTGGCATCAGAAGGCGGCATCACTGTGGAGCTGGACGCCACCCCCGCCATCGCCGCAATGACCGCCGGACACTTGGAACAGATTCTGGACAACCTTCTGGCCAACGCCATCGAAGCAGCCCCCGCCGGCGGCCGGATCACGGTAACGATCCGACTGGATGTATCCGAGGTGGTAGTCCGCGTCATCGACTCCGGGACCGGCATGTCCACAACACAACGCGCTCACGCATTCGCCCGGTTCGCGACCGACCGGGCCGATCGCGGAGGCACCGGACTCGGTTTGGCCATCGTCGGTCGCCTCATCGCCGCAGACCACGGAACCGCAACCCTGCAGGAAACACCCGGCGGTGGCCTGACCGCCGAGGTGCGCATACCCGCCCTCGCCCGACACTCCGCCGCACCCACGAAATCCCATACCACCAAAGGACAAATACCGGCATCTCTACCGCGGGCAACACAGGACACCAACGGCCAGTGATCTCGCGGCGTTGGCCAGGTGGCGGATCTTGTGATCGCGGACAGCGCGGAGACGGGCCGCGCCGGGCAACCGGTGGCGGAGGCGCAGCTCCTGGTCGTGAAGGACGATGCGAAAATTGTGGAGTTGTTGTCGGCCAGGTTGTGTTTTGCCGGGTTCGAGGTGCTGGCGATGACCGATGGGCAGCGGGCGTTGGGTAAGTTCCGTCCGGACCTGATGGTGCCGGATGTGATGTTGCCGGGCATCGACGGGTGCGAGGTGGTGCGGCGCCTGTCGGCACAGGGCAATCGCTGCACGGTGCTGTTCCTGACCGCGCGGGATGCGGTGCAGAACAACGTCACCGGGCTCACCGTTGGTGGTGACGATTACCTGACCGAGCCGTTCAGTGCGGGCAAGTCGCTGGCGCGGACTGGGCGGTGTTGCGCCGGGCCGGGGGCGGTTCTGCGTGATCGCGTCCTCGCGGCTGGTCTTCGCCGACATCGAGTTGGGCGAGGACACCCACGAAGTATTCAAGGCCGCGGCGGAGGTGATGCTCTCGGCGAGGGAGTTCAATCTGCTGCGGTTCCTCCTGCAGAATCCGGGACGGGTGTTGAGTAAGACCCAGATCTTGGATCACGTCTGGAACTACGACTCCGGTGGTGCCGGCGGTGTCGTCGAGTCCTGCGTGTCCTACCTGCGCCGCAAGACCGACACCGCCGAGCCGGCGTTGCTGCACACGGTGCGCGGGGTGGGCTACGTGCTGCGCGTTCCGCGGAGCTGATGATGACCCGGGCCGGGCGGGCAATCATGGCATTACCACGGCGGGTCGGCGGTTGGGTGCGTCGGACCTGGCGGGCGAGCCCGTTGCGGGTCCGGCTGGTGGCGGTCCTCGCCGTCCTGGTGGCCGTGGCGCTGGGCGGTTCGGGGATTGCGGCGGCCGCGACAATGGGAAGCTACCTGGTGGGCCGGGTCGACGCGGGGCTGCGCAGTGCCGCCGGCCCGCTGGCAGCGGAATTGTTGGGTGGGAGCGTGGCTCCGGGCGCCGCGGGTGGCCCGGCGCAATCCGGTTCCGGAGTCGGCGCGTCCCTGGCCGGGGATGACGGTCACCGCCGGTTGCCCAGCGTGTATGTGGTGGAGATGCTCGATGCCGCGGGCGTGGTGGTCGCCGGCCCCACCAGCAATCTGATCGATCCGCACCAGCCGCTACCGGACTTGCCGCACCCGTCGGTGCGGGAGGTTGCCGCGCACAGGGCACGGCCGTTCACCGTCGGTTCAGCGCAGGGCGACGGTCACTGGCGGGTGCTGGCGTCGCCGACCACGCTGGCCGACGGCAAGCCGGGCACGCTGCTGACCGCGCCTGACCGCGCAGAGCCTGGATGGCGTGCAGGAAACGGTGGGCCGGCTCGTGGCGCTGCTGCTGATCATCGAAGTGGCGACGCTGGTCGTCATCACCGGCATCGGCTATCTGGTCATCCGTGTGAGCATGCGGCCGCCACGCACGGTGGAAGCAGCGGCTGCGAGCATCGCCGCGGGTGACCTGTCGGTCAGGGTCCCGGACGCAGACCCGCGGACCGAGGTCGGCCATCTCGCGGCATCGCTGAACACGATGCTGGGCGGGATCGAGGCCGAGTTCACCGACCGGGCGGCCTCCGAGCAGGCGGCCCGCACCTCGGAGGAACGGATGCGGCGATTCGTCGCCGATGCCAGCCACGAGTTGGGTACTCCGTTGACCACGATTCGCGGCTTCGCCGAACTGTTCCGCAAGAGCGCCGCCACCGGCCGGGGAGATCCGGACCGGCTGATGCGCCGCATCCAGAACGAGGCCACCCGCATGGGGCTGCTGATCGATGACCTGCTGCTGCGGGCCCGTCTGGACCAGCAGCGCCCGATTGCCCGCCGGCCGGTGGACATGCTTGCGCTGGCCGGTGACGCCGTGCTGGACGCGCACGCCGTCGCCCCGGACCGGGCGATCCGGTTGGAGGTGGCCGACGTCGACCCGCCGCCGATCGTCACCGGGGACGAGGCCCGGCTCCGGCAGGTGCTCGGCAACCTGCTGGCCAACGCGCTGGGACATACCCCGACCGGCACGCCGGTCATCGTCACTGTCGGCATCGGGATCGGGACGCACAGCGGGGCGCCGGCGGTGAGGGTCACGGCGGCCGACCAGGGTCCGGGCCTTTCCGACGAGGCGGCATCGCGGGTGTTCGAACTGTTCTATCGGGCGGACGCGACGCGTGACCGCCTCGGCGGCGGTACGGGGCTCGGGCTGGCGATGGTCGCGGGTCTGGTCGCCGGCCACGGCGGACACGTCGATGTGACCAGCCGGCCGGGGGCCGGCGCGTGCTTCAGCTGCGATGGAGTTGATCGTGACACCGGGCCGAGGCGGGGCGCTGCCCGAGATCGCCGCGGCTCGTTCAAGGGCTTCTTCCAGGCCGAGGCCGCGGCCAACGCTGTCACAGCCAGACGCGGCTATTCACGGTGCTCCGCATCGTGTCGAGTTCCAAAACGGTCGTCGCGGCGTCGGGATACGGCACACCCTGGCCCAGTGGACGATCATCGATTTCCTCGCGCCCGGCGGAATCGGGACGGACATCTGGCGGTCCGCCCTCGCCGCGAACTGGTCGTTCATCACACTCAGATACGACCGTAGGAGCTTCACCGGGCGCAGCCCCGTTCTGAGAATTCTCCCATCCGGCGCGCGGAGCATTGATGGTGTGGACTCCTGCGGCGCTCGACGCAGGTTCAGGACAAGACTCCCGGAGTGTTGATGACGGCAAGCCCGCGGGTCACCCGGCCGCTCGAACCGGCCCGAACGCCCACACCGGCACCGTCGCAGTCTGGGACGGAGTGGTCGGCGGGCATCTTCGGCGGGGCCGCGCTGCTGTCGGTGGTTGCTGTGGTGGCGCTCTGGCTCCGGGACGGCGGCGTCCAGGCGATTGCCGACCCGGGAGGCGTGGCGACCACGTTCGGCAGGCTGACCGGCCTGGTCGCTGCCGACTTGCTGCTCGTTCAGGTACTGCTGATGGCCCGGATCCCTTGGATGGAGCGGGCCTGGGGGCAGGACGTGCTGACCAGGCGGCACCGGCTGGTCGGCTTCGCCTCCTTCCACTTGATGCTGGCACACGTCATGTTGATCACCATCGGGTATGCGCAGTCTGCGAAGGCGGGCCTGCTATCGGAGGCATGGGCGCTGACGACCACCTATCCGGGCATGCTGCTGGCGGTCGGCGGGACCGCCGCGCTGATCTTGGTGGTGGCCACGTCGCTGCGGGCCGCCCGCCGCCGGCTGCGCTACGAATCCTGGCATCTGATTCACCTGTACGCCTACCTGGGGGTCGGGCTGGCGCTGCCGCACCAACTCTGGACCGGAGCGGACTTTCTGACCTCACCGGTCGCGTCGGTGTTCTGGTGGGGCCTGTGGGGTACGGCAGCTGGCGCGATCGTGCTGTTCCGCCTGGCCCTGCCGATCGCCCGCAGCGCCTACCACGGGATGAGCGTGCAGGCGGTGGTGCCCGAGGGCCCCGGGCTGGTGTCGGTGGTGATCCGCGGCCGGCACCTGGACCGGATGGGCCTACATCCGGGCCAGTACTTCCACTGGCGGTTCCTGGAGCGACCGGGGTGGACCCGGGCAAATCCGTACTCGGTGTCCGGGATGCCGCGGGCCGACCGGCTGCGGATCACTGCCAGGACCGACGGTGACGGCGGCCGGCGGCTGACCCGGCTGCGGCCCGGGGTTCCGGTGATGGTGGAGGGCCCCTACGGCAGCATGACCCCGCACCGCCGCCGGCAGCGGGACGTTCTGCTGATCGCCGCCGGAGTGGGCATCACCCCGATGCGCGGGCTGGCCGAACAGATCGGCCTGGAGTCCGCAGCGCCGGGCCGATCCGGCTACCGGTCGCCGTCGGTGGTGCTGCTGCACCGGATCAGCCGACCGGCCGACGCGATCTTCGGCAGCGAGTTGGCCGAGCTGGCCCGGTACTGCGACCTGCGGGTGGTGCACCTGGTCGGCGCACGCTCACCGGATGGGTCCTGGCTGCCCGGGCCGCACCCGGGGAACGCCAGGACGGCGCTGCGGCAGATGGTGCCCGACATCGGGGACCGCGCCATCTATCTCTGCGGTCCGCCGGGGTGGACGACGTCGGTGATACGGACATTGCGGCAGCTGCGGATCCCCGCCTCGGCGATCCACCGGGAGGAGTTCGGGTGGTGATCACACGGGCCACGCGATATCACTCCGGCGACTGCGCCCGGACAAGACGCCCCACCCTTCGTAACGACAGGAGACTCCCATGACACGGGACAAGAGCACGCGGCGCATCATCTTGGCGGTGGTGGGCACGGTCGCGATCCTGGTACTGCTGTTCAGCTACCGCACCAGCCTGGACCGCGGGGTAGCAGCCGAACCCGCCGGCCAGGCGCACATCGTCTCGGGTGCCACCGGGGCCGCCACCCAGACCGGGCAGGGCCCCGACCCGGCACCCGGCCTCGCCCCGGCCGCCGGGCAGACACCGCCGCCCAAGACATCCCCGACCCAGGCGCCACCGACCCAGGCGCCACCGTCGAAGGCGCCACCGACCCAGGCGCCACCGACCCAGGCGCCACCGTCGAAGGCGCCACCGACCCAGGCGCCACCGACCCAGGCTGCCGCGGCGCCGATAGTCGTCGACGGCGCCACCGAGATGACGCCGTACGGCCCGGTACAGGTCAAGGTCACCCTCACCTCCGGGCGGATCACCGACGCGACGGCGATCCAGTACCCGACCGGGCAGAGCCAGGACCAGGAGATCAACAGCTACGCGCTGCCGCAACTGCGTAGCGAGGTGCTGTCCGCGCAGAGCGCCAAGGTGGACGCCGTCAGCGGCGCGACCTACACCACCCAGGGCTATCTGGCCTCGCTGCAGTCCGCGCTCGACGCGGCCCACTTCGGTTCCTGACAGCGGCTAGCCATCACCGCCCCGCCCAGGGTTTCCAGGTGTCCGGGCCCGGCCGGCGCCCGGTCGGGTCATGGCCTGCGTTCCGGGGTGGCCGCATTGAGTGGGAGCCGGATGGTTACTGTCGCGCCTCGGCCGGGTGAACCGGTGATCGCCAAATCACCGCCGTGGGTCAGGGCTACCTCGCGGACCAGCGCGAGCCCGAGCCCGAACCGGCGGGCCTCGCCGGCCCCGGGCGATCCGGGGGCGAGCGAGGTCCCGCGCGCGAACCGTTCGAGCAGGCGGTCGACGTCGGCCGGGTCGATGCCCTCGCCGTCGTCGATCACCGCCAGATCCACCCCCTTCTCGGCGCGGCACACCGCGATCCGAATGGTCCCGCCAGCGGTGCAGTGGGCCAGCGCGTTGTCGACCAGGGCGGTCAGCGCCCGGCGGAGCGCGGCGCGCGAGCCCCGCACGGTCAGCCCCGGGGCGGCGTCCAGCACCACCGCGATCCGGGCCGGATCGGCAATGGCCCTCACCGACCTGGCGACCTGCGCCGCCAGGTCTGCCAGCTCGATGGTGTCGGCGCCACGCGGGTCGCGCTGCAATTGCGCGCTGATCAGCAAGTCCTCGATGAGCTCGCTCAGGGCCTGGGAGTCGGCCAGTAGCTGACCGACCAGCGGCGCTTGTGCATGCTGCGGGCCCAGCCGGCGGGCAAGCAGCTGGGCGCGGGTGTGCAAAATGGTCAGCGGAGTGCGCAGCTCGTGCCCGGCGTCAGCGACGAACCGCCGCTGCAGTGCCAGCGCTTCGCCCAGCGGCCGGACCGCGCGGCGGGCGATCAGGAAGCCGACGAGACCGGCGATTATTACCCCGGCAGCACCGGCGATCAGTAGCGCATCCCGGATGAGTGTGTCGTCGGGGTCACCGTGACCGACGCCGGGCGGCCGGTCGTAGTGGTGCCACGCGGTCAGCGCGTACGCGAGCAGACCGACGATCACCACGACGATGGCACACGCCAGGGCGATCCGGCGGCCGATGCTCCGTGCGGCCGTCCGAACCAGGTCGCGGTCCGGATCCGACCCGCCCGGGCCGGTGTCTGTCGGGGCCGGCCAGTGCGAACCTCGACGCCTCATCCGCCTCGGCCCATCCGGTAGCCCACGCCGTGCACCGTGTCGATCACCTCGCGGCCCAGCTTGCGCCGCAGGTAGTACACGTAGGTGTCGACGGTGCCGGGCGCCTCGCTCGAGTCGAAGACCGACGCGAGCAACTCGCTGCGGGTGAACACCTGCCCCGGGCGGCGGGCCAGCACCTCCATCAGGGCCGCCTCCCGGCCGGAAAGGTCCACCGGATTATGCCCGTCACCGACCACCCTGCGGCCCGGCACCTCCAAGCGCCGCCGGCCTATCGTCAGGACCTCAGCGCCGTCGGCGTGTCGGCGTCGCAGCGCCCGCAGCCGGGCCATCAATTCCTCGATCTCGAACGGTTTGACCAGATAGTCCTCGGCGCCGCCGTCCAGCCCCTCGACCCGATCGGCCAGCGTGCCCCGCGCGGTGAGCATCAGCATCGGCGTGCTCACGCCGCGGGCCCGCAGCCTGCGCACCAGATCAAGCCCGTCGATCGCCGGCAGCCCGCGGTCGATTACCATCACCTCGTAGGTCCTGGTCAGCGCCCGATGCAGACCGGTCTGGCCATCCGCGGCATGGTCGACGTTGTGCTCCTCGGAGAGAATCTCCACCAGCATCGGGCCGAGCTGCCGGTCGTCCTCCACGAGCAACAGCCGAGGGCGTAACGCGTTGTGTGAACCGGCCGGCGACATATCCAGATGGTGACACGAGTCGCTCTGAGAATTCTCCCATCAACTGCGGGCAGCATCAAGGCGCGCCGGGGCCGGCGACCATCGGCCGTCGGCCAGAAAGCTGTGGAGGGCCGATGCCCGCGAGCCACTCCATCCGCCCGGCAATTCCGCTCTGCCCGGCGCACCCGGCCCTGGCCCAGCGCAGCTACCAGGAAATGATCAGGGGCCCGCCGTTTTCCATCCACATCCGGGGCGCGGCCGACCCGGTGGCCGAATAACTCGCGGTGCAACGGGTTTGGAGTGGGTTGCGGCGCGCCGATGAGATTTTCAGCACCTACCGGCCAGACAGCGTCATCTGCCCGATCAACCGCGCCGAGATGGACCCGGCCCGGGCCGATCCGCCGGTGCTCGAGGTCCCCGCGATGGCCGAACAGGCGCGCCAGCCGACGGGATTGTCGTAAAGCGGGCGGAAGACCGGGCCGCCGTCGCGTAGCCGTTCGGGGAGGTCGATCTCGCGGAGGAAGCCATCGGCGAAGCCGACCCGCAGGCGGTAGCAGGCCTGGTCGATGACCTCGACGGAGGTTACTTCGATCATCATTAGCTCCGTTCTTTCAGGGCACGGGTGCGAAGGTGTGCAGCGGTTCGTCGTGGCGGGCCCGCTCTCAGTCTGCCGCAAGTTCGCCGTGGTGTAGTTCGATCCATTCGCGTAGCAGTCGTTGCGCGCGGCCGGGCAGGGTGTCGGCGATGATCACCGCGCTCGGTGAACCGTTCGAACATGATGGCATCTCCCCTGAACCACGGAGGTTGGCTCGCCTTCCCAGCATCGCACCCAACGCTTGCGTGCACTGTTGCGGGCAGCACGCGAGACCGCTTGCGACCGCGCCCTCACCAGCCGGCACCGTCGCCGAACGGTGCCCGGTCAGCGATCGGTGGATCCCGTTGCGGTGTTGCGGTCGCGCTGCCCTTGTCGGGGTGCGATACCGGCTCCGGGATCCGTCCTGAGCCAACCCCTATCGGATTCTCGGCGCCGCCGACCAGCAACCACACTGAACCATTTGCGACCCGACCG